>Ga0139314_100001_pt1 | contig 31053 bp, 20 predicted proteins | sample In2P11_FD_99376 | JGI IMG/M metagenome (GOLD analysis project Ga0139314, IMG submission 99376)
TATCAGTTGCTCAAGGCCATAGGTTCCTGATCGAAACTACACCAATGGGTAGGAGTCCGAAGAAGACAAAATAGAAGAAAAGTGATTGATCCCGACAACATTTTATTCATACATTCAGTCGATGGAGGGTGAAAGAAAACCAAATGGATCTAGAAGTTATTGCGCAGCTCACTGTTCTGACTCTGATGGTTGTATCGGGCCCTTTAGTTATTGTTTTATCAGCAATTCGCAAAGGTAATCTATAATTACAATGAGCCATCTCCGGAGATGGCTCATTGTAATGATGAAAACGAGGTAATGATTGATATAAACTTTCAATAGAGGTTGATTGATAACTCCTCATCTTCCTATTGGTTGGACAAAAGATCGATCCATATGTTACAATCAGATCGTGGCGGGTATAGTTTAGTGGTAAAAGTGTGATTCGTTACATTATCAACTCGAATAGTTGAAGGATCTTTTACATGGATCTTTGATCCATCTAAAGCTCTATTTCCAGATAGGTTCAAAACCTTCCCTATGAATACCCAGGAATAGCATACCTTCTCGTAATCTGGGTCTGAAATGATGAAAGATAAACACATTTTTGGTTCCAAGATAGCGACACAGAATGTTTGAAAGGTTAGATAAATGACAGATCTATGGGGAAGATATTTTTTTCATCGTGACTAAACCTTCAACTTATGGATGGAAGGACCCAGGTTGAAGCCGAATAGCTATAGAACTATGACTTTGGTTTACTTGGGTTATCGGCATTTCGTTCGAGCTCGGTGGAATTTGTTCTCCTAGGGATCAGAATCAGTAGAAATAGGGAACGAAGTAACTAGAAAGATTTGTGATTATTTTAAACTTTTAAAATTTATCTTTCTATCAGGATCATCTAGAAAGTGAGTAAGTATTCTACGATTTTGGGCCCTTCACTAAAAAAAGAGAATAAACTGACGTAGATGCCATGGGTACGATAATAAATTAGGGTTTTATTAGAAAAAAAAAGAGGAGAAAGAAAGGAATTTTCAATTCCTTTCAAAAAGATTTGATATAAATACTCCGCTTCTTCCCTCATACCGCTCTCTATCTCCCATGAAGGAGCCGAATGACATGAAATTATCATGTTCGGTTCTGAATTAGAGACATCGAATAATCAATGTCGACTATAACCCCTAGCCTTCCAAGCTAACGATGCGGGTTCGATTCCCGCTACCCGCTAACAGATATCTACCTATTCTATATCTATCTAGATAGATATAGAATAGGTAGATATAAAGTGATTAAGTATATAACATAATTTCACGATTCACTCGAAATCAATTAATGTGAAATAGATTCCATTCTTTTCCTATCCTATAACCTCAGTGTGAATAAAAAGGTAGATCGGGACAATGTATGCCAAAGGGAATTCAAATAAAAAAAAGGGAAGAGAAAAAAAAGAGCGTCCATCGTCTAATGGATAGGACAGAGGTCTTCTAAACCTTCGGTATAGGTTCAAATCCTATTGGACGTAATACTCTTCAATTGTTATAAATTGTTGTGCAATGTATTGGATTGGAATGGAACAAATTCTTTAGTTCTTTTTACTGTTCTGAATAATTCCACCAAATGATCAAATATTCATTTTTTTTCTTGAAGTAAAAAAAGTTCAGTATGTTCCTTAAGAGCCTCTTCCAGAAGGGCTTTCGCTTCTTCTGTAAATGTACCAGTAGAACGTATAATTTCTCCGAACTGAGGTTTATTTTTTATCAAATAAAAGCGTAACCCAAGGAGAAATTTTCTCACCTGTGATATTTCGAATATATCCAGGTATCCGTTTGTTCCGGTATAAATAGTAGCTATTTGTTCTTCTACAGTCAAAGGAGCCGACTGAGATTGTTTGAGCAACTCACGTAATCGTTGACCCCTCGCCAATTGATCTTGAGTAGCTTTATCAAGATCGGAAGCAAATTGTGCAAAAGCTTCCAACTCTGCAAATTGAGCTAGCTCTAATTTCAACTTTCCAGCTACCTTTTTCATAGCTTTTATCTGAGCCGCAGATCCTACTCTAGAGACGGAAATACCCACATTAATAGCAGGTCGGATCCCGGCATTGAATAGATCGGCCGATGAAAATATTTGTCCATCGGTAATGGAAATTGCATTAGTGGGAATATAAGCTGAAACATCTCCAGCTTGAGTCTCAACTATTGGTAGAGCAGTAACACTCCCCTCACCTAACTGGGAACTTAATTTAGCTGCTCTTTCCAAGAGACGGGAATGCAAATAGAAAACATCTCCCGGATAAGCTTCTCGGCCAGGTGGTCTTCTTAATAGAAGAGACATTTGTCGATAAGCTTGTGCCTGTTTGGAGAGATCATCATAAATGATTGATGTGTGTTGTTTTTTATACATGAAGTATTCAGCCAAAGTTGCTCCTGTATAAGGGGCGAGATATTGTAATGTAGCGGGAGAATCCGCAGTTTCCGCTACCACAATGGTATATGCCATTGCGCCACGTTCTTGGAATGTATTAACTACCTGAGCCACGGAAGAAGCTCTTTGACCAATTGCTACATAGACACAGATTACATTTTGACTCTTTTGATTAAGAATAGTATCTGTAGCTACTGCTGTCTTGCCGGTCTGTCTGTCCCCAATAATTAATTCTCGCTGACCACGTCCTATAGGAATCATAGAATCAATAGCAATAAGCCCCGTTTGAAGGGGTTCATATACGGAACGTCTTGATATAATACCTGGAGCGGGAGATTCAATTAGTCGAAATTCGGAAGCTGAAATTTTACCCTTACCATCAATGGGTTGGGCTAGAGCATTTACAACACGACCCAAATACGCATCACTTACTGGTATCTGAGCAATTTTTCCTGTTGCTCTCACGGAACTACCTTCTTGTATCATCAAACCATCGCCCATTAATACAGCTCCAACATTATCCGATCCCAAATTTAGGGCAATGCCTACTGTACCATCTCCAAATTCCACTAATTCCCCTGCCATTACTTCATCAAGACCATGAATACGAGCAATGCCATCTCCTACTTGAAGTACGGTGCCAAGATTACCAACTCTTACTTCGTTGTTATATTGTTCGATCTGTTTCCGTATAATACTACTAATTTCGTCGAGTCTAATACTTCCCATTAGCACTTATTCATTATCTGTTCAGAAATAGGTCCTTAACCTTTTTAATTATCTATTGAGAAATAGGACCTATAACAACTAATCATTTGTGTTCATCATGGTTCTAAGCAGGCCAATATTGTGATCGATCGTACGTAAATGTAACTCAGTATTCAAACGACTATTCAAAGTTCCTATAGCTCTTCGTAAAGCTTGGCGAGAAACTTGTTGTCGGATCTGGTCAAATGCTCTTTGCTGTTCGGAGTAAATCGTCTCATTCTTGGGATCCTCTAATTGTTCCAAATCCTCAGAAGCCATATTGAGGAGATCCTCTTTCTCTCGTTCTATTTGGGAGTTTCCCTTTACCTGGATTTCGTCCGCTATCATTTCCACGTTCCTTAAGCAAGCCCGAGCTTTCTCGAGCTGATCGATAGCTCCTTTACATAGTTCTTCCGAATTCCGAATAGTCTCCAATATTTTCTGTTTACGGTTATCTAATAGATTACTTAATGAAAGTAGATTATCTATTCACAAATTTCACGAATTCATAATCTCTTCCCAAACCGAACACGAATCTTTCGATTCATTCGGCTCTCCTGCTCAGTTCTTTTTTATTCCCCAGGAACGTATACGTTCCCTTCACACCAAGCTTGCCCTTTCCGTTCCGTTTACGGAAGATTAGAATCAATTTATAAAAGACCGAGATCTCCGAAGGGCTCTTCCAGCAAAAGGGATTTGCAATTATCAAGAAAGTTTTATGTTGTTTTTGTTTCCCCTTTTCTCTCCTCTTCTTCCCTCATGAAAATTGAATCGTTCCATTCAATCAATTAATTTGTGCCTCCTCCTTTTTGTTCTATCGAATAAATTCCCTTCTGTTTAGGTCGTCAGTTCAGCATTGGAACTAAAATTGGATGGGAGATTGGGACTATTTTTCAGTAAATAGATCAAATTATTCCATTGATATGAATGTTATATATCGGATCAATCTCCAACTATGCCTTTGAATCCATCTCATCTTGACACAGCGGTGGAAAGAATACCCAGTTAGTTGTGCTTAGACTTCAAACAGTTCAGCTTTAACCATTCTAGTGGTCCTCCCTCATTGGTTGTTATAAACTAAGAGTTCATTTCCCAATCAATTACGAAATGCTATAGTTCTTCGCTATTCCCCATTCGGAAGTAATTCGTTGAGATTATGCACTTTTCTATCTCCAAAGTGCAGCTGGTTGGGCCCAGCCATATTATTCGAATATACAACTCGCACACACTCCCTTTCCAAAATAGATCAGTACACTAAGCACCACACTTGAATTTATTATATTTGTTTCTAAAATATTGGTATTTGATCCGAAACCCCCAGCGGAAGGCCAATAACTCAAGGAAATGAAAGGATCAATTACATTTTTCATACGCTCTCCCCTCATAGATAAGGATATGTTCTACAGAATTTTGTTATTTTCTTATTTGATCCTATCTAGTTCTGGATAATAATATTTGGGATACTTAACTTAGTCCCAGGTCTTTTATAAGGATAAAAAGAATTTGCTTGCCCTATCCACTCCCTTCCCTGCCGCACGCGTCATGAATCTTTCCGACCGAAGTATAGTTATAGGAAGAATAATTCATTTGCTAATTATTCAGATCAGCCTCTCCTGCAGTTTAACAAGTAAATTATTGGATAAATACTAATGTAATGACGAGGTGTAGGGATCTTTTTTTTTCAGAATTAAACAAAGGGATTCGCAAATAGAAGCGCTAGGGCCACAACTAGTCCATAAATAGTTAAAGCTTCCATAAAAGCTAAACTTAGCAGTAAGGTACCTCGTATTTTACCTTCTGCTTCTGGTTGTCTCGCAATACCTTCTACAGCTTGGCCCGCAGCAGTGCCCTGGCCAACGCCAGGTCCAATGGAAGCAAGCCCTACAGATAATCCAGCAGCAATAACGGAAGCAGCAGAAATTAAGGGATCCATGGTAATCTCCTCTTACTAAGGTTGGGAAATAGTTGATAATACGGCAGTTTCATCTATTGAGTGTTCACCAATGGTGAAATTATGGAACGATTTCTTCCGAACAACTAAGAACAAAAATATTTATTGATGATATCAAAGTGATAATATCAACGAATAGGGTATCCCTTATGCAAATATTTCATCATAAAAAGATTTATTCTTCATAATATTCAAAATAAAGATTCCATTTTATTGGGCATATGAATTCTTATCACGGAGAGAGAATAGACTGCGTAAGAGCCTATAAGTCATTATATCTCACATCTATAGATGTGATATTAATCCATATAATCTATAAGGCTTATAATCAATATAAATGGATTAATATATGAAACGAACTATATACAAAGTAAACACGTTCGAAAAAATCCTCCCCTTAATGGGAACAAAAATTTAATCGTTCTACGCCGGTACATTCTTTACTCAAATAACTCCGATTAGTGAACCTGTTCGATCCTATTATCATATTTCTATACAAATGGACCAGTCGGATCCACTCTATATGGAGATCTAATGGACAGAAGTAGTTAACTGATCTTAAATCTTGTTACCAAGCTCTTTTTACTAAGAAATCTGATTTGCTTCTACCATACATATCAAGTCATGCGTTGGTACGATACTTAGAAAATATTCTGTCTGATTGGGCAGTGATTTAATGATGACCCTCCATGGATTCACCTATATAAGCTGCAGCTAGAGTTGCAAAGATCAGAGCTTGAATACCGCTCGTAAATAATCCCAGGAACATTACAGGTATAGGAACTATTAAAGGTACCGGAGAAACAAGAACAGCAACTACCAATTCGTCAGCTAATATATTTCCAAAAAGTCGAAAACTAAGTGATAAAGGTTTTGTAAAATCTTCTAAGATGTTAATTGGTAAAAGTATTGGGGTTGGTTGAATATATTTACCAAAATAACCTAACCCCTTCTTTGTAAGACCTGCATAGAAATATGCTACTGACGTAAGTAAAGCTAGAGCAACCGTAGTATTAATATCATTTGTAGGTGCGGCTAACTCCCCCTGAGGTAATTTTAGAATTCCCCAAGGAAGAAGAGCACCTGACCAGTTAGAAACAAAGATAAATAGAAACATAGTTCCAATAAAGGGAACCCAGGGACCATATTCTTCCTCCCCAATCTGAGTTCTGGTCAAGTCCCGAAAAAATTCGAGAATATATTCAACAAAATTTTGACCACCGGTAGGAATGGTTTGTGGATCTCGAACAGCTATGGTAGCTGAACCTAATAAGACAGCAATTACAACCCAAGAAGTTATAAGTACCTGTCCATGAACTTGAAACCCCCCTATTTGCCAATAAAAATGTTGACCCACCTCCACACCGGATATCTCATAGATATGATTCAGTGTGCTAATAGGAGATCGTACGATATCCATATCCATATTACCCCCTTGTAAAGATGAACTTAAAGAAGAAAATAAATTATTTTTGTCAAATGAGAGATTCCTCAATTATTTCACTCTCATCAGAATTTTTGATGTCACGAGATAATAAAAAGGGTATTCCATTAAGAATATTTTTCAATTTGGAGCATCCAACCAAATCAATAAATGAAATTCCCTCTTACGAGATCTTGGATGGAATAGCAGCCAACTCAGTAAATCCTCAGGTCCTCCCCCCCCCCCTTTTTTTCTTTTTTTTATTACTTTCTATTAGCCCTTCATATAGCTATAATGACCTTAATGCCCTTCCTTCGCAAATTGCTGACGTTAATCTGTTCAGGATCAATTGGATTGAAGCTATACCATCATCATTGGCTGGAATTGGGATATCCACGAGATCTGGATCACAATCTGTATCAACCAAGCAAATTGTCGGAATACCCAAAGTTCTACATTCCCCAAGAGCAATGGATTCTTCTCGTTGATTGGTAATTATAGCAATATCGGGTAAGCTTGTCATATATCTAATCCCACCTAGATATTTCTGCAATTGGTCTAATTGTCTCTTGAGCATAGCTGCTTCTTTTTTTGGAAGTTGATTGAATCGTCCCGTATCTTGTTCTTTTTTTAAATCCTTGAACTTCTGAAGTCTCGTCTCTGTAGTAGACCAATTAGTTAACATACCACCAAGCCATTTTCTATTTACATAATGACATCGAGCTTCTGTAGCAGCTGATGCTACTAAATCAGTTGCTTGATATTTCGTACCGACTATCAGGAATTGTTTTCCTCTACCTGCTATATCAAACAGCAAATCACAAGCTTCTGATAAAGAACGAGCAGTTTTAGCCAGATTTATAATATGAGTATCTTTACGCTCTGTAAAAATGTAAGGTGCCATCTTAGGGTTCCATTTCCTAGTTTTATGCCCTAAATGAACTCTTGCTTCCATCATCTCTTCCAAATCAATGTTCCAATATCTTTTGCTCATTCTCGTTCGCTTTCCTCCCCAAAATAGCGAAATAAAATGTATCGTAATATCTAATTATTCCAACGGAATCAATTACATCTCAAAGATTGCCTGTCTGTCTAGTACGTGATAGAAACGTTCTCACTCATAGAATATTTGATATTCTTCCTATTATAGAAGAGATATTCATGAACATAACAATAAATCTATTTCTCAAGACTATTTTAATTGCTGTTTTAATATATTGTGATATTTGTGAGAATTGTCTTGAAAGGAAAAAAAATCTACTTTGTCATGATGAAATAAAATGTCCTTCACTTTGTTGCTAAATAGATTCCTATTCCCTATTCTTGGATCTATTCCGTTTCGTTTCCCTGAACGGTGAATATGTTGCCCAGTACCGGCAGGTATCATCCCCCCGAGAATAACATTTTCCTTCAAGCCTTTCAACCAATCGATACGACCTTGTAGAGCAGCTTTAGCTAAGACCCGAGCAGTTTCTTGGAAACTCGCTTCGGATATAAAACTTTGAGTATTCAGAGATGCCCTTGTTATTCCTAATAACATGGTTTGATAGTAGATTGCCTCTTCCAGAGCACGATCCATTCTCTGTGCTCGTGATAATCCAATGAGTTCCCCCGGTGAAAAAACATTAGCCGTTCCATCTTCTGAAATTAAGACTTTCGATGTCATTTGGCGTACAATAACCTCTATATGCTTATCACCAATTCGTACCCCTTGGGATCGGTAAACTTTTTGAATCTGATTGACTAAATGAATCTGACTTTGTTCCATAGTTATCCTAGCGCTTATGAATAACCCCCAAAGACTTCCAAGAAATCTTGTCATATCTCCGGTCCAATTTTCAAAACTTTCTTTCAGATTCATCGATATTGAATTATTCAAACGGGCTTCTGACAATTGTTCAACTTTAGGAAGACCTTGAATTATATCACTGGATTTGAACCTTTCATATATCAATGTTATCAATGTATCTCCTTTGTCAAGAATTTCTCCATAATGACTATGGACAGTCGCTTTTCGAGTAGCCAAATAAGGTTTAGCTGATCTAATGACTAAAGATTCCTCATCAACTGCTATAATTTGACCAGATTCGGGGAGTGGTTCATCCTCGGATATCCATACACTTTCAGGAATCAATTGTCCAAGACTAACTACTGGAAATGTTTTTTCGCAGAATTCGGATTCGGATGAGGAAGAGCACCAATTTGGACCCAATAGATTGGAAATGATGTTCCTGCACGGATCGAAATGATAAATTATCATATTTTCGTCCATGAAATAATATTTAGGTACTTGGAAAGTATTGAAAGAATTGTGAAAAATGGAATGTTTCTTTGATAATACCTTTTTATAAGTTAGAAAATGGGAGGATGGAAAACGGTTGGTTATACTATGTAAATTACCCAAGAGACCTGAAAATTCAATGATTTTTCTCATAGGATCCTTTCTATTTGATTGATTTCCCGTATCATAACATTTAGAATCATTGAATAGAACGATTCGAAAATAGTCGGATGGTGATAGAACCATAAAAGATCCACTGTCTTCTTCCCCATTAGATAATGAACAAATAGTTCCTTGATGCTTACTAATTAATTGACTCGCCCCATTGGAAGATAAAAGATTAGTGTGGTCCAAATTGTTATGGAACATCAAATTTGGACTTGTTTTATTGTCCCTTCTCCCCATGAAAAAAGGGGGGTATTTCATCAAGCTAATTTGAACCATATTGTTAACGATCTTATTTGTTCTTACTGAAATAAGAGAAACATAAGCCTCAGATTCTATAGAATCTATTTGATCCCAATCAAATCCTATACAAGTTCGAACCAATGGAATACTTATATCACTCATTACTTGGATTCGTTCACCATCTTCATACGAAATAGAATAGCTAATTTGAATCTGCAAGTTGTCCCCTTCCCTCGATAAATCTAGGGAAAAGGGTGTTGTCATATTCGACCCATCGGGTATTCCATGTTCTACGTTAGAATATCCAAAAATGGAATTTCTCTGTAGAATACCACTTTTGGGTATTCTAAGAATCGCATCAGGACAAGGTATTATTCTTTTTTCCCATTCTTTATCACACTGCAATGAGACGATGAATCGATTCATTTGCTTTTTCCCCTTAATATTGTAATTATTAGGGTAAAAAACATAAATAAAGTCTCGATGCTTGTTGGATATGGTCCGATCAGTTTCAGTTTCTGAATAACTGAAGATTTGTTCTTCCTTCTCATAGCAATTTGAGTCACCTGATCTATGTTCCATTTGATCCACGTAAGAATCGGAAAGTGATTGATGTTTGGCAACAAAAGGTTGAACATATACTTGATCCTGATACTTATGAAATGGAAAGGGTACTACACGGGATCCGTATATACCTCCCGATAATATCCATAGATAACCCGTCCTGAGTATAGGATGAACATTACCCTGTACATATTCAGGTGCATGACACACATTGGTACTCCAGTGCATTTCTCCTTCTAAGTCAGAATATATATTTTTGCGAACTTTTTCCTTGAAGGAAGATGTTCTAGCACGAACCTCGGCAATAAGCTGTTCCGATTCCACATATTGATCATTCTGAACCAAAAGCAAACTTTGTGGCGGAATGGTTAAGTTCTGTACTTGATCCTGACCATCAATAGTAATGGATAAGTTATTATGACATAGATAAGCAGGATGTCCATTACGTGTACGTGTGGGATAAACCAAATTTTCATTGAATTCAATCTTTCCATTGAAAGGGGCTCGTATATGTTCTGCAATATCACCAGTAAATACCCCCCCGGTATGAAAAGTCCTTAGTGTTAGTTGAGTTCCCGGTTCTCCAATGGATTGGCCCGCAATAATACCTACTGCTTCTCCTAATTCAATCAAGTGACTGTGAGTAGTACTCCGACCATAACATAATTGACAAATCCGAGATATACTCTTGCAAGTAAAGGGGGTTCGTATATATATTGGTTGTGTTCGAAGGTTTATTAATTGATTGGCAAGTCCAACTCCAATATCCTGATTGCGCGTGGCAATGCATCTCCTATTTATATATACATCGTCTGCTAGCACACGGCCAATCAGTATTTGTGTTCGTACAACAATTTCATTTCTGTCTCTCTCTCGACCTCGAATGGGACTTACGAAAATACCTTGGATAGTGCCACAATCTGTTCTACGTACTACAATGTGTTGAACTACTTCAACGAGTCTACGTGTGAGGTATCCAGCATCTGCTGTTCGTACAGCAGTATCCACAACTCCTTTACGAGCCCCATAACAGGAAATAATATATTCCGTTAAAGAGAGCCCTTCGCGTAAATTCCGTCGAATGGGTAGATCGATGATTTGTCCTTGAGGATCTGACATTAATCCTCTCATACCTACTAATTGGTGAACCTGAGATGTACTTCCCCTAGCTCCTGAGAAGGACATCACATGTACTGGATTTAAGGGATCAGTCATGCTAAAATTCGGATTCATTTCTTTTCTCAAATATTCACTGGTAGCATACCATATCTCAATCGATTGACGTAATTTTTCCACTGCATGTACATTCCCATAATGATTCTGTTTCTCCGAAACAGAACCTTGTTGCTCCGCATCTTGGACGAGCCATCCTTTGGATGGCGCTGTTAAAAGATCATCAATTCCTAATGAAATAGCTGTATCAGTAGCTTGTTGAAAACCCGAAGTCTTGAGTTGATCCAAGATATGTGATGTATATGTCATTCCGAAGTGATCTATTAATCTGCTAATAAGCTTTTTAATGGCAGTTTTATCCATCACTTTATTATAAAAGGGCAAATTATCAAAGGGCAATCTAGTTCGTTCCTTCATAAGGAAAAATCTCCATATTTTCATGAGCAGGATTAAGCAATGGGTTCAAGCCGGTTATTCGAAGGCTTCCTCGATTTCTATATCTGCACTAATGAAAAAATCATAAGATCAATAACATTAGATCTTGAGAGCTGGTAGTGATTTATTTGGGTGTTCAGAACAGGCAAACCCTTGTATGGCTTCTTCCATTTCTCGATTGAAACGAGTACGACCAACAGTTGTTCGAATGTATATATTAAGGATTTCTCCCATTCTACCTTTTCTTATTCGATAATGTTCATGGATTTCGTGGAAAGTACCCAAAGATTCGTATTGAACTTCGATAGGGGCTTCTTGGTTTACTGAGGTAATGATACGTAAATCCACTTCCCCCCACCGGAGCCATAAGGGGCTGTATAAGTCAATTCGTTTCTGTCGGTAAGCTCTGAGCACATCATCATAACTATAAAAGGAAGGTTTCTTACAAGAAAAGCTTTTATTTTCCGAGTGATACGGATGGTACCTATTCCCATAAATACCTTGACTATTTTGGACCGTTGATATATAAAGTCCAAGAAGCATATCCTGAGTCGGTATAGAAATAGGATCCCCGATAGCTGGAGACAAAAGATTTGTCTCAGAAAACATGAGTAAACGAGCTTCTGCTCTAGCTTCCAGAGATAAAGGTACATGGACAGCCATCTGATCTCCGTCGAAGTCTGCATTAAATCCCCCACAAACCGATGGATGTAAACGAATGGCACGTCCTTCTACTAAAATAGGTTGAAACGCTTGTATTCCCAATTTGTGTAAGGTAGGTGCTCGATTCAACAATATGGGATGTCCTTGCATAACCTCTTGAAGTACTTCCCATACAATGGGTCCCTTATCTCGAATCATACTTTTAGCAGTTCTTAGGTTGGGAGCAATATGTCGTCCGATGAGACTACGAATTAAAAATGCTTGAAAAAGCTCTATTGCTATTTCTGAGGGTAATCCACATTGGTACAATGATAGAAAGGGACCCACCACAATAACGGAACGACCTGAATAATCAACTCGTTTGCCTAGTAAATTTTCACGAAATCTTCCCTCTTTGCCTTCGATCACATCTGAGAACGATTTATAAGGCCTATTATGACTGTCTCTCATTGGTTGTCCGCAGATACCATTATCGAGAAGTGCATCTACGGCTTCCTGGATCAATTTTGTTTGATAAATAACAAATGACTCAGATCCACTTCTTGCTAATAAATTTGTAAGAGTATTATTCCGATTGATAACTCTTCGATAAAGTTCATTTAGATCTGACGAGGTAATAAGTCCACCTTCACCTAATTGAACGATTGGCCTCGGTTCGGGAGGAAGAACTGGTAATAGGCATAAGACCATCCATTTTGGTTCTATATTTGTTCGGAGAAAATGTTTAGCCAATTTCATGCGTCCAACCAGAAAATCCTTTCTTCTTCTAATTTTTTCATCCTCCCATCTATCCACAGTAGATTCTTGGTTCTCTTCCAATCTATTCCATTTCAATTCCACCAAGTTCTTCCATTCCATATGTGAACGATCTATAATCATTTGCAGATCCAGACCCATTAGTTGTTTCCCGATAGCATCTCCCCCAGTAGCTATTTCTCTCTCTTTAAATGTTCCAGAACCCCGAGGAAAGAGGTAATAAGGACGAGCAGAGAGGTAATGAGGAATAATCTCTCTCCAGGATTGAATCTCATAATCGAATGTACCCCGTGATCTCAATAAAGTTGGTTTGTTAGCTATGGGCCTAGCAAGAAAAAGATTTGGATAGGTTATTCTAAGATTTCCCCCCCTTCAGGATCGGACGTGAAAGTTTCCTCTCATCCGGCTCAAGTAACTAAAAAAAAAGATGCAAAAAACTCTTTTTCGCTCTGAAGAGAGATCGCTACTCTCTGCTCAAGTTCCAAGTGAAATTGAGTATTCCTTTATGTTATGATTCTACAACGTAGATATGGAATTATTGAGCAGTCTCCTCCCTTTCGAACAATCCTTTTCTTCTTGAAAGACCTTCAATTAGGGATTTACTTGTCTTTATCTCGTTCCATTTGATCCTTTAGGTTCCTGCTTGCTTTGCTTTACTTCGATGGTTAAATACTATTGATCGAAGCATATGTGCGATGAATAGACTCCTATAGCCATATCTTCGGTCCGGAATACCTCTATTCAGGGCTAACCCAAATAAAAGAGAATTAATTTCAAATTCCATTATCTGAAAGAAGTGTTTTCACGAAGTTCAATTAGCAATTTGATACAGAATATCTAAACCCTGGACTAATTCCTCTTTCTCAGCATCTTGAAAAGATGCTTATAATTCTGAGCTTCATGCTACTCCTCTGGAGGGTCATGTCAGAGCTAAAGGCATCCCAATGAGATTTAATAGGATGACAGTTCCTGATTACGGATCTGTATGATCGGAACTTGTGATCAAGTCACACATCGCAGTATACTGGACCTTCTAATTCTTTCCGAGTTTTAGCTAATAGATTCGCAATATAACTGGGAAGGCGTTTCAAATACCATACGTGAACCACCGGACATGCCAGTTTAATGTATCCCATTTGATATCTTCGAATTCGAGAATCAACGAATTCAACTCCACATTGTGTGCAAAATTTTGCATCTATCTTCTCATTTCCAATCCCTGGAGAATTTCCACAAGAACAAACTCTACTTTTGATAGGTCCAAAGATTCTTTCACAAAACGATCCATCTCTTTCTGGTTTATTAGTTTCATAATGTAGAGTATAAGGTTTAGTCACCTGTCCAACTATCTCACCATTAGGTAAAATTTTTTCGGACCAAGCACAAATCTGTTCGGGAGAAGCTAATCCAATTCGAAGTTGTTGATGTTTATTCTGGTCAATCATAAAAGCAATTTATTGTGATCAAACTTCCTCTCTATCTATCTGAAAGTTTTTCTCAGATATAATAGCATGATTCAATTCTAGAGCTAAAGATCGTAATTCTCGAATGAGCAATCGGAAAGATTCTGGAGCAGTGTCAGGTTTAGGTATTGGCCCTCCAGTGATAATGGCACCAAGTACTTCATTACGAGTTCTAATATGGTCAGATTTGAGAGTAAGCATCTCTTGTAAAATATAAGCAACACCAAAACCTTCTAGAGCCCAAACTTCCATTTCTCCTATTCGTTGCCCCCCTCGTTTGGATTTTCCTCTAAGAGGTTGTTGTGTAACCCGTGCATAAGGTCCACTCGAACGTGCATGTATTTTCTCATCAACTTGATGACTCAATTTCGACATATAAGCTTTTCCTATTGTAACAGGTTGTTCAAAAACATCTCCTGTTCTTCCATCAATTAATCTATGTTTTCCAGGATGATCTGGTTCGAATACCCATGGATTAGCTGTTTGCTCACTAGCTTTGTAAAGTTCAGGAAACACTAGTTTTCTCGAAGCTTCTCGCTCGTATTTTTCGTCAAAAGGTGTTATTCTATAATGTTTGTTCATCAGGTTTCCTGCTAAACCGGGCAAACATTCAAAGATCTGTCCTACATTCATTCGTGAAGGTACCCCTAATGGATTCAATACCATATCAACTGGTATTCCATTTTGCAAATAGGGCATATCTTGTCTGGGCAAAACTATTGAAATAATACCTTTATTACCATGCCTTCCAGCTACTTTATCACCCACTTGTATCTTACGTTTTTGTGATATATATACGTGTACTGTTTCCGCATTATCACCGGAATCATCTACTCTATTGATCCATCTCACGTCGATAACTCGACCCTTTCCACCTATAGGTGCTCTGAGACAATTTTCTCTCGCAGTGGATACCTCAATACCAAATATGGTTTGTAATAATCTTCCTTCTGGGGTACATAATGATTCTTCTATTGTTTGAGGCGTTAATTTACCTACCAAAACATCACCTGTTTCTATCCAAGATCCTAGCATTACAAGACCATTTTCGTCCAAATGACGAAGTGAATGAGCATCTAAATGAGGTATTTCTCTAGTGATTCTTTCAGGACCCTGGCTCGTCATACAGATTTCAATCCTGTATCTTACGATATGGAAAGAGGTATAAATATCTTCATATACCAGACGTTCACTAATGAGTATTGCGTCTTCGAAATTGTATCCTTCCCATGGCATATAAGCTACTAAAACGTTTTTTCCCAAAGATAGTTCTCCGCCTACCGTAGTCGCACCATCCGCCAGAATTTGTCCCTTCTTTACACATTCCCCTTGATGAATTTGAGGTTTTTGATGCGTACAAGTATTGGTATTAGAACGTTGATATATAACCGATTCTGTTCGTACAGTGTCTCCATTAACCGATGAAGTTATATTTACAGCATCGATATACTCGATCCTTCCCTCTTGTGTAGCTATAGCTACACTTCCTGAATCTAGAGCTGCTTGACCTTCCAACCCAGTTCCGGCAATGCACTTCTCGGGTCGAAAAAGTGGAACTGCTTGACGCTGCATATTAGAACCCATTAGAGCGCGATTCGCATCATTATGTTCGAGAAAAGGAATAAGGGAAACTCCAACGGAAAAATATTGGAAAGGAAAAATACTTCTGAAATGGATTTGTTCCCATGCAATAACTATAAATTCTTGTCGGTATCGAGCTGGAGTAATTTGTTCCTCTTGAATTCCTTGATTTAACGCCAAAGAATTTCCCGTAGCTATCCGATAGTATTCATCCTCATCTTCTCCCGGTAGTAGATAAACCATATGTTCTTCTCTCGATCTCTCGGAGATCTTATAGAATGGACTTTGTAAAGAACCACAATCACCAATCTTTGCATGAATAGATAATGATGCAACAAGTCCAGCATTCATTCCTTCGGACGTATCAATTGGACAAATACGCCCATAATAACTGGGATGAATATCCCGTGTCCGAAAACTAGCAGTTCGCCCTGTTAAGCCCCCAGGGCCTAAATGGCTCAATTTTCGCCCATGAGCTATTTCCGTCAATGGATTAGTTTGATCCAAAAATTGGGATAAGGGGTGTGAACCAAAAAAATCTTGAAAAGTGTTTTTTAATAGAGTTGAAGTGACCAAGTTCTGAGGAGTTGATCTGCGCTTGGTTGCTCTGTGTATAGTTCTTTTAACTGCATCTTCTAAACGACCTAGAGCTAATCTAAATTGATTCTGTAATAAATCTGCTACAGAACGAATCCGTCGATTTCTGAGGTGATCTATATCATCGAGTGTACCCATTCCAAATTTCACCCCGATAAGGTAATCCACAGCAGCCAATACATCTTGTGGTAATGAAAAAATCTCGTTCTCAGGTATATCAAGGTTCAGTTTTTGGTTCAGATTTCGTCGACCAATCTTTCCCAATTCACATCTTTGTCGGAAAAATTTTTCTTGCAATTCTTTACATAGAGACTCGGAAAATACCAAATCGCCACTTATACAGTAGAGTTTTTTATAAAACTCCAGAATGGCTTTTTCCCTCGACCATAGATATTCCTCCCGCTCCCACCTCTCCTTCTTCTTCTTCTTCAATAAAAATAAAAATCTTTCGGGATAGCGAGTATTGTCCAGAATCTCTTCGAGATTTAAACCCATAGCTGATAATAGAACTGGAATAGATATTTTTTGTTTTCTGCTTACACGAGCCCATATCCTTTCTCCCACATCGATCTCTAATTTCGATCTTCTTCCCCAATCTGAAATCAGAGTGCCAGTATATATATAATTAATTCTATTATGGTCTAATTCCGAACGGTAATAAATACCAGGACTTATTAATATTTGATTAACCACGACTCTGTAAATCCCATTTACTACAAATGTTCCATGGGAATTCATTAAAGGAATATTTCCGAGAAATACAGTTTGTTTCTGTATCTTCCTACTATTCCTCCGAATCGATCTTGCTGGTACATATAATTCAGAGTAATATGTAAGGGACTGATATACAGCATCTCTCTCTTTGATGAAAGGTTCTGCTAATTCATATTCATTACCAAAAAGCCTGAATTCAATTTCTTTATCTATATCCTCAATTTTTGGAAAATTATGAAGTTCTTCCATCAAGCCCTGATCGATAAAACGACAAAATCCTTCAAATTGTATCTTACCAAATTCAGGGATTGTAAACGCTCCCTCATTTTCATCTAATCGCATTGGAAGTTTCCCATCTGTAGAAAAATCTATTCAATTATTCCCGATTGATCTATATGGATCAATCCGACAAAAAAGATTCGGATGTATATTCAGTCTTCACTATATCCCATGAAATTCTACCCGTATCCAGATATACTTCCAATAAAAAAAAAAAAAAGGATAAGGAAGAGGTACTTTGATACTTTCTTCCAACCACGTGAAATGGAGCTATGAACGAATGAATCAAACCATTCTTAAATGTTAATCTCACTTAGAAAATTTCCTAATGAAAATAGTCAGATCGAAAGACGGAGAACAAATTAGATCCATTTCCTTTATGGTTGACTTTAGCATACATCTCATACTATACTTAAAGGACGGACGAATGACTTGAAAGGACAAAAGATTCGATCTGTCCATGGGATTCCCATATCTCGGCGACATAGCCAAGCGGTAAGGCAGAGGACTGCAAATCCTCCATCCCCAGTTCGAATCCGGGTGTCGCCTTGTTGAGGTAAGTAAATGGAAGGAAAAGTCTGTATTTCCATTACAGAACCTCTGGAGACATATTGGTACATATTACCAATATAGATAGTGAGTTACGTACATTTGATCTCGATTCCGTCGTGAATGTACGACCCTCGAGTTAGTTATAGTAACTCGCAACGTTCAGAATGCAAAGGTGGACCATTCATTTCAACTTCAACTTTGCACTATGGTTAATAGTTCCCTTATCATCTCGATGATGAAATCATTATTTTTTAGAGAACATGATCCGTATGGATATAGTCGGTATAACTTGGGCTGCTTTAATGGTAGTTTTTACATTTTCCCTTTCACTCGTAGTATGGGGGAGAAGTGGGCTATAATGGTAATGCTTAAGAATCAATTATTGCGTTCCTTCCATATCATGCATGGTAATATATTCTGTTCCATAAGGATCCAGTAATATCGAATCTTCGTTCCAAATTGAAAAACTCTACATGGAATTATTTCCTCTTTATCCCCGTAAGGGATGTACGTAATCCCTTATCATTATCATTTTCCTATGAAAAATTTTATTTTCTTCAACAGGTTTGAATTCATTAGTTCTTTTCTAGAATGAGTCGATAATCTCATTTCTTCCACTGAAGAACGATCTCTCTTCTCTTTCTTAGTAGGAATAGAAAGAGTCCCTGTTTTATCGGATGGTTCCGAATTGATCGGATCTGATATGAATTCCGTTCTCGGAAAAATATGGGACATAAGTCATAGATTCCTTTGCTTTTTCATATACCATTTCAAGTGCTATATCTAACATGTGCTAGATATAGATGTTCGTACCGAAAAAAAGATGTTCAACTTTGATCCTAAAGAATCCGCAAGTACGTTCAGAATTAAGTCTGTCTGCATTGGGTCTATTTTTCCAGGAGCAGGAAGAAGGTGATGTGATCAGCTCCGCTATTTTATGGTACGAGGTCCTTCATCCTACATTTACCATATATGGATAAGTACCATTAAGATATATTTATCCATATATGGGTGTAAAAGAAGAAGTAGTACAAAAGAAAAGGTTAGATATTCTTTTCCTCCGTACTACTTTTTTTTCTTTTCAAAAAAAATTAAAAGCAATCCCTACCCTGTATTGTTGTAATACAATAGATCCACCCTACCCTATATTGTTGTAATATAAAAGATCTCATAACCTATTTTATACTTATGATCTGAATCATAAAGATCTATCTAGTGATCAGCAATCAATTGATTTTCATCAAAATCAATTGCTTCCACTGCTTGCACTGGCCGTTTTGACGTAAGGGATAAGTAGAAAAGCAGTAGGAACTGCAAGGAACAGTAGAACAGCAATAAATGCAAGGGTATTTACTTCCATGATCTCCTTATTTTAACTTTGTTCAAAAATAGCTCGAGATTTGATCTCATTTTGATCTCATTTTGATCTCATAGAGATGAATGAATCTTTCTTTCAAGATCCATGAAATAGATGTATGTCATTGATAGAATTGGTTCGAGTAACGAAATCTAACTAATGGATTGAATGAATTCTTCGATGGAAATAGTATAACCTAATACGATCACTTTTGATAAGACTAGTAGTAAAAACTTACGTGCATCAGAAAACGTTCCGATCAACACATGTCTGGTATAATTTCGAAAGAATAGGATTCGTACGAATAAGAACCTTATGCTCCTCCAGAAGACGCTCGTCAGACATGAGAGATATTTTGCTTGGATCTCCACGATTTAGATGGAATTGTGAATCTATCCCGCTTCGGTGATGATATAGAAAGAAGTATCCCATATCGAATTTATCCAGAGGCCCACCCATGACCCTGGAATGATAAGGACTAGTCCGTCCAGATCCTGACATGATCATTCACAGTTCACTTACTATTGGATCGGGACTGACGGGACTCGAACCCGCAACTTCCGTCTTGACAGGGCGGTACTCTAACCAATTGAGCTACAATCCCAATACAGTACAGTTCACCTACTATTGGATAATATTTATTCCATGATAGGTGCTAGATAGGTCATATAGATTATGCGAGTGCTAGGTCGATTAAATATCTTATCCTTCTCTTTCATTTTTGAAATGTATCGATTCATACGGAATCGGGCATCTACGATATGAATAGATATCGATGTCGGGGTTCAATAACCAAATTTTCATTCATGATTAGCATGAATATAACCATACCGATAGATTGGTATTGATGATATTGGTTGGGTCGAGCTGGATTTGAACCAGCGTAGGCATATTGCCAACGGATTTACAGTCCGTCCTCATTAACCACTCGGGCATCGACCCAGGAACAAGACAGTAATTGAAAATTATTTAGGATACCTAAATAATGGATCATGGTACCCCCAGGGGAAGTTGAATCCCCGTTGCCTCCTTGAAAGAGAGATGTCCTGATCCACTAGACGATAGGGGCCACCAATCTATTCTTTATAATATGAAAGTGATCGGGAAGTTGTCAATAGTATGACCAGAATTCTTGGTTTCCTCAAGTTTTTTTCAATAAACTTGCCTATCGATAAAATGGAGTCCCTTCAGAAATTACTTATTGCAATTAAAACAACTCTAAAGCAATTTACGGAATCTCTATTTGTGATCCATCGGCCCAGTTCCGATAAAAAAAGACTTTATGGACTCAAATTATACAAAATGTTTCATGCTTGATAATTTTAATCCTTTTAATAGTGAATGGGGCTTATCGTTCTCTGATCGAAGTTATCCGGAAAAGACTCAAAAAAAGATAAATGGGTTGGTTGGACAAAAGATCGATCCGTATGTTACAATCGGATCGTGGCGGGTATAGTTTAGCGGTAAAAGTGTGATTCGTTACATTATCAACTCGAATAATGGAAGGATCTTTTACATGGATCTTTGATCCATAGCTCTATTTCCAGATAGGTTCAAAACCTCCCCTATACCATCCATCCAGAGTTCATATGTTACACAACTTCATATACTTTACGTTTCCATATTAGAGTATAGTGCTTCACTTCTTTCCATTAAAACAAATGCCCGTTGGTGTTCCAAAAGTGCCTTTCCGAGCCCCTGGAGATGAAGATGCAACTTGGGTCGACTTATACAACCGACTTTATCGAGAGAGATTACTTTTTTTGGCTCAGGATATCAATCACGAGATTGCAAATCAACTCATGGGTCTCATGGTATATTTGAGTGCAGAAGATGCAAATAAAGATATTTTCTCATTTATCAACTGTCCCGGTGGATCAGTAATACCAGGGGTAGGTCTTTTCGATATGATGCAAGCAATAGTACCAGATGTACATACAATATGCATGGGGGTAGCTGCTTCAATGGGATCTTTCATCCTAATCGGGGGAGAAATGCCTAAACGTATAGCATTACCTCACGCTAGGGTTATGATCCACCAACCTGCTAGTTCCTATTATGACGGATCGGCTGCAGATTTTCATAACGAATCTAAACACGTAACGATGCTTCGCGATTACATAACCAAATGTTATATAGAAAGAACGGGCCAACCCGGAGAGGTAATTCAACGGGACCTGAACAGAGATGTTTTTATGTCAGCAACAGAAGCCCAAGCTTATGGCATTGTTGATGTCGTAGCGGAAGGTTGATCTCATAGCGGAAGATCCTCTTTTTAATTTATTTTTATAATGAACTGTAAACTGTGATCTCTTTGTTTGTTCCTTTTCAAAAAAAAAGGGGGGGAAAGTGATTCATTTCATAATCACCTGATATGGTATGGTTAGGATCAATCCGAACCAGTTGATTCCGCATACAATACAGCTAGAATGCCCACTATTCAACAACTTATTAGAAATGCAAGACAGCCAATAGAGAATAGAAAAAAATCTCCTGCTCTTCGAGGATGTCCTCAGCGTAGAGGAGTATGTGCTAGGGTGTATGTGCGACTCGTTTGGATCAGAAACTTAAACAGACTGGGAAATTCTTACAACGGAATAACAGAAGAATTTTCCCGCTGTAATCAAGTAAAGATCCATCATCTAACCTTACCGGGGATGAAATTTATGGTTTCCATTGGTGCAAATCCAATCACCTTGATGTGGGATGAAAAGCAATTCCTCATTGGTAGCGAATGGTCATCAATCCATTGAGCGGGGAAATCATGCAAATTGAAGAAGCATAAAGTTTATGCTCATATTGCCGCGAGAACGGAACAACAGGGTCAGCTACCTGGCCAACCCCAGAATTACATGTCGTTACTGTATTAATAGATCTTGTAATGAGAGTATTTATTACTTAATGATTCAAGAGTAGAGCTGGAGATGGTAAACCGTACAAGTTACCGATAACATACTCATCTCATATTTCGGAAATGAATAAAAGGCTCCGGCATATAGAGAGGACCTTACCGTTGGAGAAAGAACCATAGAAACGATGAAACCCATGATTTTTTCTCATTCTCAGTACAAGGTCCCAGTCCTTGCCTACCAGGAAGATGCCTATCCAAAGGAAATTATGGTTGGGAAGGTTGCAGTAGCAAAAGCCATTGGAACTTTTATTTTCTAAATAAGAAGAATCAGTGTTATTCTCAATGGACCAAACAAAACAAATGACTAACCGAGAAAAATATTAGCGATTCATGAGAGTAAACTTCAATGACCAGAGTGAAACGTGGATATATAGCTCGAAAACGTCGGAAAAAAATTCTTGCATTTGTATCAGGCTCTCGAGGGGCCCATTCGAAACTTTTTCGAACTGCTAACCAACGGAAAGCTAGAGCCTTAGTTTCCGCCCACCGAGATAGAGGTAAACGCAAGAGAGATCTTCGTCGTTTGTGGATTACTCGGATCAATGCAGCAGCTCGTGCCAATGGGGTTTCTTATAATAGATTCATCCAATATTTGTACAAGAGGCAGTTGCTTCCAAATCGTAAAACACTTGCACAAATAGCTGTATTAGATAGTAATTGCTTTTCCACCATCTTTAACAACTTATCGTATGATGAAATAGGTTAGGTATAGATGAAATAAATAGGTAAAGATGGAATGGATAGAACAGATTCTCCCGGAGAATTCCCTCCGGGAAGGTCGAAATATTTAAAAGTTTTTTTCATATTGGAAATGAACGAAAAGAATTCAATCCAATTCTTTTCCAAAAATGAAATCCTGTTGACTTTTTCAACAATAGACTCAAGATCTGCATCTTTATCGAACAGATATTCCAGCTCCGATTTGATTAAGGAGTAGGCTTATTTCCCATGGATCAAATTAGTTTTCATTATAAAGAAAAGGTAACAAAGATAGAATACGAGCTCGTTTAATAGCGTTAGTCATTAGACGTTGTTGTTTTGAAGTTAATCTATTCACTCGGCCGGATAATATTTTTCCTTGCTCACTAATAAATCGACTAATTAGGCTCATATTTTTATAATCGATCCGATCTCCCGACCTAATAGGTGACAAATGTCTACGAATTGGTTTCAAATATCTACGAATTGGTTTCAAACGTCTGCGAATTGGTTTCAAATGTCTACGAAAAGATTGCTTGGGTTTATCCATAGTTTGTTTCATGAACCTTTTGAATACTATTTATTCCAAATCTTTTTAAAATATTGTTCCATTAAAGATCTTGTTGAAATACCATTTCTTTTTATATCTGTGATTTATTCCTATCCATGGGTAGGAGTAGTACGTTTAATCTCTTTTTTTTATCTCTCCATGAATGGTATGCTTGTAACAATAGGGACAAAATTTATTTGATTCCAATCGAATAGGTGTATTGCGTCGATTTTTCCGAGTCGTATATCTAGAAATCCCCGGGAATCTTTTATAAACACTATCTTGGGTACAACTAGTGCACTCCAAAGTAATTGTTACTCTTATATCTCCGCTCTTGGCCATAAACTTACTCTGAATATTGGTTTTGCTTTTCGACCTCAAAAAGAAAAAGGGAAAAAGGGATAGAAGTTGATAGCCGGAGATCCTACGGTGAAACATTTGAAAGTAAAAAAATGATTGATCAGGAGTGAGTTTTCAGTTTTACTTACAAAATTTAATGTGGAAAGAATCTTTAGATCGATATTTCTACTTGAATTCTACCCCTTCCAGTCCTAAACTTAGATCCTTTTTGGGGCTGAATGCACTAATTTCTCCAAGAGGTAGGAGAAGTCAATCTAGCACAATCTTTTTTCGCTTGGCTTTAAGGGGAGGAAAAAAATTAAAAAAAGGAAAGAATAAGAGCATCTGGAAAAAAACGATTGATTTCTATCAATAGGCCGGCTAAAAAACTGACGCATAAAATAGCTAACACAGGCGCTGTGGAAAGATAGGTCTTTAGATCTTGCATTGTTAATTCTCCTTATTGATCATTAAGTGATTCAACCGTATCAATAGTTATGAATCCTAGAGAAAACTCGGAACTGATGAATATATATAATGTGATCCGGGCTGTGGTCCTATTTATAGAAAAGGAAAAAGATGTTTCATCACCATAATGAATAGTGATATTCTAGATAATAGACCCTACATATATAAAGTCTTTTCACTCACGAGACCGAAGAGAAATGAAGGTGGAAAAATGTGGGAAACAGATTTCGAATTCTATAAAATAAAATTAAAATAACATTGTCTAATGATTAGAAGGGATGTAGCGCAGCTTGGTAGCGTGTTTGTTTTGGGTACAAAATGTCGCAGGTTCAAATCCTGTCATCCCTACCTTTCCCTTCTTTTCTATGGAAAGAAAGGAATGAAAGATCATTTGATATCGATTCGACGGGAACATCAAATAATTGAATCGTATCAGATGCGAAACTGTTTTGCTCTAAGAGTATCAACAAAAGGTATTTTTCCTTCATCTCCGAATATTAAAGAAAGCGCTCTTAGTTCAGTTCGGTAGAACGTAGGTCTCCAAAACCTGATGCCGTAGGTTCAAATCCTACAGAGCGTGATTCTGTTCCTATCAAATCCAACCCTCAAAATTATCGATAATTCATTCCAACTGGAACGAGCAATGGAATCTGACCTCCCAGGAAAAGTAGGAGGCCAATGAAATTGGAGGATATTCCAGGATCAAATATCCAATTGATCACCACGTCGGTATTGTGAATATGCAGTTACGAATAATCCGGCCAAAGTTATAGGAATTAGACCTAACACAATTCCGGATGGCAAAGCCTCAATCATTTCTATTCAACGGAATAAGTAGGGATAATAGCTATACTGGATAGTACCCTTAATTTGCTATGAATCTCAATGATCAGAAATTTATATAGAGGGAATAAACAAAATTATTGAAATTGAAATAGTGAACTGAGAGGGTTTCCCCTTCCTTCATTTTGAATAAGTTGTATCTTGCTCGAACTAATGAATAGGACTAGGGTGAAAATGATAGAAGCCAATAAGAAACCGAAATAACTAATTATAGTTATAGTAGGCGTGGAAGGACTGAATGAAATATGGTTTATACATATCTTCATGAGACAATTACCTAAATTTTGCTTTTCGTAACCTTGAGATCAGAATACAAAAGATCAATTGTCCCAATTCGTACCAATTCAGGATCCTATATCTACTATAGGATATGTATGAATGAACATGGATGAGAGGAGATCTATAGTAGAAATCTCTTCATTATCCTAGAAATCATTCATCGAGCAACTAATGAATAGCACCGGCAAACCCCTTCACAAATTGTCGAATGTAATCTTCTTACAGGGTGAATTAATTCTCAATCAGTACGATTGGATCACCTGGCATTATCTTTTTACCAGTAGCTATCGGTCCAGAGACTGGACCGGAAGAAAACTCTCCACAGACATAGCCAAAGTTTTGTGAATTTCACGTTTAGGTGTAAGAAAGAATATGAATATCCAGTTTGTCCTTTCATTTCTCGATCTTATTGATCCAATCATTCGACCTCTAGACGGATTAGGTTTTTTCAATATTAATTATTAGAGCGAGTAGAGCCCGATATTACAGAAATTCCACCTATTGCAAAGAGTAACTTGTAATTTCACATACCTAAAATTGACTAGGTTCTATCGCACTATCCACTTGGTTTTATCTAATAAGTAACACCTACTCGTTAATACAAGGTACTATATAATAAGTCTGTGGCATAACTCCATCTGTGCCGGATACTATTGGAAAAGCAACATACATCTGCGTAGCACCAATGATCCCCGTGCAATTTGAATTACTGGGTTCATCTACACGGGCATAATGTCATGTCGGAAAGAATAATATTCTGGATGAGTTTTATTGATAGTGATTGATATCCTTTGCAAGCGGCACTCATCCTCTTTTTCGGTTCTAAAGCCACCCGTATGCAGAAGCTAATTCCAATCGAAAATTTCCACTATGCTATTGTTACAACATCGATTGAGGGAGTTGGGGTTCCTTACGCCCGGACGGACCTCGGAACATGCAATATTCTCTTCTTTCTGTTGGGATTTAGTCGACCAAACAGAGATAGAATAACTGCCGGCAGGAACAGAATCATTCTATCCCGTTCCTTCTCGATACTCATAAAAATTGTATTGCTGTGTCAGAAGAAAGCTAGCTATACTGGTCCAGTAGACTTTAAAGATACCCTTGGTATAACATTGACAATCGAACAAGGATTGGAGAAGATATCAGTAGTTTTCCATTTCCTGATCTCTATCTTTCATGGGATCAATTCCCCCTTGACTGACTTTACAATAATATATGGAGCTGAGCATGTCTGGGAATACGGGAGAACGCTCCTTTGCTGACATTATTACTAGTATTAGATACTGGGTTATCCATAGCATTACCATACCTTCTCTATTCATTGCAGGTTGGTTATTTGTAAGCACGGGTTTGGCTTATGATGTGTTCGGGAGCCCCCGGCCAAATGAGTATTTCACAGAAAGTCGACAAGAAGTTCCATTAGTAACTGGCCGTTTCGATCCGTTAGAGCAACTCGATGAATTTACTAGATCTTTTTAGGAGGCACTAATGACTATAGATAGAACTTATCCAATTTTTACAGTTAGATGGTTGGCCGTTCACGGGCTAGCTATCCCTACAGTTTTTTTCTTGGGATCAATATCGGCAATGCAGTTCATCCAACGATAAACTCTATACTAAAGGAAGAGGAAGTATGTAGATATGACACAACCGAACCCGAACGACCAAAATGTTGAATTGAATCGTACCAGTCTCTACTGGGGGTTGCTACTAATTTTTGTACTTGCTGTTCCATTCTCCAATTATTTTTTCAATTAGGAACAATGATAATATTCTCACTCCATTCGAAGAGATCCAATACGCATAATTATCTATGCTATGACTGTTTATGTCTCGAGTATGACCACTTAAGAAAATGTGAAAGGGAGTAAGAGAAATGGCCGATACCACTGGAAGGATCCCTCTTTGGTTGATAGGTACTGTAACTGGTATTATCGTGATTGGTCTACTGGGTGTCTTTTTCTATGGTTCATATTCCGGATTAGGGTCATCCCTATAGTAGGGGAAATGCACTTACTGTGGGAAATAGTATACATGCGAAAGTGAAAAATCGATAAGGCCTTACCCTTCAAAGAAGGGTAAGGCCTTATCGCTCTTTTTGAGATTCTTTCTATATTAATCTGAATTAGAAGAGAAGATTCGTACAAATAAAATGACTCTGTCATTTACTTCATTCAATGCCTTTCAGTCAAGTGATGAGCCAATCTATTCTTCCGCTATATGATCGGAAAAAATTTGGATCGATCAAATTTAAATATCTGTCGAAGGAACAACAGAAAAACGGATAATATTAAGTACTAAATATTTGCTCATTTATCTGATGGAAGATTATGCGAAGTTTTTGTAAAAACCCGAACTATGAGAATCTAAATGTGCATATAGAATATTTTCTTCTATTTTTTTGGCTTACAAAATAAAAGAGGAGGCACCTTTTATTCATTTTCTCTCATTAGGAACAAACCCTATCAAAAGTTTTATAGGTTTTTTTATGAGTGATATTGCCCCTTACTTGTCTGCTCTTCCTTCTTTAGGAATTTTCAGTATAACGTACAAAATAATCTTCAAATTACGAAGGAATTGACGAATAGGACAAGATCGGAAACCCAATTAGTTCTTCGAATAATGAAATAGGAGAATGGGATCAGAGAAAATAGGAATCTTCTCCAATCCAAGATTGCTTAGTTATTCTCCTCATCTCTCCTCCCTACGATCTATCTCTATTTTCCGGATCGTTTGGACAAGGAAACGAGGGAATGGCATGTATATAGTACACGATATAGCATATCGGGGATCGTTCAACAAGTTGATCTGTTCCAGTGCTTGTCACTCCCTATTTCAAATTTATTCCAATTTAGATCTAAATGAACATTTTATCAAGAATATATAAGGGAGAAGAAGGATAAAAGGCTCCGAAGGGGTATTCATTTTTGAATCAATAAGTAAACTTCATGTTCAAAAATCTATGGACCTAAAGATTCATCTCGGCCAATTGAACTTTCTCAAATTGTTTCTTCTTAAGGACCAAAAATATCTGTGCCAGAATGACAGATGCTAAGAATAATAAAAGACCTTTAACACGTAATGGATCTTGAAGTACTATCTCTGCATCTCCTTGACCAAATCCACCCAAATTAGGGTTATTCGTTAATGGCTGATCGACCTTGATCAATTCGCCTTCTGAAATAAGAAGCTCCGGTCCTGGAGGTACAATGTCAACCACTTGCCCACCGTCTGATGTATTATCGATAGTTATCTCATATCCACCCTTTTCTTTACGTAAAATTTTGCTCACTCTTCCTGTTGCTGAAGCACTATAGACCGTATTGTTGCTCTTACTCCCGTCGGGATAAATTTGTCCTCTTCCTCTATTACCACCCACATATATGGGATATTTCAGGAAGTGAGCTTCTTTATCAGTAGAAGGATCTGGTGAAAGGATGGGGAACACAAGTTCACTATATTTTTGACCGGGAACAGGACCTATTACAATAATGTTTTTTTGATTGGGACGATAGTTCTGAAAATAAAGATTACCCGTCTTTTGTCTAATCTCAGGGGAAATACGATCCGGAGGGGCTAATTCAAAGCCCTCGGGTAAAATTAGAACAGCTCCTACATTTAAAGCCCCTTTCTTGCCATTAGCAAGAACTTGTTTCATCTGCATATCATAGGGGATCTTAACAACTGCTTCAAATACGGTATTGGGAAGCACGGACTGTGGAACCTCAATATCCACAGGTTTTTTTGCCAAGTGACAATTGGCACATACAATACGTCCAGTGGCTTCTCGGGGATTTTCATAACCCTGCTGTGCAAAAATGGGATATGCATTCGAAATGGATGTCCGAGTTATGATATGTATCATGACCAGGACGGAAATTAACCGAGTCATCTTTTTCGCCCATTCATAAGTATTTCTATTTTGCATGGTTCAATTATTGGTTCCAAATCATTTTTGGGGTGAGAGTAGGTAGCTATCATAGTTACCTGTCAAAAATTCTGCTACTATATTGATTCAACCAAACCTAAAAATAATAAATCGGAAGTCGAAGTCTCGCACCAGGAGAAGAATGAAGGGGAGGAATAGCTAATTCCTGAACACGGAAAACACTTTATTATTCTGTTTCAATTGTTTCGGTCGGAGAAAACAACCTACCTATTCTTTATTCATTCATCGAATGATAAATTACTACAAGTGAAGGAGATATACGATTGAAACGACGGAAGATCCAATATTTAAGAATCGTATCTAAGATGACTGGAAAAGTTGAAACAAGACCAGATATGATTCGTTCATTATGGGCAAATCCATAACTTTCGGAAATCGAATCGATCATCAGTTCCCAACCATGGGGTGAATGAAACCCAATACATAGATCGGTTGCTAAAAGAATTAGAAAAGCTTTCATTGTATCGCTCAGACTATAGAAGAATTCTTGGATCCAAGAATTGATAATAGCGAGTTTATTCTTACCCAGAATGATATAAGCACTTATAAAAGCAAAACCTATTAGATTTGTTAATAAATGTGATATTATCTGGATACAATCTTCATTGTACATTTCGACCAATTGGATCGTTTCTTTGTGAATCTCTATACGAAGAGATTGTGAATGTGTTCCCAAAGAATCTTCCACCATTCTTTCTAACAAGAATAGTTCTTCTATTTTCTCAAATCTTCCCAGAGCATTTTGTTCCTGGAGATAATCAAAAATTTTCTGAGATTTAACCGTATTCCACCAATTTGTAACCCAAGGCTCCAAACCTTTCCGTAATGAAATAGGAATTACCCAAGGCAGTACTACTAAACATGCAAGATATCGTAGGGAAGCTGATGCTTTATATTCGGACACTTCCAATTCGTGAATCGCTAACGAACCTGATTCACTTGTCAGTTCTGTCCGAAATCTAGACAAAGTACGAGTGATAGAATGAGGTATGGGATCCATAGATTGATCTATTGCGTAATTGTTTGATCCCGATCAAAAAAATATCCTCGGGAAAAAAGTAAAAGGTTTGTTCAAAATGGGTGAGACGGAGCATAAGGAGATCATTCCAAATCATTTATATCTGGACCAATTATCTATTCATTTTTTTCATCTTCTTCTTTTTTAGAAGAATAACTTGAAGTAACATAAGTCTTATTCATTGCCAAGATCCTTTGAATCCTGATCACTAGATCCTTTACGAATATTTCCCCAGTTATCTCCAAAGATGACAAACGCTCTTGAAAAATGAGAGAACGACAAAAAGTCATAATTGGATCGTGATGAGAGTAAAAAAAGCGTTTTAGTTTTAGGGAAACCGGACCACTCTATCTAGTAATTGTTGTTTCTGATACATCATATTCATCTACTGGTACCAGTTCTATTTTAACTTATTGCTTTTTCTATATTACCTCTTTCTATACTATTTCATAAAAATAGTATATTGTTCGTAAAGATCCTATATCGTTCCATTTTCATACAATGAAATTTCAATAAATATTTCATTGTATGAAAATGGAATATTTATTTAGATTTCCTGATTGGATATTTATTCATGTTCCTTTATCCTCGACATATATTCAAATGTTTTTACATTTGAATGCATGTCGAGGATAAAGACACCCCCG
>Ga0139314_100002_pt1 | contig 28681 bp, 42 predicted proteins | sample In2P11_FD_99376 | JGI IMG/M metagenome (GOLD analysis project Ga0139314, IMG submission 99376)
GATTATATCGCACAAATGAATATCATCATGCTTTCCATTACATAATGTCCAGTTTTCCTCGACCTCCAAAGCAAAGTGGAATATAATTATTGCAGCAATTTTGGCCTGAATTGGTGATCAACATCATCACATTAGGAAGAATTAGGTGATTCTTATGTCATGTTTGACCAATTTGTTGGTTGCTATATGAATATAAGAATAATGAAAAATACATTGTGCGTAGAGAGCATTGTTAGAGCCTGCATATGAGGATGTGTGACAATGTGTTCACAGTGGCTATGTGATTTACCTAATTATCAAAATGAATGTGCTTCTTGTGGATTGAAAAGGAGTATGAAATGCGACTTGAAGCCCTTAGTGAGATGTAGACATGTAATTAAATTGTAGTATGTGGCCATCGAATGTGATTGATTTTTCTAGTAAATGATAGTATGTATGTGGAGAAGGAAAAATAAGTGATGGGTATTGTATTGTATATGTCTATAATTTAAAGAGTTTGCAGTGCATATTCATACCTAATTTGTGTACCTAGATATGGAGAAAACTAGGGACCAGGGACATTATGTAATGGAAAGCATGATGATATTCATTTGTGCGATATAATCTATCTATGTAGTGTGGAGATATTTCATGATTAATATTGAATGCTATACTATGTATGGAGTGTTGTAATTGAATTGTTGTGTGCATGTTGGGACAAGTGGAATGATCAGTAAATAAATACAACATATGACAACATTACAAGGATTATGGTTTTTATAGAAGTCTTAAACGTTGTTGTTGCAGGTAGATGATGCTAGAAGCATAATGTTTGCTTGATTGGTTGTGTTGCAGGTTCAACTATAAAATAATTACAGAGCATGTGATATTAGAGGAAAAATGTTTATATTACTATATATGGTTGTTTTTTAGAGTTTTTTTGTAGGTGCTATTGATATGTGTATGCCAAGATACCTTGTATAGTTTATTGCTATATAACTCAATAATTTATGGGTTTTATTGAGGTCTAGTGTTGGTATGGATAATGTTATTACAATGGACATCGCTACTAATTCCAGTGTCAGGTTTTGAGTTGTATGTTGTTGAGTGTGTGCTACTAGTTTGGTTTGATAAGTAGAGAAGGTTGGCCATGTGTGTATGTTGTTGGTGTGAGGTTGTTGATGGTCTCATTGATGTTGTTAGGGTTTATGTAACAACTCCTAGTCAAAATTTCATGTAATAAAGTTAATAAAGGAAAAATAAGACGAAGGTCATGGGACACATATTCCAAGCGAAATGTTGAGAAAAACATGCTAGTGGGTATTCATTTTAGTTTTTTATGGCTAAGGAAATTTGGAAAGGCTTTGGCAAAGGCAAAAAGGTATTATTGACATTTTATTTATGAAAATAGAGGAAAATAGGAGAAAAGGGAGGTGAAATGTCATAGGTTTCATGTGAGGAGGAAATTGAAGGAAAATTAAGGGAAAATGAAGAAATTAGAGGCATTAATAATAAAATACATCAGAGCAATAGTTTGTAGTCTTTTTGTCAGTTCATTTTTAGAATTGGTTTTAGAGAGGAGAAGAGCACCAAGAGGAGAAGGAAAGCAGGAAAGAAAGAAAAGGAAGGAGAAGGAAAGCAAACAAAGGTCGAGGGAAGAAAAGGAAAGCAAGGATCAAGAAAGGAAAGATTGGATCAAGCAGCATCAATGGGAATACTAGCAGGTAATAGGTTGCATATATGATTCCTAGCTGGTTTTGGCATACATGGTATGTGCATGTGTGTATTTGCTTCATTTGTTATCATTCACATGGTTTTTTTCGAGTTTTAATAGTGGCTTTAGCCATTCCTTCCCATTTATAGATAGTCATGGTGTGATGAGACTATTTATTGGTTGAGCTTTGGATTTCTAGAAGGTTTTGGATCCAAGTGAGGTGTTCTCAGGAAAATCCCAAGGGTTGGGGGTGGAGATGGTGTTCTCCATGAATCCCTCAACAGGTGGGTGGAGATAGGAAACTTCGTCAAGTGATGGTGAAGAAATTCTAAGGAATATAAGATCGGTTTGGTTTTGTGATCTCAAGGCCAGTTTAAGTGAGATCACAAAATGGTGAAACTGTAGGTGGTTTAACCTTTGGATTCCCTTAGTTTTTTATGGATTGCTTTATCCCATGAGATCCAACATTCATGTTTGGAATATGGCATGAGGGTGATTGGTTGAAATAAATATTTGGTTAAATCTAATCTATGGTCAGGTGGTACATGGAAGTCCCTGACTTGGTTGACTTTTGCATATGGTTAATAAGAGCTAAGTTTCTCTTGTCCTTGATAAGTAATTGCACTTGTTATTATGTGGCTTTAATGGATGTTATATTATTGTTATCTATCTAGTTATATGTTGGTTGTAAGCATGATTATATGAAAAATCTATGTATGGCTCTTTTCACATCTTATTTAAAGAATGTTTTATTAATGAATGCATGACCTAATTCATGTTATGAAAGATATTGTGAGAAGGCCTATATCCTTCTTGTTAAACCTTAATAAGTTTTTATATTCTTATGTTCAGATATATATTCATGACCTGTAGGTTGCATGTTCATCATGTTTTGTACGAAATGTCAGTCCTATTTGGGAGAGGTCAAGTCATATCCTGGTTTAAGTATTGGTTTGGAAGCATTGTTTTTCGTGATTTATCATTTCTGGAAGTCTCACTGAGTTCTGGGTAGGGGCCTGAGTCTTAGCCTTCAAAAAGTGGCTCAGAATTAGAGGTTGTTGTCATATAATTAACTGAAAATGTCCACAGTCACTAGGAAGCAAGCCTATGGGAGCGAATGGAGGGCTATAGTTGCTTGGAGGCCTTGGAAAGGGAACAACTAAGGCTTTAGGTCAGTGAAATAGAGGGCTGGCTTAGGAGTTTGACACTTAGAGGGGTTGGGTTTCTCCTAGAGGTCCTGTGGTAGCTGACAGAAGTAAGTAAAATCTTTAGTTATTGACTCCATTTCCTTAAGGCCACATAGGAGGTTGAGTCTTATCATAATGACACTCATCTCATGTTTACTCTGGGAAAAATAGCAAAAGTGGGTAAATGTGGGAGGAGGTAGTTACATGGTGGTATCAGAGCATGGTTCAGCACTTGGACAATATAGGATATATGCATGTTGTTATGAATGTGTTGCTTTGATTAAGGTTGTTAAATGTACTACATGACATTATGATGTTGTTGGTATGTTATGAGGCTGACATTTTTTCCAAGATAGAGTAGGAGATGTAGATTATTAGAGTGAAGATGCAACACTGGACCTTCGGGTAAGTTTAGATCATTATATAGGTCTGTGTGTTGGACATGAAGGTATGTTAATTACTAGTTATTATATGCATTATGGTCATATACATGTATGTCATTCTATTTCTATTGTGTTTACATGCATGATATATGCTAGTTGATCAATGCAGTCATATGCACATGCATTAGAGAGTCATGTATGGTAGTAACTTGTTGTTATATGCATTGTGGTCATACACATGATGACTATGGTCACTGCATTTAAGATCTTGATTTTATATGTATCATGTTAATTTGTATTTGTCTATGAAGATGTTATGGTTATGATATTCAGGTATGAGTTGATATATTTGTGATATTATGTCATTCTAATCTAGGCTAATTTGTAATGTGATAACCTCCGCTGAGATAAATTAAGATATGGGTTTGATTACGTTTTCTATTTTGTGTTTGATGTCTATCACTTCGTCTATCTATTGTTTGATTAAGTACATGATATGATCATGTGTCTATAAGACTACATGAAGGAATGATCTTGTTTAAAATGGTTGTACTAATATGATATCTTCTAAGACAGTTGGTATGTAATTGAGTACAAGTGGGTGTTAGTTACAGTAAATTAAGAGTAATTACTATGAGTTGACTATTGATTATGACATAGTTGTTGGTCTTGGTAAATGTTTATTTCAAATTAATAGACATTATGTCTTGATCTTTGGGACATGTGACTGACATGTGTGAATAGTTGCATGAAAACAATTGCTTGGTATTAGCATGATAAGGTAATAGTTGAAATGTTTATATAACTAACAAATTGGTTATGTGACAAGACATAGTAAGACTTGATTGCAGCAAGGTAATAGGTAAAAGAAAGGAATTGGGTGAGAATTCCTATATGTTTGGAAACCGAAATTCCAAATGAATGAGTTCTTTGCATGAATACAAGAAGCCCTATTAACCTTGATTTTTCCTGACATTATGTAGATATGTGTTATATTCATGAACATGTATTTGACAGGTATATTAGCTAGTTTCTAGTTATAGCTGAATCCATCAAGGGAATTGGAATCCCTTGAGAGATGGCATGTACGTGTTCAATTACAAGGTCGTGTGCTTGGCATAACAAGGTAAGGTAATATGTATATTGTTATATTTATTTGTGCACTAACAATTATGTGTTTATGGCAATATGATGTAGGGGATTGCATGCCAAAGAGACTTCCAAGAAATATTGAAGAAGGATTGGGTTGATCTTTCCTTTGGAGGTATTGGGAACCCATGGGGATTGGGTCATGATGTTCATTGCTAGTGTCATCCTTTTATTCCTTTGTGATTTGGTTGTGTTTGATTTGAAGTTTGATTTGTCTCATGCATAGCCATGCCACTATATTGTGGTGTCATATTTCTATTGGGTTTTCATCGTTTTATTCTTAGTTACTTTTGGTTCTTGCCTTTTATGCTTTGAGGGCTTTGGGAATTGGTTAGGAAGAAGGAAGTTAATTGAGCTCAAGGAGAGATGAATGAAACCCAATAGGTAATGTAAGACCCAGTTGAAGCTCAGTGCATGGGCAAAGGGAAATTGAAGGAAATAATATATAAGTTAGTTGGATTGGCTGGGTTCATTGGAGTAAATGGATGGTGGGAGGAAAATTATGAGAAAGGAAACATGAAAGGTAAATTAAATGGATTAAGGCGTTATATGCCTCAGCTAAGTTGGGAACTGTTGTTCTCAATGTTGTACATGTTGTGCATGGATAGAGGGAGTTCTCTTAACCTTGACCTTATGATATCTGGTAATTATGTTGTGCTCATGATTATGTTGATATCTATATATGTATGTCGTTGTCTAACAGGGTCATCAGTGATCATGATTATTTTATGCTATATATATATAGCTTATATATATATATATATAGACATGTCGAAGCATCCACAAACCCAATTCCATTAAGTTTGGATTAGAACATAACCCTAGTTCCCTTGACTAGATCTACAAAATACCATGGATAGAAAACAATCAAGCCCAAAACCATGTGCGGAATCCATGCATAAAACTATAGGTAGGTTTTCGCACTTAATATAGGGTCCAAAAAAAAAATTCCAGGGTGTTGCGCCTGACGCAAGATACAAGTGGGACTATCGCCCCCTCTATGACCCCCCCTGCACATGGGGTAGTCGAGAAAAGAATATAACACACATCCAACATTCTCTCACTTGTTGTTTTCTTTCCACAGGGGGCTACATGAGAGCTTATTCATTGTTCCATCCTTGCAACACCCATTGTTTCTCTACACCAAGAGAACTTCTCAGTGCTCACAAACATTTTCAATGCATCTACAGTATTCGTCAAAGTGTCCACCTTTACCAACAACACCTTTTTATCCTCAACCATATCCCTCACAAAGTGATACTGAACATTAATGTTCTTTGTCTTTGAATGATAAGCAGGGTTCTTTGCCAAGAAAATTTCACTTTGGCTGTCACATTCTATCCTTATATCTCATTTTACTAACTCCATACTTGAATCAAATCTCTGCAACCAAACTGATTCCTTGCTTGCATGAGGCTGCCATGTATTCTACCTCTTTAGTTGAATGCGCCACTATAGACTGTCTCTTACTCATCCAATGGACTGCACCTCCAAATAGGTTAAACACATACCCACTTGTAGATCTTCTCTGATCCAGATCTCTAGCCTAGTTCACATCAACAAAGCCACTGATGTCCAAAAATCTGTCTAATCCTGGTCTTTCTTGGTAGCACAAACCATAATCACTAGTGGCATGCAAATACCTGAAAATCCGCTTCACTACTGTCCAATGCTCCTTCCCTAGTTTTGACATAAACCTGCTCAATACTCTAACTGCATGTGCTATGTCTGGTTTAGTACAGACCATTGCATACATCAGGCTACTGACTGCACTTGCATATGGAACACAGGAGATACCCTCTTCCTCTTCTTGTGTCTTGGGACAATGTTCAACATATAACTTTACACCTATAGGAATAGGAACCTTCACCTGTTTACTATCCAACATATTAAACCTCTACAGTATTGTCTCGACATACTTCCTCTGGTTTAATTAGAGTTTCCTCTTTGCCCAATCTCGTTTGATTTCCATGCCCAAAATGTATTTTGCAACACCAAGATCTTTCATGTTGAATTTGGAGGAAAATCAGGTCTTCAAATCTTGGATAATTTCCAAACAGCAACATATAATCCACGTACAAGTCCAAATAAATAACACGGTCACCAATTAATTTAAAATACACACAATGATCTGCTTTGCTTCTAGTGAAGCCAAGTCCCCGTACAAATGTATCAAATTTTTGATACCACATCCTTGGTGATTGTTTTAGCCCATACATTGACTTTTTTTAACTTGCATACTAGTTCTTTCTTACCCTTCACCGCAAAGCATTCAAGTTGCTTAATGTAGATCACTTATTCCATATCCCTATGAAGAAATGATGTCTTCACATCCATCTGTTCTACCTCAAAATCAAAAGCAACGACAATAGATAAAATTAATCTAATAGAGGCTACCTTCGCAACAGGAGAAAAAATATCACCAAAATCAATTCCTGACACCTGTGAATAACCTTTTTCTACCAATCAAGCTTTGTATTTCTCCACCTTCCCTTCTGCATTCATCTTCTTCTTAAACACCCATTTTCTGCTAATGGGTTTCCTTCCAGCCAGTAACTCCACCAGATCCCAAGCCTCATTTTTGTGCAAAGATGCGATTTCATCAACCATGGCCTCTTTCGAGAGTTTTCCATCCTTTGAATCTATTGCTTGCCTCATAGTTCTAGGATCATCATCAGTAATAGATAAAGAAAAATTTGAACAGAAAGCAAATGGACTATACCTTTCTGGTTGACTTCTTTCTCAAACTGATCTTCTCACAAATGGAGTTTGTAGCTCTTCATCTTCTTATTCCTCTTCTTCTATAGAGTATGATTCTTCCTCCTATAGCTCAAACTCTATCTTCTCAGGTTCCTTTGGTAGGACTTCATGTTTAATAACATATTTCACCTCTCTAAACACCACATCTCAGCTGTACACAACCTTCCTTGTTTCTGGGTTCCAAAGCTTATAATCTTTTAAACCATCCTTATACTCAATAAAGATGCACCTTTTAGATTTACTATCCAAATTTTCTCTTTTCTCCTTTGGAACATGTACATATGCATGACATCCAAATACCCTTAGATTTGAAAGAGAAGGTTTCGTACTAGTTCATACCTCTTGTGGAGTCTTATCGTCCAACGTTGATGAAGGTGATTTATTGACTAGGTAACATGCAGTCTCCATCGCCTCTGCCCATAATTCTTGTCCTATCCCGACACCACTGAGCATGCTTCTTGCCTTTTCCATCAACATCCTATTCATTATTTCTGCAACTCCATTTTGTTGAGGTGTGTATGGAGTAGTCTTCTGCCATGCTATACCACACTTCTTACAAAACTGTTCAAATTCCTTCTTGCAAAACTCTCCACCGTTATCTTTCATCAACACCTTTATCTTCTTCTCTGTCTGGTTTTCCACCAAAGCCTTAAATTTTTTAAACCTATTAAAGACTTTAGATTTCTTCCTGAGGAAATATACCCATGTATTCCTTTAGAAGTCATCTATAAATGATACATAGTACACAGACTTAGTGATGGAACCGAAACAGGTCTAAACACATCACTATGCACAAGCTCTAATATTCGTTTCACCCTCTTAGTACCAGAGGGGAAACTCAATTGATTCTACTTCCCATATACACAATTTTCACATAAATCAAAATCTAGGGATAAATAGACATACCTTCTACCATACCATTATAATAAAGTATTTGAAGGCCCTTCTCTCCAATATGTCCAAGCCTTTGATGCCATAGCATGGTCTTTTCTCCAAAGACCATTAGATTTTATACTCCACTTTTAGGAACCACAGAGTTCTTACACTCATCAATAACAATGCTACCCTGAAACTTGTATAGAGTTCCAATCTAAACTCCCCACATTAATACCACTGCTCCCCGAACTATCTTATAGGTATCTTTCCCGAACACTGTTTTTACACCTACATCATCCAACTTTCTTACAGAAATCATATTTTTGGCAAATGCAAGAATATGCAGAACACCTAGAAGTGTTCTAATCCTTCCACCTTGAAACTTCAACTTGACTTTTCTGTGACCAATGATTTTAGCCTTCCTTTCATCCCCTAAGAAGACATCACCACCATCATATTTCTCATACTCACAGAACCACTCTCTATGGGGAGTGAAGTGAAATGATTCACCTGAGTCAATCAACCATGCCTCATGATCTACATGTATACTTGAAGAAGAAGCCAAGTACAAATCTCCACCTTCATCTGAGGTGGTTTTCACCTTTGCAGAAGGAGAATTATAAGATCCCTTTCCTTTCTCAAGAGATTTAGATTTACAGTCCCTTTTGAAGTGCCCTTCCTTTCCGCATTTCTAGCACACCTTTACAGGTTTTCTTGGAGATTTAGATCTCTCACTCAAGGACTTATTTTTGTTTCTGTTCTGGGACCGTCCTCGTATAGACAAGGAATCACCATTATGGCCTTCCATATTTTTTCGTCTCATCTCCTCCGACAGCAAGATTGAGGATATTTCATCAAAATGAAATGCAGTTGCATTGCTACCTATTGAAAAACCAGACTATCCCACGAATCTGGTAGAGAACAAAACAAACTAATGCACTTATCTTCATTTGAATTTTTAATATCAATAGATAATAACTAGCTTACCATAGTATTAAAGGCGTTCAAATGCTCTATCACTGAGTCTCCATATTTCATCCTCAGGTTATACAATGTTTTCCATAGGAACAGTTTATTCACTAGATACTTAAATTGGTACAAAGTCCCTAACTTGTCCCACAAAGCCTTCGTTGAAGCTTCCCCTGATACATTCAACAATACTGAATCTGAGACACACAATCATATTGTTCTCTTTGCCTTCCAATCCAACTTCGCCCAGTCTTCAGCTGACATTGTTGTTGTTTTAGTACCCGGATCTATCGCGATCCACTTATCTTTATCCACGGGTAGATCGTTCATCTTGAGTTTCCACAACTCAAAACTCTGACCATTAAATTTTTCAATCTCTATCTTTCCACTGCTTGCCATTTTCTTTCACCACAAGAATTGATCCCACAGATCTCCCACTAAACACGGTCTATCAAAGGTCTAAGAAAAACCTCTCAGCAGCAAAGGTGTCCCCTTGAACACTAAACAACTCTGATACCCCATGTAGGTTTTAACCCTCTACAGAAATTACCTGCATACGAATTCTAAAAAACAGAAAATAAACAATGGCGAGAGAATAAAACATAAAACAAATCTACATAGATATTTTCCCATGGATCCCAAAACTAGAATTACTAGATTGATTTTTCATTGTATTCCTTTCAATGTTACAATACATATATATACATTTCGAAGCATCCATAAACCCCAATCCATTAACCCTAGATTAGAACATAACCGTAGTTCCCTTGACCGAATCTACAAAACACCATGGACAAAAAGCCATCATGCCCAAAACCATGTGCGAAATCCATGCAAAAAACCATAGGTAGGTCCTCACACCTAATATAGGGTCCAAAAAAAAATTCCCGAGGCACTACACCCTTTGCAGCATACAGGTTGGGTTGCCCCCCCCCCCCCCCCCCCCCTTGTGACCCCCTCACACATGGGGCAGTTGTGGAAAGAATATAACACACACACAACATTCTCCCACTTGTTGTTTTCTTGCCACAGGGGGCCACAGGAGAGCTTATTCACTGGTCCAACCCTCCAACACCCATTGTTTCTCTACACAAATAGAACTTTTTAGTGCTCACAAAATTTATCAATGCATCTACAATATTCTTCAAAGTGTCCACCTTTACCAGCAATGCCTTTTTATCCTCAACAATATCCCTCACAAAGTGATACTGAACATCAATGTGCTTTGTATTTGAATGATAAGTAGGGTTCTTTGCCAAGAAAATTGCACTTTGGCTGTCACAATCTATCCTTATATCTTGTTGTACTAACCCCATATGTGAACATAATCTCCGCAACCACACTGCTTCCTTTCTTGCATAAGTGGTTGCCATGTATTCTACCTCTATAGTTAAAAGTGCCACTGCAGACTGTCTCTTATTCATCCAACTGACTGCACCTCCAAATAGGTTAAACACATACCCACTGGTAGATCTTCTTTGATCCAGATCTTCAACCCAGTCTGCATCAAGAAATCCATGAATGTCCAAAACTCTATCTAATCCTGGTCTTCCTTGGTAGCACAAACCACAATCACTAGTGCCATGCAAATACCTGAAAACCCCCTTCATTGTTGTCCAATGCTCCTTCCCTGGTTTTGACATAAACCAACTCAATACTCCACTGCATGTGTAATGTCTGGTCCAATATAGACCATTGCATACATCAAGCTATCGACTGCACTTGCATATGGAACACGAGATATGTCCTCTTCCTCTTCTTGTGTCTTGGGACACTATTGACCAAATAAATTTACACCTACATGAAAAGGAACCTTCACTAGTTTACTATCCTACATATTAAATCTCTGCAGTATACATACCTCCTTTGGTTTAACCAGAGCTTCCTCTTTGCCCGATCTTGTTTAATTTCCATGCCCAAAATATAGTTTGTAGCACCAATATCTTTCATGTCGAATTTGGAGGACAATTGGGTCTTCAAATCCTCGATAATTTCTTTGTCATTTCCAACCAGCAACATATCATCCACATATAAGACTAGATAAATAACACGGTCACCAATTAATTTAAAACACACATCATGATCTGCTTTGATTTTGGTGAATCCAAGTCCCCATATAAATGTATCAAATTTCTGATACAACATCCTTGGTGACTTTTTAAACCCATACAAAGACTTTTTTAACTTGCATACCCTTTTTTTCTTACCCTTCACCATAAAGCCTTTAGGTTTTTTCATGTAGATCTCTTCTTCCATATCCCCATGAAGAAATTATGTCTTCACAACCATATGTTCTACCTCAAAATCAAAAGCAGGAGAAACAAATAAAAGTAATCTAATAGAAGCTACCTTGTCAACAAGAGAAAAAATATCACCAAAATCAATTCCCAACACCTGGGAGCAACCTTTTGCGACTAGCCGAGCTTTTTATTTCTCCACCTTGCCTTCTGCATTCATATTCTTCTTAAACACCCATTTTTTGCCAATGGGTTTCCTTCCAGCTGACAAATCCATCAGATCCCAAGCCTCATTTTTGTGCAAATATGCCATTTCATCAACCATGGCATCTTTCCAGAGTTTTCCATCCACTGAATCTATTGCTTCCCTCACAGTTCTGGGAAGATAAAGCAAATTTTAAACAGAAAGCAGATGGACTATACCTTTCTAGCTGCCTTCCTTCTCAAACTATATTTTCACAGCTGGAGTTTGTGACTCTTCATCTTCTGATTCCTCTTCTTCTATAGATTCTGATTCTTCCTCCTATAGCTCAAACTCTATCTTCTCAGGTTCCTTTGGTAGGAATTCATGTTTCATAACATATTGCACCTCTGTAAACGCCACATCTCGGTTGTACACAACCTTCCTTGTTTCTGGGTTCCAAATCTTATAACCTTTTAAACCATCCTTATACCCAATAAAGATGCACCTTTCAGATTTTCTATCCAACTTTTTTCTTTTATCCTTTGGAACATGTACATATGCATCACATCCAGATACCCTTAGATGTGAAAGAGAAGGTTTCTTACCAGTCCACACCTCTTATGGAGTCTTATCCTCCTACGCTGATGAAGGTGATTTTTTGACTAGGTAACATGCAGTTTCCACTGCCTCTTCCCAGAATTCTTGTCCTATCCCGACACCACTGAGCATGCTTCTTGCCTTTTCCATCAACATACTATTCATTCTTTCTGTAACTCCATTTTGCTGAGGTTTGTATGGAGTAGTCTCCTGCCATGCTATACCACACTTCTTACAGAAATCTTCAAATTCCTTTTTGCAAAAACTCTCCACCATCTGTCATCAACACCTTTATATTCTTCTTTGTCTGGTTTTCCACCAGAGCTTAAAATTTTTTAAACGTGTCAAAGACTTCAGATTTCTTCCCGAGGAAATATATTCATGTATTCCTTGAGAAGTCATCTATAAATGATACATAATACATAGACTTACCTAGTGATGGAATCGACACAAGTCCAAACACATCACTGTGGACAACCTCTAATATTTGTTTCGCCCTCTTAGCACTAGAGGGGAAACTCCCCGGTTTTGCTTCCCATATACACAATTTTCACAGAAATCAAAATCCGTAGAGAAATTAGACATACCTTCTACCATACCATTACCATGAAGTATCCGAAGGTCCTTCTCTCCAATATTTCCAAGCCTTTGATGCCATAACATGATCTTTTGTCCAGAGACCATTAGATTTTCTGCTCCACTTTCAGGAACCACAGAATTGTTTCACCCATCAATAACAATGCTACCCTGAAGCTTGTACAAAGTTCCAACCCAAACTCCTTGCATCAGTACCAGTGCTCCCTGAACCATCTTGCAGGTATCTTTCCTGAACACTATTTTTACACCTGCATCATCCAACTTGCTTACAGAAATCAAATTTTTGGCCAATGCAGGAATATGCACAACACTCAAAAGTGTTCTAATCCTTCCACCTTCAAAATTCAACTTTAATTTTCGGCAACCAACGATTATAGCCTTATTGTCATCCCCTAAGAAGACATCACCACCATCATATTTCTCATACTCGCAGAACCACTCTCTATGGGGAGTCAAGTGAAAGGATGCACCTGAGTCAATCAACCATGCTTCATGATCTACATGTGTACTTGAAGAAGAATCCAAGTACACATCCCCACCTTCATCTGTGGTGGTTTTCACCTCTGTAGAAGAATCATCATCAAATCCCTTTCCTTTGTCAGGGGCTTTAGATTTACAGTCCCTTTGGAGTGCCCTTCCTTTCTGCATTTCCAACAAGTTAGTTTTTGGTAGCATCGGTTATGATTTATCCATGAAAATTGGTAGAGAGGCTAAGGCACATGATTTCTGTTGACGGTGCTGGACCTGCCAACATTCAGGGGATTACCCTAGTATGAAGTCCCAACTAGACCCCACATTGTTTGGTGTGGGAGTCCCATCCGATATGATGGTCCGGTTGTCATTGTCTTAAGGATTTGCTTCAACTCTTGCTTGTCAGCACATGAGAGTGGTTTGCTTTATCTTTGAGAAGTGAGGTTTGCGTACCTAGTGAGTGTAAGTGTCACTTGTGTCAATGGTTCTTTCACTATCGAGGGAGAGGGTGAAAGTGAGTTCCAAGTTGATTGGGAGCAGTCCCAACACTTTTACGAACACACAACATAATAGGACATGCATAGCGTTCGGTGGAGCAGTCCACACAGATACAGAAATCACAACATACAAGGTGAGATAACACGTAGAACACTCACGAAGCAGTCCGAACGAGTGCAACAATTGTTACAGAAAGCTTCTATGAAAGGTATGTGATGTACGGGAGAGTAGTCTACATGGGTGAGAGAATGTTAACAACATATACAACACATTTCCATTAATAGATTATGCATTACAACAAATGAAGCAATTCAGATGTGGAACACAGGTTAAAGAAACATGCATTACAAGTGTTAAAGAGAAGTCTTACAACAAATACAATACATGTGTGGAAACATGCTGGCCTATTAGTAGGCTTCTGAATTAAGAAAAAGTTCAAAACACATCGTTACACCATACATCACTAACCCTTAGTGCAGGGCATTGGAGCCACTACTTACTCCTCAAAGAAAATATTACAGACTCTCTTGGCTATGTGGGAGCAGCTTAGGTGAAAAGTCCATTGCATGTACAAATGAGGGGGTATTTATAGCCAAGGGTGAAACTAACGCTTGTGGCTATTCGACTACCCTCATGATTGTTTGACTTCCATGAATTTTCAACTTACATGACTCTTTGTTCAACAAGTGGGTCTCTTGGGCTCCCATGTTATATCACATTGATTGACAACAAGCCCATAGTGGAGATGTGGGTGACATGACTCATGACATGACTCGAAATGACTTGACATGACAATGCTGGTACATTCGTGCTACTGTTGGAGTCCATGTCGAGATATAGTGTTGTTAGGTGATGGATGTATTCATGGTGTATCATAGTTTCACCTTCGCATGGCGAAGTGCATGGAGTCTTCGATGGTCCTTGGTTCGCTTGATGAAACTTTAGCATGTTGTTCCTTGCTTGCATGCTGGAAGACTTGACAGGCTCATCTGTTCGCGAAGGTGCATGTTTGTTGCATTCATCCGCTTCACATGCTTTGTTCATTTGTCCGTTGGTGAACCTTTCCTTCTGCATGTGCTCCCTTCGTTCATCCCATTCATCACCCTGCCATGTTTTTTGATGTGCGTGTACCTGTAGTCACTCATGATGAGACGACATCAAATCCAAAACCTCCTAGTATACCATGGCACATGATCATTTCGGATGTAGGTGACCAGGAGAGGCAGAAAGGTTGTGAAGTGGGATGATGGCTCCGGGCATTGTTGATGAAAACTGTGCAAGAGTCACTAAGTGATGGAGACGGGCAATCTGAGACAATAGTGATTGTCTGCGAGGTATGGCTCGGCTAGGAGGAAAAATTGCACAAATTTTGGGAAGAACAATTTGGGTTGCTGGAAGGAAATGCAGGCATGCTCCGCGCATTTTCTAGAACGAACAGGCGGCGGGGCTGGACAACCATATTTGCGCAATTTTCCAGAGGAATGGGTCGAGATGCATGAAGGGTCAGCAGGTAGGGATTACGCAGTCTTTCGGGGGAACTGCCTAGGGGACTGGCAGCCAAAACTACGCAATTCCCAGAGGGAACTGAAAGTTGGCTATTGGGGTCACTGTCAGCCAAAACTGTGCAATTCATAGAGGGAACTGGCAGTTGGTTGCTTAGTCATTGGTAGTAGAAACTGTGCAATTCATGGAGGGAACTGGTAGTCCGCTGGCTAGAAAACTACACTGAGGTCCGGAGGCCGGCCTGCTGATCATCTTTGTGCAAATTCTGAGCTGAGCTGATTGATGGGCAGCAGAAGGCCTGCTCATGAGCACTGCGCAATTTCTGAGATGAACAATCAGTTGACTGTTGTGGTGATTGACTGGGAAAATTGCGCAATTTTCTGAGGGAGACAGGGATGGGTACTTGGTGTCTCTTCGGCCTGTCTGCGCAATTTCCTCAGTCAGTTGAGTGGGTGAGGTCAAAGGTCTCTGTGCAATTTTTTAGGGGAGTCAGTCCAAGGCTGACTGTTGGGTCCGACTGTCCGGGTGGCCAATCATGAGAGTTGATTGAATTACTTGCGGGCATTGCAACTTTAAAAGACTAGCTTGGTGCTTCTGCATTGTTCTGGTTGATAGTCGATCGAGTCGATCACAGAGTGATGGTCGACTATCAAAGGGGAGTCTGGTCATCATAACTTCAGCAAAAATGTCTAAGTGTGTGAACAATAGAAAGATGCATAGGTTATCATACGAACACACACTCGCATGACTTGACGCCGAAATGACCAAACCATTCCTATACACATGTTCAACATGATTGACCGACGGTGTGAGTGACAAGCGTGACACTCATGATTGATTATTCATTCATTGAGATGATGCTTGTGTGATAGTGAATGTGACTCTGTGTGTGAGTGCGACAGATGCTTTCATAGCGAACATAACAAGGACATACGAAACGAAGACTTTGAGCATAACTAGAACAAGGTCGCAAGCATGACTTAGACATCAACATGCAGAGACTTGAATGCAATGAACAAGTAAGGCAGATGTAAAGACTCACACGAGCTAATGGAGTGAACCTGAGTGTGTGCAGTTATCAAGTGAATCTCTTCAAGGGAGGCTCCGAAATTGGTGTAGGCCAAAATTTTGGAGGGTGGTTGTAGCCGCTACAACACTTGGCGACACACTAGTAGAACTCTAGCTTCTTTGTTTCGGTGCATTTCTAGCATAGGGCCTTGGTCTTTCAGGGAGTATTTAATTGTTGTGCGGGTTGCTTCAGTTTCCCACTTACCACATGGACATACATGGTTCACCCTTTGCCAATTCAGTCAAACACAATCAAAAGTTTAGCTTAAATCTCAGCGTTTTGAATCCAAGAAGGGTAGTTTAGCTTGCAAGTTGAAGATTTTCAGAGTATAAGTTTTCATCTCTGGTGTTGCTCCATTGCCAGTAGTCCTGGATAGTACCCCAGTGAAGTCACACAGGAACACACACATTGGTCCACTTCCAGCGAGCCTGGTCAGTACCCCCATGGAGTTGCATGCATCACCTCTCTCCGCATGAAGCCTTTCTCTTCTTTCGCCTTTGTATTTTTCAAGAGGACTATGCATATGCACTTATTTATTTTTGGGGAAAAAGAGGGATCCCAAATTATTGAGAGCAGAAGAGGTTGTTCCTTCAGAGAAGCATATAATACCTCTGGCATAGGTTTGCTCGTTTAGATTTCCCCCTTCTTCATTTCTACTAGTTGGATGAGCTTGAACACATAAAGCAGAAGGCCAAGTATAGGCATGGGGCTTCCCAGTGTGGACATAGGTTCATGGTTGGACCGAAACTTCCCTTATAGACAATTTGTATTTTTTTCAAGACTTCATTGGCCAAAAGTTACAACCAAGCACAGAGAAGGTGGACAGAAGATTGGTCAAGTGCTGTAGTGTCACAAGTTTCCTCAAATTTCAACCATATACTCTATTCAAATGTCAGGACGTAGTAGTTGGTAGCACTTATTTCCGGAAACAAAAATAGTAATATATCAAACAAACAAAACGGCCGTGAACAAAAATAGTAAGAAAAATCAAACAAAGCAAAAGAAAAGATAATAAGCAAAACAAACCAAATGAAACAAGAAGCAGCATGAATACTATGTACATGGCATGGGCGCAACCCGTCCTATTGAAAATAATGCTTGAGATCTTAGCCATTGGCATGAAGGTTGTCAATCGTCCTGCCCAGTGATTGAAAATTATACGTGTGTGGGCTAAGCCTCTCGTAGACCAGTGCAAGTCCACGGGGTTCCGCTACCGGAATTTGGTGGCATTCCAGAAGACCTTCAAGTGAAAACAACACCATTGTTTTAGGTATTGTGTGCAACATGGGCTCGAATGATGGTACTGGGTAGTTTTTTTTATTCCGGGAAGGGTTCAAGTTTTTGAAGTTAATGCGTAAGTGAATTTTCCCAGATTTCTTACGTGCAGGATTTAAATTAGAAAACAAAGTATGATGACAAACTTTGCAAGTAATCCAAACATTTAAAATGTTAGTTAATATTTTCAATGAAAGGAGTGCAAACAACATGTATGTGTTACTTGTTCTTTGCTGCAATGGCTTGTCTCCTCCTTTACCTAGAATCTCATGTTGGATTGCTCACGTACAGTGTGTACTCAGGTCATCATCTACTCGTGCATACCCATCTCGGTACTGTTCAATCAAGCGGTCAATGATTTGTCGCTACTGTAGTGTGTATCTTGTACAAAGATTGGCCATCTTCGGATTGTGGTAGGTTCCCAGGTTTCTTTGTTCATTCGTAGCGTTTGTCTTTTGTGTGTTCAGCATGAGTGCTTCATATTCAGCATCGTTGTTTGTGCCTTCAAACTTCAAAAGGCTCGAAATCATTCATTGTTCATTGTTTTGGATGACTTAGCTACACTCGGTCCTATAGCCATCATGTGTTCCTAATTTTGTCAAGACTCATGGCCCATAGCTTGTCTGTACATGGACCGTTTGGCATGCTAGTACTGCTGCTACTACCATTGTTGCTACTACTGCTACTATCAGAAAAACAAATTGTACATGTTTCATTATCATCAGTTGGGCGAGGAAGGAGCCCCAACTGCTTGTATGATGAGGTTGGAGTTGGCCATGCAGGATAACATTCCAATGTCTTTTCCAGGTGGCAGTTGCCAAACATGAGTTCTATAAAGGCCAAAGGTTCATTCTCGCCATTAAGGGGAGTGATATTTTATTTGATATACCTCTCGGATAGCACCGTATTTGGTTGCATCTGCCCTTGTACGAAAGCCATATGTGAAACCAGTCTGTAGAAAAATATCCATCTAGCTTGCTGGGCTAGTCTCTGCTGAGTAGCAAGCCATATGCTTTCGATATGTCCACAAGAACTATGTTGATGCATTGGTGAAGTCGACCGTCGTGAGATAGTCGGATGATCACATCTCGAAGTTCACCAATGGCTGGTACTGATGTTCTATCAAATTGGATGATTCTCGTGGATGTTTCACTCCATTGTGCATTGATCTTCTTAGCAATGGAGAGTGGCACGACGTTGGTTGCTGCGCCAAAATCAACGAAGCAGTTGTGAAAATTGTAGTTTAAAACGAATGAAAGCAGGAATGGGGGACAACCTGAGTTTGTTTCTTCCATCCAAAGTGTATTGAGCATAGTAGATAGTGATCCGGGAGGTGTGCTTTCTCCCTTGCTGGTAGAGGCTGCGCTGTCCGCTGCTGTTTGTCCCAATGCACGCATCATGATATTTCACTGACTTTGGACTTTGGCTAACTCGAACAAACTAATGTTTTCCTGAGTTTTCTTCATGTCGTTGACTATGTTGTAGTCCATAGGTGGTAGACTCACCGAGGTGTCTGGGGTGGAATGGATGTTCGTGTTGTCCAGCGAAGTGTTCTGCAACTTGCTGCTCATGGATGTACTCTTATCCATTGCTGTCTTCTCGGACTTGCTTTGTGTCTACTGCTTTGAGGCAGCAAGTGGATTGACCTTTTTTATCAGCTCCCTCACCTTCTCTTGCATTTCCCCAAGTGTAGGGGAAGCCCCTGTACTCCTAAGATTGTAACGATCATTTTTCTTTTAGGGATGCTTCTTAGTGTTTTTCTTTAAGATTACTTGTGAACACTGATAAGCGTTCACCACATGCCTAGAACTTAGTGTTTCATCAGGTGAAACCTCTTCGCTATCATCAATGTCTTTCGGCTTCTCCTGCATATCGCCTTCTGCATCGAGTGTATGACTGCAGACAAAGGTAACGACTCACTTCCAATCTTAACAAGAGTTCTCGGGGTGGGACTCTTCGTGGTAGGAACATAAATTAGGATCAATACACTAATCGATTGGAACACAAGCTTTTGCGCAAATTTGGAAGCAAACCGATTGTCGCTTGATGAGCCGGTTGATGAACTGCTTGCTTGTCTCTATCTGGGTGGATGGCTATTTGTGAATGTGTCCATTTTTCATTGCTTGAGTTCAGACATTTCAGTGGCCAAGTTCTTGACAAGGTGAGTGAGGGTCTCAATATCAGTTGCTTCCTTGTCTCTACCCTTTCTCACTGTTGCTTGGGGCTTTCTGCTCACATCCTTGGAGTCTTTCATTGATTCGTCATCCTTGATGAATCCAATTGCACGCAAGTCTTTTTCAACAACAATAGCCTCTTCACATCTTTCAAAAAGTGTTGGTTTCGCAACTCGCTTGAGGAAATGTGCAATGGTAGTCAGTAATGCAGACGTGTAATAGTCAATAGTGATGGAGTCATGAGGTTTAATGTTTGTTGCAAATTTGTTTAAAATATGCATACATCTCTTATTGAAGTCTTTCACTTTCTCTTTTCCCTCCATCTCGAGGCTTCCCAATTCCTTGAGCAGCATGGTTGGGGTCTTGTCATAAACAAACTTTTTGAGGAACATATGTTTGAAAGAACCCCAGTTCTGTATGGATTTGGGTGGAAGGCTGTGATACTAAGAAGCTGCATGGCTGTCCAAGGTACATGGGAACAATCTACATGCTAAATCATCATAATGTACCTCAAGGGTCTGTAGCTGTAGGTAGAAGTTGTTTAGGTGGTCTTCTGACTTCACCACATTGTCAGGGTTGAACTTGATGTTAATCTTCTCTGCTCACTTCAACATCTTGTGCAAAACAACTCAGAGGGCCAATGGTCCCCGAGTCATCCATTTAAGATTTGGGTCAGCCATCTCTTCGTCTTCTTCATCTTCTTCCTCTCCTTCGGAGTCTGATGGTTCCAAATCTGAGTTTGTCGGTTTGTCTCCGCATCCACCTCCTCTACTACCTTCCCCTTTGCCTCCTATACTGGAGTTCGATCCCAAGATCACAAGAGTGCCTTGTTCATCTTCAAGGAAGATTGGAGGTTCCTCTCCGTCTTCAATAGCTTCCTCTAGACCTTCAAGCATGGCAAGGATTGCTTCTTCCATTGATGATACAACAACTCCTAGATGAGTGTGGAAGATGTTGTATGCCTGGTATCAGTCCGACTGCTTTCGCGAATTGGCGAGTGACGAGACGGACGAAGAGAAGGTGTTGATATGAAATCTCGTGTTCAATTCTAGGAGGTGAGGAGTAACCAACTATAGAGTTGTGTGAGAGCGAGTGCGAGTTACTGCCTTGACCAAATGATTGATGAGTGAATGTGAGGGGAATTTTAGCCATGTACAACTGGCCTCCCTCCTTCTAGCGCCATAAATGTTAACGGTGCTGGACCCGCTAACATTTAGGGGATCACCCCGGTATGAAGTCCCAACTAGACCTCACACCATTTGGTGTGGGAGTCCCATCCGCTATGATGGCCTAATTTCCATTGTCTTAAGGATTTGCCTCAACTCTTGCTTGTCAGCACATGAGAGTGGTTCGCTTTGTCTTCGAGAAGTGAGGTTCGCATTCCTGGTGAGTGTAAGTGTCACTTGTGTCGAAGGTTCTTTCAGTGTTGAGGGCGAGAGTGAGAGTGGGTTCCAGGTCGATTGGGAGCAGTCCCAACACTGCCAGGAACACACAACACAACAAGACGTGCACAACTTCCAGCGAAGTAGTCCACATGGATGCGACAGTCACAACATACAAGGTGATATCACACATACAACACTCACAGAGCAGTCCAAATGAGTGCAATTGCTGTTACAACAAGCTTCTGTGAAAGACTTATCTAATGTCCGGGAGAGTAGTCTACATGGGCAAGACAACTTTAACAACATATACAACACATTTCAATTAATATATTATGCATTAAAATATATGAAGTAGTTCAGATGTGGAACACAGGTTAAAGCAACATGCATTACAAGTGTTAAAGAGCAGGCTTACAACAAATACATACATGCGTGGAAACATGCTGGCCTGTTAGCAGGCTTCTAAATTAAGCAAAAGTTCCAAGACACATCGTTACACCATACATCACTAACCCTGAGTGCGGGGCATTGGAGCCACTACTTACTCCTCAAAGAGAATATTACAAAATCTCTTGGCTATGGGGGAGGAGCTGAGGTGAAAAGTCCATTGCATGCACAAATGAGGGGGTATTTATAGCCAAGGGTGAAACTAACCCTTGTGGATGCTCGACTACCCTCATGACCATTTGACTTCCATGACTTTTAAGCTTACATGGCTCTTTGCTCAACAAGCGGGTCCCCTGGACTCCCACGTTACATCACATTGATTGACAACAAGCTTGTAGTGGAGATGTGGGTGACATGACTCATGACGTGACTCGACATGACTTGACATGACAATGCTGGTATGTTCATGCTGTTGCTGGAGTGCATGTCCAGCTATAGTGTTGTTGGTGATAGATGTCTTCATGGTGTATCATAGCTTCACCTCCACATGGCAAAGTGCGCAGAGCCTTCGATGGTTCTTGGTTCGCTTGATGAAACTTTAGCATGTTGTTCCTTGCTTGCATGCTAAAAGGCTTGATAGGCTCATCTATTCGTGAAGGTGCATGTTCGTTGCATTCGTCCACTTCACATGCTTCATTCGTTCATCCGTTGGTGAACCTGTTCTTCTGCATGTGCTCCCTTCGTTCATCCCATTCGTTGTCCTGCCATGTTTGTTGGTGTACCTGTACCTGCAGTCACTCATGACGAGATGACATCAAATCCAAAACCTCCTAGTCTACCATGACACATGATCATTTCGGATGCAAGTGACCGGGAGAGGCAGCAAGGTTGTGAAGCAGGATGATGGCTTTGAGCACTGCTGATGAAAACTACGCAAGAGTGACTGAGTGATGGAGACGAGAAACATGAGACAACAACGACTGTTTACAAGGTCTGGCTTGGCTGGGAGGAAAAATTGTGCAAATTTTGGGAATAACAGTCTTGGCTGCTGGAAGGCAAGGCAAGCATGCCTTGCGCATATTCCAGAACGAACGGGTAGCGGGGTTGGACAACCATATTTGGGCAATTTTCCAGAGGAATAGGACGGGCTGTATGAAGGGTCAACAGGCAGGGATTGCACAATTTTTTTGGGGGAACTGCCCGGGAGACTAGTAACTAAAACTATGCAATTCCCAGAGGGAATTGGAAGTTGGTTGCTCAATCACTGGCAACAGAAACTGCGGAATTCTTGGAGGGAACTAGCAATCTACTATTAGGAGCTGTTAGCTAGGAAAATTGCATTGTGGCCGGGAGGCCAGCTTGCTGATCATGTTTGCGCAATTTCCAAGCTGATATGACTGATGGGAAGCAGAAGGCCTGCACATGATCACTATGCAATTTTTGAGATGAACAATCGATTGACTGTCGGGGTTACTGAATGGGAAAATTGCGCAATTTTCTGAAGGAGATAGGGACGGGCACTTGGTTTCCGTTTGGCCTGTCTACGTAATTTCCTTAGTCAGTTGAGCGGGTGAGGTCGGTGACTTCTATGCAATTTTTAAGGGGAGTCAGTCCCTGGGTGATTGCCAGGTTCGACTATCTGGGTGGCCAATCATGGGAGTTGATTGAATTTCTTGTGGGCAGCGCAACTTGAAAAGACTAGCTTGTTGCTTCTGCGCTGTTTTGGTTGACAGTTGATCGAGTCGATGACAGGGTAATGGTCTGGCTGTCAGAGGGGACTTGTCATCAAGACTTTAGCAAAAATGGCTAAGTGTGTGAACAATCGAAAGATGCATGGGTGATCATAGGAACACACATTCGCATGACTTGATGAGGAAATGACCAAACCATCCTGAGACACATGTTCAACATGATTGACCGATAATGTGAGTGACAAGCACGACACTCGTGATTGATTGTTCATTGATCGAGACGATGCTTGTGCGACAATGAATGTGACTTCGTGTGTGAGTGCAACAGATTCTTTGATAGCGAACACAACAAGCACATACAGAGTGAAGACTTTGAGCATAACCAGAACATGGTCGCAAGCATGACTTATACATCAACATGCAGAAACTTGAATGCAATGAACAAGCAAGGCAGATGTAAAGACTCACACGAGCTCATGGACTGAACCCGAGTGTGCGCAGTCATCAAGTTAAACTTTTCAAGGGAGGCTCTGAAATTAGTGCACCCCAAAATTTTGGAGGGTGACTGTAGCCGCTACAACAAGTTCTAAGGAACCTAGAAATTGTTTGGTGAAATTCCACCTGGATTGTATTTTATTAAAATAATTAATACTTTAATGGGGTTCCTAAGTCTAAACTTAGGAAAATTAAAATATTAATGGGTATTAATCAAAATATGGGTGAGAATGATCTGGAAGGCAGATCCTATCATGTTTTGATCTTAGCCATTGATTAGAGACTTAATCTCGCTCGTTGAAGTCTCAATGAGACAAGTATAAGAAGGAGGCTTGGGATTCATTTAGAAAGATACAAAGAGAGAACAAATTAATCTGAAGTTTGATTTCTGGGGTAGGAAGCTGAGAATTCAAACTGAGTGATTAGTTGCAGTAGAGGGGCATGGATAACTTGGGAGTACTGAAAGAGAGGCGGAGAGAAGCTTGTGGAGGTAGCGCAACAGCCAATAGGACTGACACTGGGAGAATCTGGGCTCACGCAGGTTTGACGTAGATCCAGAAGGGCCAGCATAGAAGTAGAAAGATGCCCTCCATGAAGAAATCCAGAACTGCTGAAACAACTGGGAAGGTTGACGTAGTGGGCAGAAGAGACCAACACAGGATGATGTGGGGCCTACATAGAGATAACCAGGGTTAGCTAATTTTTCTGCCAAATCAACCCGAATATGTCAGGTGAAGTGAGGTAAAACTCGCCCAGTTTTTCCACCATTGTATTTTCTCTGTCACTAGATTGCCAGGAGGGCATCCAAAATTGTATTCATAACTACTGCTTAATAATAGAAAACCCTTAAAGACGTTGCACTGGTTTTCCAGCATTGGGTTTTTCCGGGGACTATTTTGTCCAAAAATAACTGTGCCCTATGTATGTTGTTCTTTGCTCATTTTTTTGTTTCATGTAAATCAAATTTAAAGTAGTGTAGGTTGCATAAGTAATTTTCTTCAGTATTCAAAAGAATAACTTGATAATGTATATTCAAATCAAGTAGGTGAATTAAATTCAGTCTTGCCGTAGTAGGGGTTTCATGAGGATTAGGAATTTTCACATGGTATGGGAGCATTGATTTTGAAACAGGAAGAGTAGATCCAACGCTGAGCAAAGAGGCCACGCTGCACTTGGAAACAATTCGATTCCCCTTGAAGGGATTGTGCAGTCCTTGTCGGGAAGCAGAGATTCCGAGGAATGCTCTCTCTAAGAGACTCGACAGAGTGGTATGATTTTCGAATCGTGAGCTTGTAGAGGCATAGGGAGTGATGCAGAGCCTCAACATAGTGATTGAAGGACGTAGTTTCTGTCGGCCCAGAATTCCTTTGAAAAAGAGTGAAGACACATATAAGGGGAATTTTCTCCTTAGAGAATTTTTCTTGCCAAAAGTTCGAATTTCTCACTTGCCGGGCAGTAGTGCTGAGAAGTGACTAGAGGAGTTAGTTCGACAGTTGGGTGAGATGTCATCGCATGGGCTCAGAGATCAAGATAGGTTGGAAGGAGCTTCCAACTATGTCATTTGGAAGACAAAAATCTTAGTTGTTTCGAAGGATTACGATCTCGAAGTCTATGTCAAGAGTGTTGTGGCTGTTCCTGTTGACCATGATCAAAGGAAGAAGTACAAGGCTGAGCAGGGGAAGGCAAAGAGGTTCATACTCGATGGAGTTCAAGATCATGTGGTCTCACACTTTCAGGGAAAAGAGACAACCCAAGAGATGTGGGAAGCTTTTTCTTCACTGTATGAAGGCTCTTCCAAACAACGGAAGATGTACCTAGAACAAAAGTTACAACAGAAATTGATGCAGAAGGGAGAAGGAGTTAAATAATATCTTCAACGTCTTTAGGACACTAGAGAACAACTTGTTATAATGGGGTATACCCCTCAATCTACCGCGATGGTAAGGACGACCTTGAATGGAGTCTCAAATGAATGGAAAGTCTTCGTCCAAAGTATATTGGGCAGGGAAAGACTACCTTCATGGGAGGAGGCGTGGGAAACCCTTCAACAAGAGGAATTAAGGAGGGACCTGGTCAAGGTAAACCTAAATGGAAGTAGTGGGAGTGGCATGAATACAAAGAAGGAGGAGGAAAATGTAGGCTTAACATCAAAGGGATAACAAAAGCAGAAGCGGAAGATGGACATTTCAAAGGTGAAATGTTTCAGATGTTATGATTTGGGCCACTTTGCATCCCAGTGTCCTTTGAAGCAAAAGGATAAGGATGAGAAACATGATCCTAAGGCTGCTCCAACAAATATTGATGAAGATTAGTTTTCCATGAGTGCCCATGCATCTCTAGGAGGGAAATTGGGAGATTTTGAGCTATAGTAAGGAGGAATACATACGGGTAGGAACCTTGAGGAGTCCACCTCTTGGATCAATTCCTTGCTATGAGAGGCCAAGATTCAGAAGTAGTGAGGTGGACTTAGTGTCAGATGATGCAGTGGAATATTTGGAGAGACAAATGTAGTAGCCTGAGACGAGGAGTTGATCAGTGCAGAGCAAGATTGGCAATAGTGTAGAAGTCAACATCATCGCAGAAGATTAAGAGGGTCAGAGACTAGAGCAGTAATATTCTAACGTTCATGGTATTATGCTGAACATAATTAAGTTCAGTTTATTTTGGATGTTTTTTAGTTGCTTCTTTCAACAACTAAGTTGCAGTATGAATGCAGTGTTAGCAGTGGCAGTGCTAGTAGCATAACATATCCAACATTTGAGAGGGAGTTGTAGTACAAATGCAACAGTGGCAGTGGCAGTGTCATGGGTAGAAGTACAATAGCAGTAGTAGCACAATGTTGGTGGCAAAAACAATGCGGATAGGAGATGCTTTAGAGACAGAGCATCATGCAGTTGGACATTGTTGCTAGAGCACTTTACTCGCTAAGAGGGAATGTTAGTTTTTGGTAGCATCGATTGTTCTCTAGTCATGAAAATTAGTAGAGAGGCTAAGACAAATGAGTTATAAAGAACCCCGAAACTGTTTGTTGAAATTCCACTCAGATTGTATTTTATTAAAATAATTAATATTTTTAATGGGTTCCTAAGTCTAAACTTAGGAAAATTAAAATATTCATGGGTATTAATCAAAATATGGGTGAGAATGATCTAGAAGGCGGATCAAGTCATGTTTTAATCTTAACCATTGATTAGAGACTTGATCTTGACCATTGAAGTCTCAACGCAAAGTGTATAAGAAGGAGGCTTGGGGTTCATTTAGAAAGACACACAGAGAGAATGAATAGATCTGGAGTTCGATTTCTGGGGCTAGGAAGCTGAGAATTCAAACTTAGTGATCAATTTCAGCAGAGGGGCAGGGATAGTTCAGGAGTAATGACAGAGAGGCAAAGATAAGCTTGTGGAGGCAACACAACAGCCAAGAGGATTGATGTTGGGCCAATCTGGGCCCACGCAGACCTGACACATTGCTAGAAGGGTCAGTGCAAAAGCAAAAAGCTGCCCTCCACGCAGAAAGCCAAAAATCCCAGAAAAAATGGGGAGTTTGATGCAGTGGGCAGAAGAGACAATGCAGGGCTGAAGCAGAGCCTGAAAGGATGACGTAGGGCCTACACAAGGTCAACGCAAAGATAGCCGGCGTTAGCAAGTTTTGCTGTTGGATAAGCCAAAATCAGTGAGGTAAAACTCACTCAGTTTTTCTGCCATTGTATTTTATTTTTCACTGGATTGCCACGAGGGCATCCAACATTGTATTCAGAACTACTACTTAATAATAGAAAACCCTCAGAGTTGTTGCATCAGTTTTCCTGCAATGGGTTTTTCTGGGGACTATTTTGTCCAAAAATAATTGTGTCTTATGTATCTTATTGTTTGCTGAGTTTTCTATTTCATGTAAATTGAATTTCAAGTAGTGTAGGTTGCAGAAGTAATTTTATACAGTATTCAAAGAATAACTTGATAATGTATATTAAAATCAAGTAGGTGAAGTAAATTCAGTCTTGCAACAGTAGGGGTTCCTTGAGGATTAGGAATTTTCACAGAGCACACCTGTATAGGTTTTCCTAGAGATTTAGATCTCCCTCTATATTTAGATCTCCCACTCGAGGACTTATTTTTGTTTTTGTTCCAGGACCGTCTTCAGACAGATAAGGCATCGCCATTCTAGCCCTCCATGTTTTTTCGTCTCATCCCCCCCCCCCAACAACAAGGATGAGAATATTTCATCAAACTGCAAGGCAATTGCATTGCTACCTATTACAACAACTAGACTATCCCACGAATCTGGTAGAGAACACAACAAACTGATGCACTTATCTTCATCTGAAATTTTAATATCAAAATATAATAACTGACTTACCATAATTTTAAAGGCATTAATATTCTCTATCACCGAGTCTCCATCTTTCATCATCAGGTTATTCAATTTTTTCCGTAGGAACAATTTATTCAGTAGAGACTTATATTGGTACACAATCCCTAACTTGTCCCACAAATCCTTCTCCGAAGCTTCCCCTGATACATTTAGCAATACTGAATCTGAGACACAATCGTATTGTGATCTTTGCCTTCCGATCTAACTTTGTCTAGTATTCACCTGACATCATTGTTAGTTTAGTACCTGGATCTACCATGATCCACTGATATTTATCCACCAACAGATCCTCCATCTTGAGTTTCCATAACTCAAAATTGTGACCATTAAATTTTTTGATCTTTATCTTTCCATTGCTCGCCATCTTCTTTCACCACAAGAATAGATCCCGCAGATCTCCCACTAAACAGTGTCTATCACAGGTCCGAGCAAAACCCCTCAACAGTAAAGGCATCCCCTGGAAGCCAAAAAAACTTTGATACCAAATGTAGGTTTTAACCCTGTACATAAATTACCTGCATACAAATTCTAAAAAATAGAAAATAAGCAATGGTGAGAGCATAAAACATAAAACAAATATACACATATATTTCCCCCTGGATCCCTAAACCGGGACTACTAGATTTCTTTAACAGAAAGAGGTATTACAGAGAAGGGAATCAACTATGGAACAATCTGCAAGCTAAAGTCAGATGGAATGGAGTCAGAGGTGAAGGGCAACTAAGGATCC
>Ga0139314_100003_pt1:0-15000 | contig 28370 bp, 17 predicted proteins | sample In2P11_FD_99376 | JGI IMG/M metagenome (GOLD analysis project Ga0139314, IMG submission 99376)
CAGCTAAAAGCAAGTTCAGGCTAGACCTTCCAGAGCACCTGAGTGGGCACATGCTTATCTATGAGCAAGCTTATCTCCTCCAAGCTCCGGTACGCTTTCTCGTCGTGACAGCATTCGAGTCACTGGCGCGTTAACTGTAGATAGTGGTGACTCAGTCGCTCATCAGGAGAAAGGGGGCGAGTGGCGGTATATGATAAAACCAAAAGGCAGGAGGGGAGAAGAGTCATCAGCACCGTCTCAGACTTGTTGCGGTCGTGACCAAAGTCGTGATCTTGTGCCAAAAGAGCGGGTCGCCGCGACGATCAACGTGCTCTGATTGCGGCTTCAATCTGCATTTGCATCCTACCTACTCTACTTTCCCTACAACACGCCAAACTCCCTCGCATCTTGTGAATATCCACTACTCTACCGTCGCCTCGTCGCTTGCTGCCTCCTGCATTCTTTTTCGCGTGTCCATCCTTTGTCGATAACGAGTACCCCGTTCTGCGGAGTCACAATCCAGCACCGTTCGATACAGGCTTCGCTGCCGACTGACTCGACCGCCATCTGACCCATTCGACCTCCGCCATCGTCTTTGCCTTGTTCGCTTCTGTCATCACCTTCGTCTTCTCTGAGCTTCTCGTCGTCAGCCGTCGACGTGCATTTATTGTCGACCCCTCGTCGACCCTGTCCGTATACATCAAGGTCGAACCCCGGATCGCCAGCTTTCGCCCCTCCGTCGAACACCGCTTGCCCTTCACCAGTGATCCTCGAACCGTTCACCCCGGATCACACAGATGCATTGCTAGCCGCCCTGCTCCAGGCCCTTCAGTCCAACCACTGCCTTGCCGAGCTATTGCAACATGGCGACACACCGCACCTCCGCAGGACACAGTCGACGCGAGGCTCCAGTGATCGAAGTCCCTGTTGGTGACTTCATCCGCAAGAATGAGATTGGCAAGGGCAGTTTTGCTACTGTCTACCTCGCCTCTCACAGGGTACGCAACTCAGATCTTTCGTCCTCATAAGATCTTCTTGCTAACTCACATAACAGAAGCGCAAGTCGTTTGCTGCTATCAAGTCAGTCGTTACAGGAAAGTTGACGGGAAAGTTGAGAGAGAATCTCAACTCCGAGATCAACATCCTGAGGAAACTGCAGCACCCTCACATTGTCGCTTTGTTTGAATGTGTCGACACCCCGCAGCACATCCATCTGGTCATGGAGTACTGTCAAATGTCGGATCTGGCTGCGTTCATGAAGGGTAGAGCCCGGATTACTACACTGCCTGAGACGCGCGATATCTTCCAGAGATACCCAAATGCGACTAACGGCGGTTTGCATGAAGTCCTGGCTCGTCACTTCCTCAAGCAGATTGCCAGTGCACTTCAGTACCTGCGCAAATACAACCTGATCCATCGCGACATCAAACCGCAGAACTTGTTGCTTAACCCGCCACCAACGTACATGCAGAAACAAAAGCCAGAGGACGTGCCCTTGGCAGCAAGCGAAAACTCGCTCATCCCTGCTGTCGGTGTGGCTTCTTTGCCCATGCTGAAGCTTGCCGACTTTGGTTTTGCTCGTCATCTTGCCAGTACTTCGCTCGCCGAAACTCTTTGTGGCTCCCCCTTATATATGGCCCCAGAGATCTTGGCTTACCAGAAGTACGACGCAAAGGCAGACCTGTGGTCTGTAGGTACTGTTGCCTACGAAATGGTGGCTGGAAGGCCCCCTTTCAAGGCAACCAACCACGTTGAGCTGCTTCGCAAGATTGATCAAGCACAAGACGTGATCCAGTTTCCTGCCGGACTGGTTGTTTCTCGGGAGTTCAAGGACACAATCAAATCTCTGTTGAAAAGACAACCTACACAGCGCGTTAGCTTCGAACGATTCTTTGGAAGTTCTACAATCGTCGGCGAGATCCCAGATCTTGTTGAGGAGGACAAACCACGTGTCGCCGACGCGTCTGACTCTGACATCGCCATGTCCGCATTGAGTCTTCGCCTGCAGCAGCAGTCCATAAACAGTCCTGAGCAAGAAATTGACACCGCTGGTAGCGGACAAGCTGTTCGTGATCCCTTTTCAGGCATGGCTAGAAAGCCTACAACTGCGATTGCCTCGCCAAGCGTTGAGCCTACTAAGAGACCTGAGATGCCTATCAACCGTCGGCAGACCGAAGCGGCTGTTCCTTCAGTCGAACCGAAGCGCCACGCTGTTCAAACGGAGCAAAGACGACCACCACTGGTCCCGACTGCGACTGCTCCCTCGCGCCAAGAGCTGCAGCACGTAGCCCCTACCAACCAAGGCAGGGCTAGCAACCCACGTTATGTTCCGTCTCCCAGTTCCTCGGCTCCACAGACTTCACCCATGCATGATAAGATTTCCCGAGAGTCGCGCGACACGAACACCGCTCATGACTTGACATTTGAGAAAGAGTATGTTATGGTTGAGAAGAAAGCAGTCGAGGTGAACGCCTTTGCCGATGAGCTCGCGGATCGCAACAGACAACCGGAGAATCACACGAGTGGTATGACTCGTCGTGCGACGGCTCCGGGAGTGCCTGGCGCAAACGTCGTATCGAACGTGTTGAAGACAGTTTCTGGCAGACAGACAGGCACACTTCATGGTCGTCGTCCTTCTTTCGAACAACGTGGTCAGGCTCCCACTCCCACAGACTACCTATCGCGAGCTTTGAGCGCTGCCAACAACCGTATTCGCCAGGCAATTATCGGACAGCCACAGGGTATTTCGCCACCTCAAGGATATGCTGGCTTTCCTGCATCTTCAGCACCCCCTCTGCAATTGACGATGGGCGATGGCAGAAGCTCGCCGAGCAACATCGACGAAGACACTCGAATGCTTCAAATCGTTGAGGAAGGCGCAACTCGTAGTGATGTCGTCTACGGATTCGCAGAAGTCAAGTACAGACAGTTGCTTCCTGCAACTCCTTCTGCAGATGAGAGAACCGCGATTCGTCAGATCAGTGCCTTGGAACAGCCTCTCAACACTGGTGAGGACGCTGACAACCAAGATCTCACACAGGTCGCGATCGTGGCAGTGGCAGAGGAAGCATTTGTCCTATACGTCAAGGCCTTGGCCATCCTGGTGAAGACTATCAACCTCGTGAAGCACTGGTGGGATCGTCAGCGCAGGATCGACACTCCACCTGGATCACTTCCATCGAGGCTCGGCGAAGTCAGGCAAAGTTCTTTCGAAATGAACAAGAAGATGAACAACGTTGTTCAGTGGGCTCGCACACGCTTCAACGAGAGTCTCGAGAAGTCCGAGTTGGTCGGGCGCCGTTTGATCGAAGCTCAGAAGCAGCTTCCGATTAGTCATCCAGGACATCCCGACAATCATGGCCAGTTGCAGTCTTCAGGATCTGGCAACACTTTGACCGCGGCTATCGATCACATTCAACTGACTAGCGGCGTCACGGCTGAGAAGCTGATGTTTGATCGCGCCCTGGAGATGAGCCGTGCGGCTGCTGTCAACGAGCTTGTGGGAGCCGACTTTGGCGGCTGCGAACTCAGTTACATCACATCGATCATGCTCCTGGAAGCCGTCCTCGAGAACGACGACGAGCCCCTGCTCTCGAAACCAAGCTCGCACAAGGCTAGAGCGGGCAACGCAAACACTACTATCAACGGCATGGAATCCGAGGATCGCGATGCGGTTTTCAAGTGTAAGTCCTGCAAAAACGGCTTGGTCCTGATCCGTACTGACTCTTTTTTAGTGATTGAAAGCACTCGGGGCAGACTTGATTGTCTCCGCCGTAAGATCAGGCAGCAGGCCCTGTCGAAGCAGCCCACACCGACATCCACAACCAGGCCTATGGCAAGAACATCTTCGTCGCCAGGCACAGCTATGGGCACACCGCCAAGATAGACAATCACTTCCACTAAAGACGGGCTCTTTACACGCAAGCTATGAATCATGAGAGGGAGTATATTGGTGTCTTTTTTTTTTTTTTTTTTCAATTCCACGGATTACTCCCCATATTACCTACTGTAAAGAAAGGAGGAGCCGTATGAGGTGGGAATCTCATGTACGGTTTTGAAGCGGAGATCATTTCAATGGAATGAACGACCGTAACGAATGTCAGCTCAATCGGAAGGGGAATATGCGGAAGCTTTACAAAATTATTATGAAGCTATGCGACTGGAAACTGATCCTTATGATCGAAGTTATATACTATATAATATAGGTCTTGTGCATACAAGTAATGGTGAACATACGAAGGCTTTGGAATATTATTTCCAAGCATTAGAACGGAACCCATCCTTACCACAAGCTCTTAATAATACGGCCTTGATCTGTCATTACGTGCGACTATCTGTACCATAGAATAACTTAGTTAATAACTACTACGAGTAAGGACAAAAGAAAAGGCTTTCTACATATGCACCGTCCCAAGTAACGGTATTTTATCAGCTGTAGCGAAAAAAACTCTCATAGGAGCCCGAATATGAATAGATAGAGCCTAAATATTCCATGGATAATAAATTCAATTGATGATGGAAGCACCATAAAGATCAATTATTGAAAGAAGGTTCGGGCTGATACGATCAAATCTGCTCATTGACAAGAATCAGGAATCAACTTATGTAATAGAGTTGATCTACTAAGCTATTGAGCAGCGGTGTAGCATCAGATCCTAAAGATGTGAAGTACTCCAGCCAGAGAGTACTCTCCAAAAATTCTATACGGAACTGAGATAGTTACCTTGCAAAAAGACTTTGATTTGGACAATCAATCTGAAGTATAGAAAGAGATATACTTCATCTTTTTGAGGGTAGGAGAAAAGATAGAACCTGATCATTGAATTGATTGGAAGTTAAATCAGAAACTCATGTCATTGACTTTTTTTGGTCCTTTGGTTAATATGAACTCCCAATGAATCATCTCCAATTCTTTGGAAATTTTGGTAGAGGACTAAAGAATAGTGGATTGAGCCGTATGAGGTAGGAAACTCTCAAGTACGGTTCTGAGGGAAGAAAACTTTTCCAAGTTTACCTATCCCGACCGAGGAGAACAGGCCATTCGACAGGGAGATCCTGAAACTGCGGAGGCTTGGTTCGATCAAGCTGCTGAGTATTGGGAACAAGCTATAGCACTTGCTCCGGGCAATTACATCGAAGCACAAAATTGGTTAAAGATTACAGGACGCTTTGGAGAATGAGAGTTTCTATTATTGGGAAATCGTTTTCATTATTGAATATCTGACTCGAAATCAATGGGATTTTTCCAGAATATTCCCAAAAATTAGATTCTATTTCGTCGACATCTTATAGGAATATATTTACAATATAAAAAGAATACCTTTTCTGATTCTGGATTGTTGATGGATCTTCTTAATAAGGGTAAAATCCATCCGGAGATTTTTTTATTAATGATCCATGAATAACGATTTATAATGGATGGCCTTTTATATGGGACATACGGAGGAGTATCAATAGAGGGATAAATAAATATATATATATCCATATATACAGATATATTTATTTATCCCTCTAGAAACGGTGTAATAATCACCGTTGCTTTTAAAATTACAAAAAAAAGGCTTTTTTGCATGATAAAAGCCCACAGTCCATTGAGCACCTCAAAGATATGTCATAATAAAATTGAACACCTGCCTCAGATTGACTCCCGTATCATAGTCGCTCCAGTCATAAACTAGAAAATAAAGGGAGAAACGAGTTGAGATATATCTCTCGTAAGTTCACTAATTGCTATTGGCAGGTTTCTTATTATTTAAGTCCCGTCCGAAAAGGGGAGAATTCAATGACCATTCGTTCACCGGAACCAGAAGTAAAGGAAGTAAAGGAAGTAAAGATCGTAGTGGATAGAGATACTGTAAAAACCTCTTTTGAAAAATGGGCCAAACCTGGTCATTTCTCAAGGACGCTAGCTAAAGGCCCTGATACTACCACTTGGATCTGGAACTTACATGCTGATGCTCACGATTTTGATAGCCATACTAATAATTTGGAAGAGATTTCTCGCAAAGTCTTTAGCGCTCATTTTGGTCAACTAGCCATCATCTTTATTTGGCTAAGTGGGATGTACTTTCACGGCGCTCGTTTCTCCAATTATGAAGCATGGCTGGCTGATCCCACTCACATCAAACCCAGTGCCCAAGTAGTTTGGCCAATAGTAGGCCAAGAGATATTGAATGGGGATGTAGGTGGAGGTTTTCGAGGGATACAAATAACCTCTGGGTTCTTCCAGATTTGGCGAGCATCTGGAATAACCAGTGAATTACAACTTTACTGCACTGCAATTGGTGCATTGATCTTTGCAGCGTTAATGCTTTTTGCTGGTTGGTTCCATTATCACAAAGCTGCCCCAAAATTGGCTTGGTTCCAGGAAGTAGAATCCATGTTGAACCATCATTTAGCAGGGTTACTAGGACTTGGATCTCTATCTTGGGCAGGACACCAAATACACGTCTCTCTACCCATTAACCAACTTCTAGACGCTGGAGTGGATCCTAAAGAGATACCACTTCCTCATGAATTTATTTTAAATCGCGATCTTTTGGCTCAACTTTATCCCAGTTTTGCTGAGGGATTGACCCCATTTTTAACCCTGAATTGGTCGGAATATTCAGACTTTTTGACTTTTCGTGGAGGATTAAATCCAGTAACGGGGGGTCTGTGGTTGACCGATACTGCGCATCATCATTTGGCTATTGCAGTTCTTTTCCTGATAGCCGGTCATATGTATAAGACCAATTGGCGCATTGGCCATAACCTCAAGGACCTTTTAGAAGCTCATAAAGGTCCATTTACGGGGGAGGGCCATAAAGGTCTTTACGAGATCTTAACTACCTCGTGGCATGCTCAGCTAGCTATTAACCTAGCTATGTTAGGATCTTTAACTATTGTTGTAGCTCACCACATGTATGCGATGCCTCCCTATCCATACCTAGCTATTGATTATGGTACCCAACTCTCTCTGTTCACACATCATATGTGGATTGGTGGGTTTATCATAGTTGGCGCTGCTGCACATGCAGCGATTTTCATGGTAAGAGACTATGACCCAACTACTCAATACAACAATTTATTAGATCGCGTTCTTAGACATCGTGATGCAATTGTATCACACCTCAACTGGGTATGTATATTCTTAGGTTTCCATAGTTTTGGTTTGTATATTCATAATGATACTATGAGCGCTCTAGGACGTCCTCAAGATATGTTCTCAGATACTGCTATACAATTACAACCTATCTTTGCGCAATGGATACAAAACACTCATGCTTCAGCACCTGGTTCAACAGCTCCTGGTGCAACAGCGAGTACCAGCTTAACCTGGGGAGGTGGTGATTTGGTGACAGTAGGTTCCAAAGTGGCTTTGTTACCAATTCCATTAGGAACCGCGGATTTTTTGGTACATCACATTCATGCATTTACTATCCATGTGACTGTTTTAATCCTACTTAAAGGTGTTCTATTTGCCCGTAGCTCCCGTTTAATACCTGATAAAGCGAATCTGGGTTTTCGCTTTCCTTGTGATGGACCTGGTAGAGGAGGAACATGTCAAGTATCTGCCTGGGATCATGTCTTCCTTGGTTTATTCTGGATGTACAATGCAATTTCAGTAGTAATATTCCATTTCAGCTGGAAAATGCAGTCCGATGTTTGGGGTAATATAAGTGATCAGGGAGTGGTAACTCATATTACGGGAGGAAACTTTGCACAAAGTTCCATTACGATTAACGGGTGGCTCCGTGACTTTCTATGGGCACAAGCCTCTCAAGTGATCCAATCTTATGGTTCTTCATTATCTGCATATGGTCTTTTATTTTTAGGTGCTCATTTTGTTTGGGCCTTCAGTTTAATGTTCTTATTCAGCGGCCGTGGGTATTGGCAAGAACTCATTGAATCTATTGTTTGGGCCCATAACAAATTGAAGGTTGCTCCTGCTATCCAGCCCAGAGCCTTGAGCATTGTACAGGGACGTGCTGTAGGAGTAGCTCATTACCTTCTGGGTGGAATCGTCACAACATGGGCGTTCTTCCTGGCAAGAATTATTGCAGTAGGATAAAGGCTAGGAGGATTTGAAAAGTATATGGCATCAAGATTTCCAAAGTTCAGCCAAGGCTTGGCCCAGGACCCAACTACTCGTCGTATTTGGTTCGGTATTGCGACCGCACATGACTTTGAGAGTCATGATGATATTACCGAAGAACGCCTTTATCATAAAATTTTTGCTTCCCACTTTGGTCAGTTGGCAATAATCTTTCTGTGGACCTCTGGTAATTTGTTCCATGTGGCTTGGCAAGGCAATTTTGAAGCATGGGTACGCGATCCCTTACATGTAAGACCCATTGCTCATGCAATTTGGGATCCTCATTTTGGTCAACCAGCTATAGAAGCCTTTACCCGAGGAGGTGCTCCCGGTCCGGTCAATATTGCTTATTCCGGTGTTTATCAGTGGTGGTATACAATTGGCTTACGCACTAACGAAGATCTTTATGCTGGAGCTCTTTTCTTGCTATTTCTTTCTGTCATCTTTTTAATAGCGGGTAGGTTACATCTACAACCTAAATGGAGACCAAGTGTTTCATGGTTCAAAAATGCCGAATCCCGTCTCAATCATCATTTGTCAGGACTCTTCGGAGTCAGTTCTCTAGCTTGGACAGGGCATTTAGTTCATGTCGCTATTCCTGAATCAAGGGGAGTGCACGTCAGATGGGATAATTTTTTGGATGTATTACCGCATCCCGAAGGTTTAGAACCGCTTTTCACAGGTCAGTGGAATCTCTATGCTCAAAATCCTGATTCTAGTAGTCACTTATTTGGTACCTCCCAAGGGGCGGGAACTGCTATTCTAACTCTTCTCGGAGGATTCCATCCACAAACTCAAAGTTTATGGCTGACTGATATGGCTCATCATCATTTAGCTATTGCATTTGTTTTTTCAATTGCTGGTCATATGTATAGGACCAACTTTGGGATTGGTCACAGTATGGAAGATATTTTGGAGGCACATGTTCCTCCAGGAGGCCTATTAGGACGCGGACATAAGGGTCTTTATAACACAATCAATAATTCTCTTCATTTTCAATTGGGTCTTGCTTTAGCTTCTTTGGGGGTTATAACTTCCTTGGTAGCTCAACACATGTATTCTTTACCCGCTTATGCATTCATAGCACAAGACTTCACCACCCAAGCTGCATTATATACTCATCATCAATACATTGCCGGGTTCATTATGACAGGAGCCTTTGCTCATGGAGCTATATTCCTCATTAGGGATTATAATCCGGAACAGAATAAGGATAATGTATTGGCGAGAATGTTGGAGCAGAAAGAAGCTATAATATCTCATCTTAGTTGGGTTAGTTTATTACTAGGTTTCCATACCTTGGGACTTTATGTCCATAATGATGTTATGCTTGCTTTCGGTACTCCAGAAAAACAAATCTTGATCGAGCCCATATTTGCTCAGTGGATACAATCTGCTCATGGTAAGACGTTATATGGTTTCGATATACTCCTATCTTCAACAAGTGGTCCAGCATTCGATGCAGGTAAGAGCATATGGTTACCCGGTTGGTTAAATGCTATTAATGATAATAATAATTCATTGTTCTCAACAATTGGTCCTGGAGACTTTTTGGTTCATCATGCTATTGCTCTAGGTTTGCATACAACTACATTGATCCTAGTTAAAGGTGCTTTGGATGCGCGTGGTTCCAGGTTAATGCCAGATAAAAAAGATTTTGGTTATAGTTTTCCTTGCGATGGTCCGGGACGGGGTGGTACTTGCGATATCTCGGCCTGGGATGCTTTTTATTTAGCAGTTTTCTGGATGTTGAATACTATTGGATGGGTTACTTTCTATTGGCATTGGAAGCATATAACATTATGGCAGGGTAATGTAGCACAATTTAATGAGTCTTCCACTTATTTAATGGGATGGTCAAGAGATTATCTATGGTTAAATTCTTCACAACTTATTAATGGATACAATCCTTTTGGTATGAACAGTTTATCTGTTTGGGCGTGGATGTTCTTATTCGGGCATCTTGTTTGGGCTACTGGATTTATGTTCCTTATTTCCTGGCGTGGATATTGGCAGGAACTGATCGAAACTCTTGCATGGGCCCATGAACGCACGCCTTTAGCTAATTTAGTTCGATGGAGAGACAAGCCAGTAGCCCTTTCCATTGTTCAAGCACGATTAGTTGGATTAGCTCACTTTTCCGTAGGTTATATATTCACTTATGCAGCTTTTTTAATTGCCTCTACATCAGGTAAATTTGGTTAATTCTTCTTCATCAATTTCTCTGTGGGGTATTGTCATTGTATCAATGACAATACCCCACAGAGAAAAAGTAATCAACATAATATTACTCCATCTAAAATCTGATCTATATTTTGATTCCTGGTAGGTGATAGTACCGACTGAACTATTATGGCGAGAAAGAGTCTCATTCAGAGAGAGAAGAAGAGACAAGCACTGGAACGGAAATATCATTTAATTCGTCAATCTTTGGAGGAAAAAAGCAAAGTGTCATCATTGGATGACAAATGGGAAATTCATAGAAAATTGCAATCTTCACCACGTAATAGTGCACCTACACGTCTCCATCGACGTTGTTCTTCGACTGGAAGACCTAGAGCCAACTATCGAGACTTTGGATTGTCCGGACACATACTCCGTGAGATGGCCCACGCATGTTTATTGCCCGGGATAACAAAATCGAGTTGGTAGGAAAAGAAAAAAAGTAATTGAAGTTTCTTGTGATAATGGGATATAGTACCCCTATCCCTATATAGGGATAGGGGTACTATATCCCATTATTGTTTTGTGTACCCCATTCTGATTATGATATAAATCAATGGTGCGGAGTAGAGTAGTCTGGTAGCTCGCAAGGCTCATAACCTTGAGGTCACGGGTTCAAATCCTGTCTCCGCCAGACCAGAACATACGAAGTATTTTGGTCCGGAAAGGATTGCTCTCTCACTTATCAATTTATAATTGAATTATAAGTGAGGAAAAGAAACGATCAATACATGAACTATTCTTTTTCATATTCCATGTGAAGGGCGGGTAGCGGGGATCGAACCCGCATCTTCTCCTTGGCAAAGAGAAATTTTACCATTCAACCATACCCGCATTTCAATTATAGGAATATCTAGATATTCCTATAATTGAAATGGAAAATACATATATGTTCAATCCCATTCGTAAGTAGATACCATTTTTGAATGGTCCAATTATTAATTCAATTACGGATATGGAAAACCCCTCCTCCTTGGGCCTGAAGTAAAAGGCCCTTCAGAAAAGCTATAAAGCCCTCCGGGAGGAGGGGGAGGGAGTGTGAACCTAAAACATCTTAGAACATATCTAAGATATGAAAGAATTAAGGATACCTACAAAAAGGACTGATCCGATCCATAATGATACACCCGAAAATACAACATTTTTGCTACTTGACCAACCATCGGGAGAGGCAAGTGCAACAGGTACACCAATCACTAGTAAAAATGAAATAGCAATTAATGCAAACACAGCCGATTGGAAAGCAATAGTCATGGTTGTGATCTTACAAGCTCCCAACAGATTGAATAGACTATACCATCCGATCCCCAATTTTCAATTCTGATCAAATGCACTATGGAAAGGATTTGACCATAAATTGATCGAGCTTTCAAACTTTTTCAATTTGATATTTGAGTGTGAGAGGAGAGGGAAATTCGTTTCTTTTTTTTCCATTCCAGATGATGAAAAATCATCATATGTCACAGGTATAGTTGGTATCGACCCGCCTTTATGCTTATAGTTAGGGATTATACGAAGGGGTAGAATAGAAGTTGTCCCCGGGAGAGATGGCCGAGTGGTTAATGGCTCCGGTCTTGAAAACCGGTATAGATAAAAAAACTATCGAGGGTTCGAATCCCTCTCTCTCCTTTTGTTTTTCAACAATTGCATTTACCGGTCCAATAAAAAAAAAGAGAATAGCTCGGCTGTATATAGCCGAGCTACAAGGATCCAGTTGGAAAAAGAGTATTTGAAAAGACTCCTATCCCGCCGATATGGGAGATAGATGTAATGAAATTGAATCGATTTTTCTTCCATCTGGTTTGATCTATTGTTTCAGTTAAGAGGAGTCATGGAAAGGACAGGTTCGAAATCACGATCAATCCCTTTCTCAAATCCTGCTGCAGCTGCACGAGCCCTTCCCGCATGCCACAAATGACCTACGAAGAAGAAAAATCCTAGAACGAAATGGGAGGTGGATAACCAACTTCGGGGAGAGACATAATTCACCGCATTGATTTCGGTAGCTACACCACCCACAGAATTTAAAGAACCTAAAGGAGCATGAGTCATATATTCTGCTGAACGTCGTTCCTGCCAAGGCTGTATGTCTTTTCTCAACTTGCTCAGATCCAAACCATTAGGGCCCCTTAGGGGTTCCAACCAAGGAGCACGGAGATCCCAAAAACGCATCGTTTCCCCTCCAAAGATAATTTCTCCAGTCGGAGAACGCATAAGGTATTTACCTAAACCAGTAGGTCCTTGGGCAGACCCCACACTAGCTCCAAGACGTTGGTCTCTAACTAAAAAAGTAAACGCTTGAGCTTGAGAGGCTTCTGGGCCGGTGGGCCCATAAAATTCACTGGGATAAACGGTATTGTTGAACCAAACAAAACAACAAGCAATAAAACCAAAGAGGGATAGAGCCGCTAAACTATAGGACAAATAAGCTTCTCCGGACCATACGAATGCACGGCGAGCCCATGCAAAAGGTTTGGTTAAGATATGCCAGATACCACCGAAGATACAAATGGAACCTAACCATACATGTCCTCCAATTACATCTTCTAGATTGTCCACGCTAACGATCCATCCTTCTCCTCCGAAAGGAGATTTCAGTAAATAACCAAATATAGCACTTGGGTTAAGTGTCGGGTTCGTAATTTTTCTTACATCTCCACCGCCGGGAGCCCAAGTATCATATACACCTCCAAAATACAAAGCTTTTAGCACTGGAAGAAAAGCACCAACACCTAGCAAGATTAGGTGAATACCCAAAATTGTGGTCATTTTGTTTCTATCTTTCCATACATAGCCAAAGAATGGAAAAGATTCTTCTAAAGTTTCGGGTCCTATGAGTGCATGATAAATACCACCAAAACCTAAAACCGCAGAAGAAATTAAGTGAAGTACCCCAGATACAAAATATGGAAAAGTGTCCACGATTTCCCCACCAGGACCGACTCCCCATCCTAGAGTAGCTAGATGGGGAAGCAGAATCAATCCTTGTTCATACATAGGTTTTTCCGGTACGAAATGAGCCACTTCGAATAGGTTCATTGCTCCGGCCCAGAATACAATTAATCCGGCATGAGCCACGTGAGCCCCAAGCAATTTACCCGACAAATTGATAAGTCGGGCATTACCGGCCCACCAAGCGAAACCAGTGGTTTCTTGATCACGACCAGCTAAAGCTATAGTTCCATTAAAGAGCGTTTCCACGGGGTAGGACCTCCTCAGGGAATATAAGGTTTTCATGAGGCTGATCTTGAGCCGCCATCCAAGCACGAATACCTTCGTTCAGGAGAATATTTTTTGTGTAGAAAGTCTCAGATTCAGGATCTTCTGCTGCACGGATCTCCTGGGAAACAAAATCATAGGCACGTAAGTTTAGAGCTAGACCAACTACTCCAATGGCACTCATCCATAAACCGGTCACTGGCACAAATAACATGAAGAAATGTAACCAACGTTTATTGGAAAAAGCAACCCCAAAAATCTGGGACCAGAAGCGGTTAGCAGTGACCATGGAATAAGTCTCTTCGGCTTGAGTCGGGTTAAAAGCACGGAACGTATTTGCACCATCACCATCTTCAAATAAAGTATTTTCCACGGTAGCACCATGAATAGCGCATAGAAGAGCAGCACCCAATACTCCGGCAACTCCCATCATATGAAATGGATTCAAGGTCCAATTATGAAAACCTTGAAAGAAGAGGATAAAACGGAAAATAGCTGCTACACCAAAACTAGGTGCGAAAAACCAACCGGACTGTCCCAATGGATAGATCAAAAATACAGAAACAAAGACAGCAATTGGAGCAGAGAATGCAATTGCATTATAAGGTCGCAATTGTACAGATCGAGCAAGTTCAAATTGACGTAACATGAAACCTATTAGACCGAAAGCACCGTGAAGAGCAACGAAGGTCCATAGACCACCTAATTGACACCAACGAGTCAAATCTCCTTGTGCTTCGGGACCCCATAATAGCAGCAAAGAATGTGCTAAACTATTAGCAGGAGTAGAAACTGCGGCAGTTAGGAAATTACAACCTTCCAGATAGGAACTGGCCAATCCGTGAGTATACCATGAAGTCACAAAGGTTGTACCCGTGAACCATCCACCTAAGGCAAAATAGGCACAAGGAAAGAGCAATAGACCGGACCAACCCACAAAAACGAAACGGTCTCTGCGTAGCCAGTCATCCATAGTATCAAATAAAGTTTTTTCTTCTTTAGAAGACTTTCCAAGGGCTATAGTCATAGCGATCCTCCTATTTCACTATTTCGACCATTTCCGAGCACCCTATATGATCAAAAGGTATACGATGAATTGGGGACAATTTTTCATCCATCATCCTTTCAAAAAAAAAAAAAAATAGGGTTCCGAAGATTCGTTGTTGGAACAAATATTTGAAACTGGACCGAACCGATTCAATATAGGTAAATGCATGATCGCTCGATCCCGAGTTTTCAGAGTTCCTATCTGATCCTCGAATAACCTATTGAATAACATCGATGGAACAATTTAAGGGGAGGGAAGTGCGCTTTCTGCCTTCCATTGACCAGATTCTATTCACAATATATATTCCATTCAATATTTTTTATTCATTCTCGTCTTGTTCTGCAATGCAACAAAATGAAAAGGAGTATTTCTATTCTCTCTCATCCATCTCTATGTATACTACATCGTGGTCCGATACGAATGAGTCTACGGGCAGGAACGAGTCGATTTTTTC
>Ga0139314_100003_pt1:25000-28370 | contig 28370 bp, 17 predicted proteins | sample In2P11_FD_99376 | JGI IMG/M metagenome (GOLD analysis project Ga0139314, IMG submission 99376)
TTACTCTTACAGGATTTCTAATACCTACAATTATAGATACTTTACAATCCAAGGATTATCATTATGAGGATATTTGGCCCGAAGATGTAATTCACAAGGGTTATGGAGGGGTGGATTGTGTGGAAGCAGGGGGTCCACCCGCAGGAGCCGGGTGTGGAGGATATGTGGTGGGAGAAACTGTAAAGTTGTTAAAAGAATTAAATGCATTTTACGAATATGATATTATATTATTCGATGTATTAGGTGACGTGGTCTGTGGAGGTTTTGCCGCTCCATTGAACTATGCAGATTATTGTGTTATTATTACAGATAATGGATTCGATGCATTATTTGCAGCTAATCGTATTACTGCCTCTATAAGGGAAAAAGCTCGTACACATCCACTCCGATTAGCAGGCTTGGTGGGAAATCGTACATCTAGAAGAGATCTTATAAATAAATATGTAGAAGCCTGTCCAATGCCCGTAATAGAAGTATTACCTATTATTGAGGATATCCGAGTTTCCAGAGTAAAGGGTAAAACCTTATTTGAAATGGTTGGATCTGAACCATCCCTTAACTATGTTTGTAATTATTATCTAGGCATAGCAGATCAAATATTGTCCCAACCAGAAGGTATTGTCCCAAAAGAGATTCCAGATCGGGAATTATTCAGTTTACTCTCTGATCTTTATCTAAATCCCATTGGTGGTGGGGGACAGAAAAAAAATAATAAGGAAAATTTACTTGGGTTTACGAGGATTTAGAATCAACAATTTATCCACTTCTCCACAATTTGTTGTCAATTTGTTGACAATTTTATTATTTCTTGTTATCATTCTTTTGTGTTACTAGTATTTTTATTCATTATTTCTTTTCCTTATTTATCCTTAGCCTTTTATTCCCTCCCTATTATGTCGACAAAAATTGTTGAAACTATAACGCTTGAATGTGAAACGGGCAATTATCATAGCTTTTGTCCTATTAGCTGTGTATCCTGGTTGTATCAAAAGATTGAAGACAGTTTCTTTTTGGTAGTGGGCACAAAAACATGTGGTTATTTTCTCCAAAATGCACTTGGAGTTATGATTTTTGCAGAACCCCGCTATGCAATGGCAGAATTAGAAGAAGGAGATATATCGGCCCATTTGAACGATTATGAGGAATTGAAAACGCTTTGTATTCGGATAAGAAAAGATAGAGACCCCAGCGTCATCATATGGATAGGCACCTGTACTACAGAAATAATAAAAATGGATTTGGAAGGTATGGCACCCAAATTGGAATATGAAATTGGAGTACCAATTCTAGTGGCAAGAGCAAATGGACTGGATTATGCTTTTACTCAGGGGGAAGATACTGTCTTAGCTGTAATGGCACATCGTTGTCCAGACCAAGAATTCCCCATTAGTGAATCAAAAGAAACTAAAACCAAATTATTCCCAAATCCTCTTCTGAAGGAAAAGAATTTGGTGGAATATGCAAATCATCCTCCCTTAGTTATTTTTGGGTCTTTACCCTCGAATTTGGTTTCTCAACTTGATACAGAATTAAGACGCCAATTCATCAAGGTATCAGGTTGGTTGCCCGCTCAGAGATATGCCGATCTTCCATCACTGGGTGATGGAGTTTATGTTTGTGGGGTTAACCCTTTTCTTAGTCGTACAGCAACAACTTTGATAAGACGAAAAAAATGCGAATTAATCGTAGCTCCTTTTCCTATTGGTCCGGACGGAACGCGTGCTTGGATCGAAAGGATTTGTCCTGTATTTGGTATTGAGGCCCAGAGTTTGGAGGAAAGAGAGGAACGGATATGGGAGAGTTTAAAAGATTATCTTGATTTGGTACGCGGAAAATCTGTCTTTTTCATGGGAGATAATCTAATAGAAATATCTATAGCCAGATTCTTAATCAGATGTGGTATGATCGTTTATGAAATTGGTATTCCATATATGGATAAACGGTATCAAGCTGCTGAATTAGCGCTTTTACAAAATACATGTATAAGAATGTGTATGCCTATACCACGAATTGTAGAGAAACCAGACAATTCGAATCAGATACGACGTATGCGCGAGCTACAACCCGACTTAGCCATCACCGGAATGGCTCATGCTAACCCGTTAGGGGCGAGAGGAATTGGTACTAAATGGTCAGTTGAATTTACTTTTGCCCAGATTCATGGATTTGCCAATGCGAGAGATGTACTCGAATTGGTTACCCGACCTCTACGACGTAACGAAAATTTAGATAACTTGGATCGGACCACCCTGGTTCGAAAGAACAACGAGTTATATACCAGTACTCCTGTTAAATAAGATAACATATAATATATATTAATAGCATATGCAATATCCAGATATTAGAATATTTCTTATAAATCAATTATGTTAAATCGAATATTTCTTTATATAATATAAAAACTATTTCTATACTTAGAAATAATATATATGATAAAATCATAAATTTATCAAAATAATTCTTTGATCAAGATCAAAGGGAGTTTTAATATGATAAAAGTACTTGGTCTACTATTGGGTCCATTATCCTCATGGGTAGAAGTTTCAGGTCCGATCATCATATTTGGGCTATATTATGGATTTCTTGCTACATTGCCTTTTGGTCCCTCTAAAATCTATTCCACGAGATCCTTCCTTTTGGGAAAACCTGGCTATGGTATAATAGCCATAAGTGGTTCTATTACGGGACAATTAATAGGATTTTTGTCCATGTATTATTCGCCCATCTATGCAGCGCTGTGGAAACCTTATGCAATAACTTTATTAGTCGTACCATATATGTTCTTTCGTTTTTTCCAAATTATGGACAAACCTTCAAGTTCTGAATCTCCGCACCTCATGAATTCGATCAACAATCCAAAAGCTCTAAGTCTATTTATGGATGGTCTAATTCTTCAATTGTTGAATCCCATTCTTTTAGCAAATCCCGTATTAACAAGACTGGTGAACCTCTTTCTTTTTCGTTACAGCCCTAATATATCCTTTATGATAAGTGGTCTTTGCGGTTGGTTGGGCGGTCATATTCTATTAACAATTTTTATAAAATGGGTATCTTTCCGTATAGATCGTAATTCACTTATCGATAATACTTCATTAAGACGTTATATCAATCGAACCTTTAGTTTACTTATTCTTTGTTATTGTTCGTTCTATTTGGGTAGAGCCCCATTACCTTTTCTTAAAGGTAAATTTTATGAAGACAACACTGGCCGCTCTGTGACTATGGCTAGAGATGACCGCTCCGTGGCTAGAGATGACCGCTCCGTGGCTAGAGATGACCGCTCCGTGGCTAGAGATGACCGCTCCGTGGCTATGGCTGGAAAAAAACGCTCTGTGGCTATAGATCCACAAAAACTTCAAGAACTTATAAA
>Ga0139314_100005_pt1 | contig 27485 bp, 17 predicted proteins | sample In2P11_FD_99376 | JGI IMG/M metagenome (GOLD analysis project Ga0139314, IMG submission 99376)
AGTGGAGAAAGAATGTATCCCCACGAAGCACTGTCATTCTTGCATAGTGATAGCGGATGCTAAGGCGTTGTTTACTGTCCCGAGCTCTTGCACGCTTTGCTCCCGACGTAGATAACCCCTCCTGGGCATTGTATTGTAGGATAGTAAAGAGGGCAGGTCATTTATGGATTCTGCAATGTATTGATAGAGGAGGCAAGAGCTGTAAATAAGGTAGGCGTTACCTAGGAGTTGACTGTGCTCACGAGACGTTCTGTTGGAGGATCTATCTCTTGTCCCCGAAAGTATATCCCGAGAGAGCCTTAATGAGTAAGTTCATAAGGAAGCGTTAAGTAGCTCCGGGAGTAAGAGAATGAGTACCTCTAATGAATCTAATAGCTTACAAGCCCCTCGGTACCTTCCAATAAGCATAAACGGCTGCATTTTTGATGTTTGACTAGGTCAAAAATCCAGTGGGTAGGTTTATAGGTGATTCCTCATCTGGGTTTATGAGCGGCAATAATCTTGAAATAAACCCCCCTTGTGATGAGTACTTGCTTGTATGCACTTAATAGACTTGAAACTAAGCGCTTCCTGTTGTGATTGGGAATAGAGCTAATGAAGTAAGGAGTAAAGAAACGTCTAGAAAGACGAAGCCCATCTGAGCTAACTCTGTACTATAGTACTATAGGTACTAGATTACTATGGTATAAATAGGAAATCCCAATAGTGCAAGCCTCTAGCTCTACCCTAGCTAAGTAAAGTATGTCATCTGTTGCGCTAGGTGCATCTATAGTTGGGATATGCTGGAACAGGTGAATCAGCAGCTTAATAAACTCCTTCATTAGGTCATTCCTTGCCCTAGGAAGCGCAAGCCCCTCCGGGACCTTGCCTATCCCGAGAAGAAAGCTGGTCAATAGAGCGAGTAACCCAATGCAATGCCACAAATCTATAATCGATGCCAGCAAGCGAGCCTTGACCATGCCTATCCCGGATGAATCCGTGTAACAGGGGATGCGTCTAACTTCGTAACTAAGTCCACCCACTTCGTCACTTCGATGAGCCTTTCATTAGTGTAGCTAGTCCCAGGTCAAAGCTGGTCAATGCTTATTCACTTCAATGGCCGGTCAATGCCTATGGTTAGACAGGGTGGAGCAGCTTATCAATAGATAAGAAAAGATAACCACTACTCCATGCGGAAGGTCTTGAATCGGAGGGTGACCGTATGTACCTCAATATCCATCCTTACCTATCCCGGATGGTGACCGTATGTCTCTACCATAAGACGTGCCTACCGTATGTATCTACTGGCTTGGAGGTCTTTAACAAAATGAAGCTTTATCCAATCAAGTGAAGGTTGACGGTCTCTAACCAAGGAAGAGAAAAGAGAACATCTCCTTGAGCCCCAGATAATATATAAGGCCTCATTTTCATTATTCCTTCTCGGCACATGAACTATAGAGAAACATGCTTCATTATAGAATTCATTACGCTTTATTATCTACGTAATTACGCGATTTCAGCATTGATCAAATACGAGTAGCTGGAAATTTTGAGGCCCGGAGGGTGCGTTAGCACACTCGACTAAAAAGCCGCCATCGACTCGACCGAGGTTACGAGGGAGAGGAGTGCGTGAGAAAATGAGAAGTCAAACTTCCCTAACCTCCGCCACGGTCAAATGGCTAATCTCGTAGGGAGAATGTCAAAAAGCTCCGCGCCTATGTATGACTGTCTTCAGCCGAGTAACCCATCCCGAGTATCCCAGCCCAGCATTGACTCTTGGTATCGAGTGAATCAACACCTGTCATCGAGTGATCGCCTCTTGGATCGACACTCCTGGCATCGACTAGCAGCATCGACTAGCAGCATCGACTAGCGGCATCAGCTAGCGGCTATCGGCAATGAGAACTGGCTAGGCCTCCCGGCAAGGACTCCCGGCTATCGGCGATGACCTGCCCTGCCTGCTGGCTATGATCAACTATGAACGGCTTACGATCAGCTATCGGAGACCCCCATCTATCTTAGGGGCTGTGACTCACTCACTCACTCGGTCTCGTACCGTACCGTGTTGGGTATACGTCTTTTTGGCCTTGGTAGACGTGGAGACTTGTAAGGTTCCTTAGGTGGACTGGGCGTCCTTGGTGGAGGTGGACTTGGTTTCAGTTCTGGAATGAATCGTATATCCACTTGTCTGTAGCGGTATGAACCTCGAATTGTGACTAAACATAAGCATTATCATTGCATGCATTTCAGGTAGCACTATTGTTCTTCCATACGTTAGCTTAGTTGAGGTAGGACCGCGTGTTTGGTAGCAATAATAGGGGGTATAAGGGTAGAGGTCTAGGGTCGAGGGCTATTATGACTCCGTATAGGGTTGAGTTCAAGGTCAAGTTCTAGGGCTCTGGTTCCTCCGTAGGAGGGTCAAGGGTCGAGGTCTATTTCGAGGTCTATTTCGAGGAAGAGTTCCAGGGTCGAGGTAGAGGGTCGAGGGATATTGTTCCATATCGGTGTAGGAAGAGGTCGAGTTCGAGGGTCAAGTGTCGAGATCTATGTACGGCTGCTCTAGGCTATGACTGTCTCTAGTCGAGTATCCAAGCCGAGTATCCTAGGAGCCCAGGCCAGCCCAACCGGGAAGCCCCGCCCACGAGCCCGGCAGTCCATCCCAGCCCAACCGAGCAGCCCAGCCCATGATCCAAACCGAGTATCCGAGTAGCTAAGTCGAGTAGCTAAGTTGAGTAGCCCGGGATCCAAGCAGAGTAGCCAATTAGGATCAATGTAGCCAAGCCAAGCGGTCGATTAGCGCAGTCCGAGTAACCAAGCCAAGTCGAGTATCCAAGTATCCGGGTATCCAAGTATCCAAGCCAAGCGTAGTATCCCAGTCGAATAGCCAAGCCCATGAGCCAAACCGAGTAGCCGAGCAATTATGTAATGCATCTTCATTCCTTCCATCTAGCCTAGGTAATAACATTCCCAAGGTTCCGTATCGGTAGAGATCGAGGGTCGAGGGTAGAAATCGAGGAAGAGTTCGAGGGCTATGGCTGCTATGGGCACTGACCGGCTGGCTCTGATTACAACTATCGGCTATAATCGGCTATCGGCGGCGATGAATGACCTGGCTATGACTTCCTTCTTGGCAATGACTTCAAATGATTGGCCATCGGCTGACCTTCTAGCAATGATCGACTCTGATCTCTGGATGGCAATGATTGGCACTGACTGGGGCTATCGGCAATGACCCTCTGGAATGACCATAAATCTTGTCTATCGGCTGACCTTCTTACTATGACAACTGGACCCCCTCTGGAATGACCCTCTGGAATGACCGGCTGGAATGCCCACTGGCAATGTGACTGGGTATCGGCTAGCCTCCTTCCTGGCAATGACTGGCAATGACTCTGACCTTCTAGCAATGACCTTCTATCACTGATTAGAGCTTCTAGCTATGAGATTGTCTATGACCTTAAGGCTGGCTGCTACTTCTGGCTATGAACAACTAGTACTCCTGGCAAGTACTCCTGGCTATGAGCGGCTATGTGAAGTGCTCTATTTGAGGTGCAGTAGTAACTCTTCTGTTTCTGTATCGGTAAGTGTGTTGCAGGTAGGAACCTCTGTTCCGTACGTACAACCCCGTAGGGTCCATCTCAGTCGGGTAAGGATTGAAAGGGGACTACTTCACTTCTCCTATCGGCATTGATGGGTAACTTCTATCTAGTAATGATAAGGACTTCTCTACTCGGGTATGTAGGATGAATGGGGAAATCTCTATTGGGTAAGGCTGTATGGCTATAACTGGGCTATGACTCTCAAATGGATAATCAACGTATGTAAGCATCGTAATTGCATGTACCAATCGAGGTGTAACCCTGTCTGTGAACCATGTAAGTTTCATGAGGTCTATGGGTAACCTCTTTCGGGTAAGTGAACTTGAATGGTACAAATTCACTCACCTGTGTCCCCGCCGCTAGCCGTCCGGTAAATCGTGGCAGTAACCCCCGGCAACCCTAAACACCGGGGGTTTCAAGTGGAAAAAAGCAAGCGATCAATTTCCGTCCAAAGGAGAGTATTTATAACAGTTCACGTTGATATGGTAGGTCACCACAACTTGTAACACCTCCTCTTGGGCAGGGTGGAAAGAAAAGCAGTAACAACCACCTCCTGTGATAACATATAGCTCCAATGGAGGAGACTTATTGGTGGCTTACCAGCTAGCAAAGACCTCCGCACTTACTTACTATCGGTGGAAAGAAATATATGCCAGTATCATCATATGTCGAAACAAAATGAGATATGCAAGTATCATACGTTAAAACAAGGGATATATGCTCTTCGGTAGGATATTCCCTTCAGCCCGCTCCAGATACATAGCTCTACTTGCCCGGGAGGAGAGGAAAGGAAGGAGACCAACCACCACCAATGGGCAGGGGGAATAAGGAAGGAATGAAACCGGCTAACCAATGAATTCATTATATAGTTTTTGCGTTTACCCCTCTTTTCATTTGATTCTCCCCTCGAACCCGGGCGGAAAGGGAATGAAAGCTTGAATTGGACCAATTAGACTTAATACCAGTGAATGTGTCAGTCGCAGTTCGAGAGCCATAAGAACCAAAGCACACATAGGCATAGGCCATAGGTAGCAGCACGAATCGCCAGTTACAGTCCCAGGTTCGCTTCGCACGGTTCTCAATTCCGAACCACCAGCATCATATATAGATGCGGATCAAGTTTGTAGCAGATTCTCCGGTTTCATTCATTGGAGATCCAAGGCCAAAAGTGGATCCCGCAGATCTATATCCAGTCCCAGTTGATGTCGATCGATCCAACACCAGTTGCATAGCTATCGACCCTGAGCGAGATACCAATCGCCGATTCACCAAGGCGAGCATTCCCGATCGCCAAGCGCATTTGCTCCGGAGACACAGGCAGGATTCCGATGTGTTCCAAACCGACCGTCCAATGGCTCGTAACAGGGCAAGTTAGGTTCCTCCACCCATTCCCGCGACAATAGAGTTTCGCTACGGATCCCATCATCAGCTTACTGTGCGCAACCTAGGCCTAATCCTACTAAGGTTATTACCGAGCTTCACTGGGCGGGGTCCTAATGCCAGTAAGTAGATCGCGCATTGCTCCCGCGCACCACCCACTGGGCCGCCCATGCTGCAAACCAACGAGCTCAGTTATATACCATGCACCGAAACGATCTACCAATCAATGAGATCAATCAAGTCCGATTCACTAATAAGACGTTCCGATGTTGGACCAATTCCAATAATACATTCCGATCCTTATTCACCAGGTGCTACATCCCAATACCAGTTATCCAACGGAAGAACCGGTCTACGGTCATCTGTCTGTCTAGCTTTCTGGAGCCCGTATGATAAGTCAGTATGAGGTCCGTTTTCTGTTCGCCATAGGAAGTTCGCAGACAGAAACCAAGTGTGTGAATTAGGTGGGGGCACCAATACTTATTGGATTCTTACAATGATGCTTGCTGGCCCAGAGGAGTGGCCGGCCAAAGGGGACGGAAGAAGTTAAGGAGTGTCAGGTTGTGCTTAGCTTCTTTTTGTTTGGGATATGCACATATATAATGCATGGATGGCTTGTGCTTAATGAAACGAAACTAGCTAACTAGGGGCATGCTTTGATTGAATGAATGGGATTATGTTAGTGGCGTATTCTCACATCCAGCACGGGACAGGACAACACACGGTACGGGGAAAGTACCAGGGGCAGAAGGAATTTGATTGAATCAAAGGGGAAATAAAGACACTGGCGGGTTTTCACCAACAGAAATCTTAGTTTGGTGGAAGCTGCTGGATATATAGAGATAGAAAGAGATTGGATTGCCAACATCTTCAGAATCAAGAGTGGGGTGAGCCACGAAATGAAAGGGGAAAAGTGATTACCCTTACAACCCTACCAGGCATGACGTGTTACCACTGACCGGACCTGGACGTATACACTCTCGATTTCAACTCATCCTTGGAACCCTCATCAAACTCAGCCTTGGGAACATACTTATCAGCCTTACTTGGGTCATACATACAGCCTTGCGCGGGACTTGCCTTGGTAACACCCTATGCCCTCATCCCTGGGAACTTTCACTCAGCCTTTGGAACAGCCTTTGGAAATGCCTTAAACTCCGCCTTTGGAACCTCTGCCTATTACCTATGCCTTGGGTGGAATATGGTAACCTAATACCTACTGCCTTTTGTGGTGGTGGACTAGCCCTGGTAACGCATCAGAACTACTCCTTGCACTAGGAAGCGCAAGCCCCTCCGGGACCTTGGGAAACATCCCTATCTATCTTGGGACCCTCTGCCTCATACCTACGGGGCCGCCTCATATAACTACTCCTTGGGATCCTGACACTCAGCCTTTGGAACAGCCTTTGGAACCTATCATCAGACGCCTTGGGAACTGAAACTCTGCCTTACTGATTCAGCCTTGGGATACCTTCCTGAAACTCTTCTTGGTTAACTCCCTACAGCCTTGGGGAAATAGCCTTTGGAATGACTCCTTGGGACCTGACTTACACTACTCTTACATAATGCCTCTGCCCTAGGACCTATGAACGAGCCTTGCCTTAGGACCCTTGCCTTACGCTTGAAGTCCGCTTTCCGCCATAGGAAGCTCAGCCAGAACCCGAGTGTGTCAGTGAGGGTGAGCTTGCCGAACTCTCGACAACAGGCCCGTAGGGTGAGCTTGCCGAACTCTCGACATAAGGCCGCCATCGACTCGGCCGAGGTTACGAGCCCCCCCACCCAATAAGTAAATTGAAACTTTAGTTGCTCTTTGGTTACTTATTTGCCCCTCAAATAAGTAAAAAAAAAAGAAGTAAATTGAAGAGGTACAACAATTATGATTCGATTCTTACACTTATGCTGCTCGCTGGACGGGATGGAGCCGACAAAGGAAAGGAATGGGGACCGAAGCCCAGTTGTTTGAGGTAGGTCACCGAGGACACGAAAAAACACCCTTACCCTTCTCTCCCTCGTACGTAAGACATAGATTGCTGGGGGAGGGATCCAGACAGCGATAGCCATAATCGATGAGGCATTATGTTACTCTATCGGGGAGGATGGGACTCGGCCGGTATGAGATACAAGTTGTTATACCCCAGCTTGCGAGGTTGCTCCTTATTTTGGCTATCCCTCCTTGATAGTATGCCCCCCCTTATATATGAGATTATTGCTAGCGCTTTCCAAACTAAATCGCTTGAGCTCTCTATCAATATCCCGCGAGCTGATTCGAATCTAGGCAGAAGCGAGAGGCAGATAGGCCTGGGACCAGAGAGATGCTGCCCGGCCCACCCACGAAGCTTCCTGTCTCTTTCTTGTGCCCGCTCTTTCTTCTGCCCGCACCCTGCACCATCTTATGCTGGAGAGAGAGAGTTTCATTCTTTCTCTACGTCCACTACGTTGCCTGAGCGAGAGGTTGCCTGAGCAACGATAGAGCCACTAGCCGAGAGTAGGTAGGATCGATTGGAGAGAGGCGGCTGGAATATAGTCAATAAAGAGAATTAGCAATGGGTTCGGCCCCTCGATGCGTCCTGATCGATGCGGTAATCGATGCGGTCTTCCCGGCCCACCCACAAATGAGACTCTAGATCGATTCATGGCTCACCCACGAATGAGACGTCTGTGTAGCCTCCCACGGTTCACGGATCACACGACTTAAGCAAGCCTTCCCGCAAACGTGCTGCGGGTGATGCACCCTTACATCGGTGGAAAGCCTCTCACAACATCGTAAGCAAGCCTCCTCACCTCGCACCCATAACCAAGTTGGCAAGCCTTCTCGATGGATAGTTCAATCCCGTCCCAAGTAGTTGGAGGAGAGATACTATTGTAAACAAATCCATTACTATAGAACGAACTCTATCTACAAGGAACAAGAGTAAGCTTCTATTATATTATTCACGTACGGTTATGAAGCCGAGCCTTTCCAGCAATGGAGCTTAGGGACCGATATGATGATCGGTAAGAAGATGATTCTAAAAGGCACGCACCTAGTTGGTAGCTACAAGGTCTCGGTTCAGTTGAATCCGAAAAAGCTGATAAGATGCGTCTTACCTCCAAACAGCAATATTTTAGGAATCTATTCGAACTCAATCACAGGCGGGGCATCTTGTCTCGCGAGTGGACCCGAATAGATCTTTGCCTGTCGATCCATCAGATACATATTCACAACCGACGACCTTTTTCTTGTAGAGAGAGAGAATATTCTCTTCCATGCTTTTCTCATGACCCACTATTATGCTACCATTGGCCAGTCGACCCGCATAACCACCAGGTTGTTTTTATAAGCCCCACCTTAGATATAGAACTAGGCTGCGCGCCCACCCGCCTGAATAATCAGAATTGGGGGCACCGGTTCAACTGTTTCTGACGGTTCCCACTCCGATCCAAGCAACGAGAGGATAATATGCTAACGGAGATTCCAGAGATGCTACTGATAAATAAGTCAGTGCCGTGATGACCAAGTCCTTTCCAAGAGCGATGAAGTTACGATGAAGTAACGATAGGGATGCGAGTACGGAAAGATATGCTGTCCCGCTCATGCTCTCTATAGGGCTCACCACCATTCCTATTCCATATGATTCAGATGATTTCGAACTGGGAATACTGCAACTGGGGAACGGGATGATTGGAATGATTGGAAATGAGAAAGCTGCTGATCTTAGGGATGGCAAACTAATGGAATTGGATAAAAGATGGTTATATGCTTGGTCCTCGGAGCTACTGCTGCTAGCGATCGCACCTGAGCCTTCTCTATCGTCCCCCGAAAAATTTGTAATCCAATCACAAATTTCTGCTTCTCGACCCTTCCCAAAGCTACAAATCCTACGATACCATCCTTCTTTGGCAGTAGGGGCTTTGGAGCAGCTGACAAACCGAAAAAGACTAGCTTCCTCGCTTATCAAAACAAATAGGGCTCGGAAATCCTCCGATCTCGGGGCGGCAACTTCTTTTCATCCTTCTCCACCGGCATGCATGGGAGCATAAAAACTATATATATCGTGGCTATGGGGGAACGCGAATCCTTCTCTGAACCTCCTTTAAAGCATCTAATTTCGGTGGGGTCGGCGGCACTTATTAATTAATCAGTAATGGCTGGTACTACTGGCGATGGAGATAACACCGCTTAATCAGTAGGAGATAAAGAGGCTTAGGTGTAACGTTCTGAGGCTCGACGGCACTTCCTAACCGTTCCAGGCTTAGGTGCGACTAAGGATATACGAAAGATCTGGATGTTGAAACGTATACAAAAATCCCGATCCAATGCTTGTTCCACTACCAAATGGTTATGCTTTTTCACGCTCATGCGAGATAATAGTACGGTGCGATGGGTACTGCTGATCCCAGGGGTGACACTATAAATGAGACTGCTGAGATTCCAGGATTTGCAACGGAGATAGATGCAACTGAGGTAAAGGAGGGTGGTACGGATGGCCAAGTGGGAGCAAGTTCCAGGAGCTATTCATCCACTTTTTCTCTCCACGTCTGCCGAAGAAGGGGTTTCGTCGGGAGGGAATGTGTTGTCAATTGCAACGGTTGGAGTATCGATTGGTTCATATCTGTAGGCGGGTGGTAAGAATATGTGGGTTCAGGGGCTTGGTCAATCGTATTATTCGAACTAATATTTTGGTCCTACCCATACCCACGGGCACTAATCTCTCGTAGCAGCGGAGCAACAAGGGGTATCGGAGATACATAGCTATCAATAGGCGTAGCGCGGCATACTCCCCAAATTGCATGTTGCGCCCATCTCATCCAGCTGGATCGAAGGGATCAACTATAGCTTTTGGGGAAGGGATAGATGCAGATCGGGCCATAGATGCTAGGTAGATGTATGCAGGCCATAGAGAATATCTAATAGATAGATCTATGCGAATCGAGCACATTCTTCACCAGTCATCGCTTCACTTGATCGAAGCGCTCCCACCTTCATAATAATAAGAATAGGTTCCACCCGGCAAGGTAGGTGTAGCGAGATTCCCTGTGCTTGGTTTAGCAAGCTCGGTTAGGTAAAGAAGTCGAAGTTTTATTCATTTGCCGGGAGAAGGAGATTTATGCACTAGACCCGAAAGGCTTTCCCTGGACGATCCGTAGGTGAATGATTGTTTCTCCATCGTTGCCCGGCTCTGTGAAATGCACATTAATGATAGATAGGGCAGTGAAACACCTTTAAGAATAGGGAAGGGGGTTCGATGTCAGAAACAAAACAACCGGCTGCCCCCTAATGAAATGGAATGCCCGCCTTAGAAGCATGGAATGCTTACCCTAGCATATTACTTACGAGCATGCCATCCTCAAACAGCACCTTACCTTACTTTTCTCCTCTTTCGATGCCCACCGATCAAATCGAGGCTTGTAACAGTTACCCATGCGGGTTACTCCTTACCTTATTTTACCTTTGTTGCAACCAACCCAGGCGCCTTACCTTTGGCAACGCTTTCGTGGAGCGGTAGCGAGTCATCAATGGCAGGGAAGAGAATAAGCCCCAGGTTGGTCAAATAGGGGGAACAACAGGCCCGGTAGGGGCTCACTATTCATATGGTGAGGTTTTCCCTAAGCATTTAGATCTATTTATTTGGTCGAAGACTGTAGTCTATTTCATAGTTCAGAGCAGGAATTCCACTATCTTACAGTCGGAAATCATTGCTCATCCGATAGGCAGATAACCCCATTCTGAAAGGTGCTTACGTATAGGGACACTCGGACCTCGAAAAGCAAGGGTTGCTGTTACTGCCGAAGCACTTATCATAGCGGTTTAGGAACCATAAACCAAGATCATCTTTCAAGATTGAGGAATGATTTCAAGGTTGAGGAATAGGAATAGGTAATATAGCCCCTTTCCGGTATTAGTAGCTTGAACCATACCTATTGATTGGGACCTATCTTAATAGGAACCCATAACCAGTAGCTAGAACTAGGAGCCAAGGAAGAGGCTAGGACCGGGTTATTCAGAATACACCATCTATGAAATACACACATTTGCCTCCCACCTATCCCACCTTTTTCCGTCACTAAAAGGCTGCTGGTGGAGATTCTCAGGTAGAAGATCGGCAGATCTACGCCTCCCCATCTCCACTTAGACCTATATTGACGAATCTTCATATTCTTCCTCCCTAAGGTTTCTGGTGCGTACGGTAGACATGTGATCGCATCTGTTTGACCTTTCAAGTTAGGATCTGCCTCCTGATCGTCCTTCTTGCTATGCCTCCCTGCTGGGACTTGAACTGCTAACGGTGCTGCTTAAACCGCCTCTGCCTGTGCCGGTGGTGATTCCACTGCCACTACTACTACTGGGTCTTAAACCGTATAAACTCCAGCTCGATCTGCTTCTGGTAGCGGCTTTGCTCCTGTCTCTACTACAGCTGGAACATCATAAGACATATAATCGCTTAGTTGCTAGTCCTGGCTCTGATGCCCTTGCCTCTATGGCTTCTGCCTCTCCTATTGGGATCTCTAACCTAACCTGTAAAAGGAAAGCAGAGGAGCTCTGTAATAGGTACATCAAATAGTTCACTCTACCTTTTCCTCTTCCATCCACCGGTGCTGGGTCTTGTTCTCGATCAACTGAATCAATAGCTTAAACCGCTGGTAATACAGCTACTGGATATGGATATTCACCTTGACCATCTCTAGTTCTCAGGCATCAGGGACTAGTGGATAAGCAGGATTTATACCTAGTCGATAAGCAGAGGGTTTATACCTGGTGAAAAAAACCAGTCTACCTGGTCAAGGAAACAAGGTGACTAGGACTAAGGAACCTAACTATCAAGGCTAATACAAGGATACCCTAATCCCAACTATCGACATATCAACTTTCTCTATCTCTAGCTAGCGGGAAAACAACCAACAACTATAGCAGCAGGTACACTGGGAACAGGAGAGACTACCTCTTTGCTAGCTGGTGAAATTCACAAGGTTACATAGCTATCGAAAGCAAGGATCAGCGGGGACGAAACAGAGGAGAAGCAAAGTAACCCATAGCGCATGTTGAGCTAACAAAGCAGGAACAAAGGAGAACTATATATATAACGGCATCAAAGCTCTACTCCTCGCTATCAAGGCATCACGAAAGCAATGGAGCATCTCTAGTTCTAAGACATCAGCAACTAATTCGACTAAGAAGCAAGGAGCGGAACCAATTGACTAAGCATGTCTAACTGAACTAAGCGATGAAGGCTAGAGGAACCCATAATCAAATCCATGCATCGTAATAGCAAGTCACGTAATCTACCTAGCGTTTTCACCTCAGTGCATCTCTAAGAAATGGATAGGAAGAAGGATAATAAAAACAATTCATATTCATAGTAATATCCCTAAACATCTGTGTCGTAGGTGTGGCAAGGGTGCAGCTCCAGCCCTCATAGGCTTCATGTCACCTCCGTCGTAAGCATCAGGAATAAGGTTGTATACCCGGAATAGGCATCAGTCATCTCTATAACAGGTCATCCATTCAAAGGCTACAGAGGGTCATCAATCTATCTTTTTTCACTTTTAGGGACTCGGCCGAGGTTACGAGGTCGAGGAGAGGGCATATAGTTATATTGATTCAGGTAGATAAAGAGGTGGTGTGGAATCAAGGGAATATAGGGGATTCTAATAGTGCTGTACCCTACTTCGATTCCTGGCTGAATGAATGGGTTGGTAAGGGCGCACTCCATTAACAAAGGTTGGATAAAGCGGTAAGTCTGGTAACCAAAATAGGTGGATAGCATGCACGTAAGTAAAGGTAGGCTGAGTAAGAGAGTACTAGTGCTGATACTGCTACCACTAAGAATCTTAAAGCAAGTGTTATTTATTGAAGCCTGCCTGTGAATGCTGTATTTGAAGCCCGTGACCAATGCTCTATGTTTAAGTCCAGCTCTCTCTGCTCTATGTGAAGCCCTTCCATCCATCTTATCAAATGCTTGCTGTAAGTCGTCTAAGTAAGGCAGGCAAGTATCTATCTATCTCTAGGTGGGTAAATCTAAAAGTAAAGGCACTAACGTTATTCAAGCATATCCTAGCAATGCTGGCTGTCTAAATCAATCAATTGTATCTGTAAGCTCGTCCCCCGAAAGCTCAATAGCGGTACCACTAACTAACTAAGATTCCTGGCTGAAGCAAGTGGTTAGGGCAGGTAGCACTCCATGCATTAACAAGGGTGGTTAAAGCAGTAAGTAAAGGTCCGGTAAACAGGTGGATAGAGATCGGGCAGCAGGAACCCGGATCAATCACCAATATGAAGGCAGGTAAGAAGGTTCGATGGGTGGCTAAGAAAGCTGGTGTGTTAAGAAGGACTGAAGTACTGATTATGAGGAAGGCAGGTGTGACTGGATCATAAGGCAGGTTGTTCTACTGAATAACCACCCTAGTCTGTTTGCTTGACTGATGGCTATAGACCCTCTGGTACCTATCCTTGATTCCTTGATTGAGTGAGCTTGGTTGGAAGGAGGAGTCTACTGAGTGTAGGTAGGTCAAGGTAAGGTGGGTTGGGTAGGCAGGTAGGGTAGGTTAGGCAGTATAGGCATCTAAGTAGATAGATAGAGCTAGCTGGGGATATAGATGTGTATAGCTATATAGAAGGTAGGATGGGTATGGAGATAGAGTGAGTATAAGGGTCTGAGTATAGGTGGTATAAGCGGTATAAAGTGTCTTAGTATGATAGTTTTATGGAGGGTTAGTATGCTTCCTTGATTGAATGAAGTGTGGAAGGCTAATTTGTATTATGTTTCAATGGGTAAAACCCCGTTTGAAGGGTGTAAAGGTGGTTATGAATAACCCATCCCAGTTAGTAAGCCGACCAGCTAGCTTTCTGTCAAATGTGATTCTCAATGCGTGGATTCAGCAGTTGAGTACATGAATGAATGTTCTCTATCCCATTCGATGGAATTTCTTTGCCTCGTCTACAGCTTGAAACACCTACCTTTCATTGCGTTGAGAGGGAGATTTAGATTCAGTTCCACAGCCGAAAGAAGTTTGGGAATGATGTGTACGCCGGCGGGAGCTCGGACTAGCTTATTCACACAGAAAGGGGTTTCTTTCTTTCTGCCCAGATCCCAATTCTGTGCTAGGGCCAGATGCAGTTATATACGTAATAAGGCGGATGTATAGGATGGATGATATGGCTGGTATTATTGGTCTTGCTGGATGGTACGACTAGGTGGGGCGGATGGTAAATGAAATACAGAAAGATAGCGTTGTGAGAATGCTTGATTCGTTGAACTTAGCAATTGAAACTGGTCAATTCACGAGTGAGAAGGTGGCGTCTCCAGATGATAGAGAGTGCGGACCTATCGACGAGTTCTCCTCTGTTTACCTGGCCTTGATTGAAGTGGTAAATTAAGGAAGCAAAGGTGACGTATCCAGATGAGAGAGAATGCGAACGTAGCCTATCAAGTTATCCTTCCTATGTGAACCTGGTCCATCCAGATGGTGGGAAATTCACGAGTGAGAACCTGGCGTTGCGAATGCTTAATGGATCGTTGAACTGAGCAATCGAAACTGGTCAATTCACGAGTGAGAGGGTGGAAGCGACGATAGGCCCGGAGGGACTCGACTGAGGTTACGAGGTCGAGGCCCGGAGGGACTCACTATTCATATGGTGAGGAGCTTGCTCTCTGGGGGAGGGGCCCCAATAACAGAGAGGGGGGAGATTCCTAAATTCATTCATTAGAGAATTCTTCAAGTTGGGAGCCACCAGCTACTTAGAAATAGGGGGATGTGAGTGGTGGGACTGCACAGCAGCAGACGTGATAGCACCAGTGGTGTAAACGTCTTCAAATGCCCTTCTTATTCAATATAACGTAACCTTTCGTCAATTTGTGACGGGAGTAAATTGAACGAATCTGAATACAAAAGGTGGGTTGTTCCCGTTCGGAAACGGTTCCACAACGTATATACGAGATGCCGATAGCTGGCCGAAAAAGAGCCCTTGTACCAACCGATCGATCAAGGATGGGTGAACTGGGAGGTGGAAAAGCAGAGAATCGGGGCTGCGGTAGGAGGGAAAACACGCTTTTGAAGCTATGCAGTCGGGGTGGGAGGGACGAAACGTTACATACGATGCACCAGAGGATCATACTACATTTATAGCCAATAGACGCTAGTAACTGCTGGTTAACATTGCCAGTTCTCATCGCTGATAGCCAGGAGGTCATTGCCTTTCATAACAGTCAGAGCCATAAGGTGGTCATAGTATGCCAGTCATTGACGATAGTTGATCAGCGCCAGAAGGTAATTGCCAGTTTTCATTCCCAGGAGGTGCCGATTACCACATAGCTTTTACCCCGAAGAGAGACCATGCCGATACCCAAGAGCCATGGATAACCACCCGTTAATGATACCCGGAAGAGAGATCCTCATTCCCAATCATAGCCCATAGCAGCCATTGCCCTCGAGCCCTCGACCTCAACCTCACTTACGCATATGAAACACCAGGTTCCTACATCGAATGGATTGAAGGTCCCGGAGGGGCTTGCGCTTCCTAGTGCAAGGAATTAATAGCAATGCGTTACATACAATGCACCTGTCGAGGATCATGCGCCAGACACATTGTGCCAGTAAGGGAGGTGGGTTATGTGCTTGCCGGATAGTGATTGATCGATAGCCCACATCCTTCGAGAAGGGTGCCAGATTACAACTGCCCAATCTACCGAGATAGGCGATCCCACGGGTGGACAACAGGCAACATCTACCGAGAGGGGCAAAAGGACGGACGAATGCTTGAGCGTTGGTTACCGATTGATACAGAAAACTATGGGCCTACAGGGGCCTACTCCTACAGCTACACATAGTGTACACATAATGCCTACACACACAGATAGTTATATAAAAATATTTACAGATATAGCATAGAAAAGAAAATATCTAAAGTACAGGCACGCTACGCATTATTGGAACTGATTCTTTCAAACCTTCTCATTCACTGGCTGGCCTCACTAGTCTTGCTTGTTAGCTTGTTAGCTCTTGATGGTTAGCTTGATGGCTTATTGAGCTTGCTGCTTGCTGGCTGGGAGGGGATATGAACCGAGAGCTGGTCGAACCCATCGGCTGGTTGTTGAACCCCGGGCTGGGATAAAGAAGAAACCCGGGCTGGGATAAGAACCGAGGGCTTGCTCGCTATACGAACACGGCTGCTTGCTGCTTGCTCGCTGATCGAAGAACTGCTTCTCATCCAAGAAAACAACGGGCTGACTAGTTGAAGAAACAACGAACGGCTGGGAGAAAAAAGAAAGAAACGTAATTGCTTTGAGGCTAGAACCGTGATGCTACACGAACTAACCCGACGAGTAGGCTTCGCTTTACTTATGAGATTATGCTTTGCTCGATGAAACCTAACACCCTACGAATAACTTGACATATTAGCGCATGGGTGAGGAGGGAGCGGGGCCTCCATGGCCGAACTACACACTCCACTGGCCCAACAAAAGACCAGAGACTTTGAACCTCAAAATACACCACCCTGGTTGGTTCTTGCTTACTTGCTCGCTTTATTACTTGCCCTCCCACCTTTGGCCACCAAACTCCAACTTGTTGCGATTGCTTGCTTTCTTACTTGCCTGGAACCCCCAACAACTCCACCAAACAAAAAATACAACACCCAACATGGACCACCAAATGAAAATACTAACAAAACTACCAGGGCCAAACTCCACCTTGCTTACCGCTGGTACAGGTTTTGCTTGCAATGAGGAGATATCAATTTCATAGGCCTCGGATTATCAGTGCTTAGGGATTCTCATCAGTGCTTAGTGCTCAAATTCATGATTTCGTGACGGCCTAAATCTGATTTTCTCTTAGGTCAATTTTGTCAAACAAGAGCTAGAAGAAGCAGTTCGATATGCAGAAGTAGTGAAAGATGATGAAGGAGCAGCACCATATTAATAACCTATAGATCCAGGAGCATGGACACAAGAAGCGAAGTAACAAGCTTAAGTAAGTGGCGAAGGCAGCAGTGGGTGAAGCTGTAGATTCATAAGATGTTGACTCAGCCGATCCAGCAGAAGCAAAGGCGGGGGTAGCACCATAAGTCGAAGCGAAGGAAGGAGCATCACCAATAGCAAGAAAGAGAAAGAGAAATAGGAGCAGCAGCCGGATCAAGTTGTAGTAGTTGTAATAGTTGATTCAGTCGACTCTGTTAATCCATCGGTTGAACCAGTAGATGAAGGAAAGCTAGCAGGAAAGCCACCAGCGGGGAAGGATAGAGAAAGAAAAGAGATTATGGAGTCGAGGTTGCAAGCTCACCCCTGTTGATCCGGGGGAGGGAGAGCCGCATGCGATGGTCATGAATGAAAGCCCTGAGCGAATGAAGAGAGGTAGGGCAGACGATGCACCCATGGAAGGACAGGACGTCCAAAGAAGACAATCGCTATAGAGCTGGGGAGCGATTTCTAGTGATATAGATCGAGTAGTTGGGTAATCGCTAACGTGCCTTCATTCGATTGGGATTACGAAGTGTTTCTCTTTTGAGAATATTGGATTGGTTCGAAAAGAGAGAAAGGACCCGTTCAATCCAGACCCAAGAGAGAGGCCATACCCCTAACGAAACTTACATCTACGAAACACACGTTCCTACCTCGACTGGATGGAAGGAGGAATGAATTACGAAGCTTACATACGTTGATTCATCATTACAACAAGGCCACATACAAGAGAATGCTTACACATGTTGCTAGCGTTAGTTGCCTAGCTTTTGGTCTTGCTAGAGCTAGTCCATTCGAAATGCAATTCCATATTTAGTGGTTGAGTCTTGAACGATTATGAATATTGGCAGATTCACCAGGCGCGGAAGCAAAGATAGCATCTGAGCCAGGCAGCCTTGAGCAATATAGAAGTGATTAAGGCATCGCTCATTTCGGATCCTCCAGTGCCAGTAGCAGTAGTTCCAGCAGCTACAATAGCAGGAATAAAGACAAAGGCAGATCCAATTGATTCGGGAGAAAAAGTCACTTTTGATTTTTGAAGAATGGCAGTTTAACACGTTTACATAGCTAGGGGAATGGACTCGATAGGATTGGATAGTCTTGCTTCTTGAAACCTACGACTTCCCCCTTTTAGGCTTCGCTCAAATAGACCCAACGATCCTGCCTGAGACTTGATACCTTGCCGCCTGCTGATCCCGCCTACTGCTTGACCGCATGCCTTATCGATATTACTCCTGATATCGACCTTGCGACCTTCTTACTTTTCAACGGCGAGAAAGCAACGGCAACTTCCATTACTTCAGTTCCTTGGTCCTTTATGAAGTCAGGTTCATTAGCACTTAGTTTTATTGATCGGTACTTTATGGTTGAGGAGGATACATCGTTAAGGTGGTGAAACAGGCGAGACATGGAACGGAAATGCCATTTGAGGAAGGTTTTGCTAGGGATGGAATTCACCTCTGCTGATACTGGTGCAGCGTTGGATGCTTGGGAATACTATGGGGGAACATTTCATAAATAGGCCTACGCATTAAGGGAGCATAGCGGGCAGTTCAAAGAAAGCATAACGGGAAAATAAGACAGAGCGTAGCGGGCAATAATGAAAAAGCGTAATGGGCAGAGGAGACAGAACATAGCGGGCAGTAATGAAAGAGCATAACGGGCAGAGGAGATTTAGCGTAGCGGGCAGTTCAGAGAGAGCGTAACGGGCAGTTCAGATTGATCAGATTGGGCAGAGGAAACAGAGCGTAGTGGGCAGACCAGGCAGAGAACGTAGCGGGCAGTCAAGATTTAGCGTAGCGGGCAGCTTCGTAACGGGCAGCTTAGATACTGGCGGATCAGAGTATGAGGCAGAAGACCCAGGGGGATGCAGAGGACCAGGCGTAGGCTCCAGCATCCGGGTTGGGCAGCAGAGACATCACACGGGGTTCGGATCCAGCATTCGGGGCTAGCGAGCCAGCATACAGGCAACCGATACATCATCCTGGGCGAGGGTTCATCATCCTGCAAATCACCTCCATCTTCTCACCGTTCCAGCAACCTGAAAATACATCATCCTGGGCGAGGCTACGGGAAATGCTTCCTGGGGCTCCATCATCCCCGGATACCGCTCCCTCAGACATGGCGGCAGAATCCTAAACTAAGGCTACGCATCAAGCATCTAGCTCAGACCTAGCCTCCTGATTCTACGACTTTTCCCATTTCCCTTTCTATCCATGTGTGATGAGCCCTGATTCTACTCTCTTTGATACTTTTCCACCTCTAGCAGAGGAGAGGGAGGTTCACTCATTTAGGCTGATTTGGGACACACCTTTCCCAGAAACAACGCATCTCCCATTTACAACCTTACCCCACTTGGCTTTCATGAGTGAGCACTGATTCCAAAACTGAAGCATGAAGGAAGTATGGAACCGCACACCGCATTTGATTTGGAACACTTTGCCGAAACCTACTACTGCCTCAGCCCTCACTGGGATTGAATGAAACCCCGCATGGGACTCCAGAAAGCCCAGAAACTAGCCGAATGAAACACTCCCGCCAGGGTATTACCCTCGATCCAGCCTACCTGCCTACCCCCAATGAACTGGACCTGGAAACTCCGATTTGAAACAACTTATCACCTAGGCAACTGCGGAACTGCCTTAGCTTACTCCCCTGCTACTTACCCAATGAAGCACCCTCCACACCTCCAAACCGCTAAATCCACAAGCTACACTCCCAATGCTGAGACAACACACATTTCCGCAAGCACACCCAGCATTCTACACTTCCTCCAGATTACACCAAGCATGCTTGATAACATGAATACAAACATGCTTCCAGAACCAAGCATCCTATCGAAGTACTTCAAGGTCCAAAAGTGATGTTTGAATGCCTGAAACATGCCCGTATCATTTCTTTGTGATAAACTCTTCATGGTGGCTTTCTTTCTTGCTTGCTAGCTTTGTCTGGCTGGCTGAATGGGCTTTGTCCGGTTGGCGGCGGCTCCCCAATGAATGAGTAAGTAGCGGCTGACTTTACGTATCCCCAGAAGTAGCTCGCTCATCCACTCACCCAACCTGAAACGGCTACAGCAGTATGGCTTTTCACTCGTCCAGGTAAGTACAGTCTTGCGCTTATCCAAAGAAAGTCTGGTGCTTAAAAGTCAATGTTTAAGCATCAAAGACATCATTCGATGTGTCTCACAAAGACACGAACAAGATGCCTCTTCCAATCCACCATCCAGTAGAAGCGTTAGTAGAGCTGCTGCCTATCCCTTGTTGCCAAACAAACCAACTACTTTACAAGATGCCTTTCGGAAATCCATCAACCAGAAGGGCGTGTCTGACAGACAGAAGTGGTTGTCCTGCATAAGTTTACGTGTAGAGCTGCTTCCTCTTCCCCATTAGGGAGTTACCCATAAGTTAGTAGTTTTTTGCTTTATTACGTATCCCCCAGATATATTGAACCTGATTTACTGACCCAGATGTATGGAGTCACAAAGTGTCTGTCGAAGATCCTAAGGTGCATAGCAAGTAACGCATTATCTATCAAATTGAGTCACATAAGTTCCGTAGGGTGAGTTCGAGGGCTCTGTTTCCTCCGTCTAGGTTCTATTTCGAGGAATAGATCGAGGGTCGAGGGATATGGTTAGGTATAGGTATAGGTCGAGGGAGAGTTCGAGGGCTATGGTTTCAAGAGTTATGGCAACTATGGGGCCAACCTCCTGACAATGAGAGTCAATACCGGAAATAAGGACTGAAAAAGGGGATTGAATATAATGGGCTATCAGCATTGGGCTATCAACAATGACACCACCTTCTGTAAATGAGACTGGCTACCGTCGGTGACCACCTCCTTTCCTTATCGGTGACCACTGTCTATTGGCTTATCGACTGGCACTTGACGCCTCCTTGCAATTGACTTGACCTCCTGTCAAAGACTACCGCAAAGATGACCGGAAATTTGCAATGACCCTATAGCGATGCCCTTCTGGCACTGACCACTGTCTCCAGCCCAGCCAAGTAGCCTGGGAGCCCGGGTATAGCTATTGTTCCGTTCATTGATGTACTCGCTGTTTCACGTTCCTCGCTCCTCTCAAATGCAAATTCAATCAAGATTGTTTTTTTCGGGAGTCCAAGTCATATTATCCATATAAGGATAATGAACAAAATTTGTGCAATAGCGCCGCCACTCAATCAATTTGTAATGTTTCCTTTGCCCCCACTCAATTCAATCAGGGGCCTGGGCGCATTAATACCATAAGAAAGGAGCGAGGAAACTGCTTTCCTGAAGCACGAGGGATAGGAGTGTTAAGCCAAATGGGTGGAGGGCGAGGGGGAAAATAGATATTCATGCAGTGTTTCATTCCTGCGATACCGGTCTGAACCCTTCTAAAGCGTATCATTTCCTTTGTAGGTTATACCAGAGTGAAAAGCTTTCGCACTTTCAAAATGACCCGCTCATTTTTCTCTAAGGAGACCGCCGGGTTATCCCAACCCTATCATTTGACCCAGTAAGTAAGTCAAGTAAAGAAACCACCCAACGAGTCGGAAGTACACGAGGAATCCCTCAGGCACTTAAAGCAATGGTTTGATTCCGGAATATTGCCATTTAAGGATGTTTATTCTCTAGTATAGTCGGCGGGATTTCCGGCTGGCTGGCTTTGAGGCTTTACAAACAGGTGGGGAGTGGCTTCTGTAAGGCTTCTAATTAATGGCTGCTAAAGTTTCAAGGTTAGAGGCTTCTGATGAATGGTCGGTATGAGCGGAGGGCGGCACCACGGATGAAGTAGTCCCAGTGTGAGGTTCACCGATAGATAGAGGGTTATGATCCTGCTTTCTGGTATAAGTCCGGTATAATTGACCAGAGGTGTTGCAAAGGTGGTGGATTGATAGAGTGAGGTTTACAACAGCTTGGTTACTATTACACTGGTGGCTTAGGTGCGCATCAATTGATTCAATTCGCCCAGGACATGTTGATGAGGAAGAGAGGTGAAAATGACCCCTGTTACTGATGACAACGAGAGAACAAACCAACCCTGGAATAGACAGCCCAGCTTGCATGAGGAAGGATCACTACCGCTCAATTGATTATACGCCCATTACGCCTTCTGGAACCAATAGAGAGAGAGGCCTTGAATAGAGGCCTGGACGCTACCGCGGGAGGACTGATCGCTAACGCTTGCCCCTTGATTTGCTTGGTTTGATCGAGCCCGAGACCCGGGAGCACACAACCGCATAGCCGAGAGAGACAGTGTGTGAGCTGCCGCTAGTCAAGACACTGGATCATTCACCCAACAAGAATCCCTTCATGAGAGGCCCTGACTAGAGGCCACGATAGAGGTCTGGACTCACGTACGCTTTAAGTTACATCCATTCAATTCAATCCATGAAAGAAAGACGTTTAGTTCAGTACAGATATGGCAAGTATATATACGTGAAAGCCATTCCCCATCCCGAGAGTGTGAGTGTGAGTGTGAGTGTGAGGTGTATAGGTCAAGGAGGTTCTAGGGACTAGAGGGTGAAGTGGAGGGCCATGGAGCGGGTATAGGTGGAGGTATAGACCGAGGGTCGAGCACAGGCCTTATCCTTTCAAAAAGTAGATTTGAAACCCCGCCTAACCCATTCATTCATTCGTTAGCCAGGACCAGGAACCAGGACTCTTTAGGTATAATAAGTAAGTTGCCAATAGTTGACTTTGTTGCCCGAGCAAAAGCATCAGTAGCATAAGTACGGTTAGTATAGGCATAGGCAATTGAATTTCTAGGACCATACGCAAAGCAAGCAGCATAGGCAGCAGCATCTTAGCTAGTAGATCCAGCAGTAGATTCTTTTTATCCAGTTGATGAGCTTGACCTAGTTGCTTAGGTAGCAGCAGCGGATACTTACCCGCATGAAATGCAGTATTTTCGGGGTTCACCTGCAGAGACAAAGCTAAGAGCAGAGGTAGCTATGAATCATTCTCTTATACTTGATATTACATCATGGTGACTGAATGGAATCACTACATCTTGCTTCTAGAATCGAGATTGCATTATCTATTTGATTCTTGTTTCAATAGGGATGAACAGGGAGAAAGACCTATCAATTCAAGGCACATTGAATAACATAATTTCACATTCATTGCTGAGTCAGTCAACCCTTTTCTTTCTTGTGTTCGTGTAAAGGGGCAGATCCCTTCACTCCGGTATTTGGAACAACATTTGGGTCACTGCATCGTGGTTTTTCTATTGGAAAAAGCACGGTTTCCATCATATACATCGACAAGAGTGCATTGTCTAATCACACGAATGTGTGCTTTCCCTTCGGCAGGTTCGTTTCCTCACCCGTTAGGGTGATTTCAATTTCTAATTTGTTCCATTTTGAAATGCGAAGAACTCACACGTCAGGCTATACGGAAATGGTGTCGCGCTTGCTATTTACTAGTGGGACTTCACCGACGATATACTGTGACCGACCAACGGGGGTTATGGTTGTAGGGGAACACTCCAGTCATTCATTCGTTCATCGGCTTGACTCGGATTGGCTTTCATTCACCCCACCAATTCAATCAAGGGGGCTTGCCCTTGCCTTTGATTGACTTGACTGACCCAATTCAATTAAAGGGGCTTGCTCTTGCTTGCTTGCATTTGCTAGCTTGATAAACTCAACTCTAGCCTGATAAACTCAACTCTGGCTAAACCCAACTATGCTCAACTATAGCTCTTGATGGATCGATCAACTACAGCTCTTGATAAAGGCTTAATCCAACCATAGGCCATAGGCCATAAACCATGGGGCCAACCAACCATAGGCCGACCAACCCCCCTACAACCCCAGGAGCGGGGAACCGGAGGAAGCACCTGGAGAGGGAGCCCGGGGGAGCCTAGATCTTTGATAAGAGAGCAGAAGCATTCGAAAAACAACCATAGGCTTTGTTTAACAGCGTTGAGGAGAGAGCGGATACGGATTACCTAGTACGGTAAGCCGGATCGTTTCAAATGATAAGGATATGAAGTGGTGGCTATTAGGGAGGAGAGAGATAAGGCAAAGAATGGATAGACCCTAAGATACATTAGGGCAGGGAAGAGAAGAAGGCTGGCGCACCACATTAGTCAAAACCCCCTCATCTTTCCCCTTCCTTAAGGCCTTTATGGACCCGGGATAGGAGCTATTGTTACCCTTACAGGTGCAGGTAAGCACTTCCCCCGGGCAAGTCAAGGTGTCTTAAAGGTTATAACAACGACTAGGATAAGGAGAGGCCTTAGAACGCGCTCTGCTTGCTTGTCAGATCGCTATGCTCTGCTTGTAAGTAAGGTTATCACTTACCGGCCGGGTGTGAGTTAGAGGGTAAGGTTATACGCAGAGCTCAGGACTAAGACCGGGCCCTTACCAGAAGACCTTGGTTGTTGGCATCAGATGGGGTTGATTTGAATCAATCTATATATTTCCACTTTTTGACTTTTTTGGGTAAGGTCAACTTCCCCTCGAAAACGTGCATAAGAAAGCTTACGATTTTCTAATATAATACGTGCTTCCGAGGTTATACTTCTACCAAGTAACCTATGGTAGGAGATGGCTTTACCCAAGCCCATCATAAGTTCGGCACCCTCCCTACAGTCAGATAAGTACGTGAAAAGTCAAAGAACATGAGCGGATGACGAGGTGTCCTGTGATGGTTGGGTCAGGTTCTGGTGCAGATGGGGGAAGAGATGATATGGTGTGCGGAGCCCCCACTGATCGTAGCGATTACCGAAACCAAACCTTAAAACCTACCTTTCTCGGGCCAGGTATGTGACATCTCGTCATGTCCGGGATAGGTTTGGCGAAGACGTGCTATGCAAGGTATGGGTGCCTATATATCTGGTTGGATTGCAGCATTGCATGGCCTACATGGGGCGAGCGAGGCCTATTATTCTGCAGAAACTGAATACGAGACGGTGCAAGCCTCCATGGTGGGAATCCAATCCAATCACTAGGTGCCCCATGACAGTATGTCGCTAACTGTGGATTCCCGAGACCAGGGCAAGCCAACGGAGATTGTGATTTCCACAATCCAAATGGAAATCAAGGTCTATTGGTGTGATTCGCATGACTTGGTGCCAAGCCGTGTGCCAAGCCACCCAAGAGAGAGGGGCTATGCGGTAAGAGAGTACCCCTCATAACGCTTAACCATACGCATTTACGTTCAAGGCTGAGCACATAGGGCGCTTCTAGCACAACCGATAGAGATTGATCGGTCAAGGCGGACAGGAATAGAGATTGATAGGTTAAGCTTTCATCGCTGGGTTCAGCCCCGACGAGCAACACTCGAGGCGACCAATTGACGAAACCAATAAAGGCCGAGTTACTTGGGACAAAGTGAGATGCATAGATAGTCGAAAGCCCACAAGCCCTAAAGCCGGGTCCGCCTTAAAGAAGGAGTTAGGCCCTCCCACTCTCAGAATCTGACTTTAGGCTTTTTTCGTCAGGGGCCTTTAAGAGTCACTCAGTAAGCGTTATCTCTTAATCCCCGTCATCAGGCCTGCCCGTCATCTGCACTTATGTTATGCCCGAACCACATAGCTGATCCGATTTTTGGTGAAGCTTAGTTAGGCTTTCTCTTCACCCCTCTATGCGTTGAACCGACCTTCGCGCTTCGCTTCGCAGCGTTGGCTTCATCCTAAATGCTGGAAGGAATTAGCATGGATAAATATAACGCAGGAAGGAATTTGGCTAGGGCAGGTACAAGTTGATCTCCTTGTAGGTCCCTATTGTTAGGGAACAAGAACTCACCGAGCAACTAAAGTGGGAAATGGTACCATATTATGAATAATGGGCTCTCATCAACTTATATAGAGCGACTACTGAATAATCGTTCAAGTACTTATTATTTACCTAGCTGCGCTAATCAAATATTTCGGGCATGAAGTATTAGATTGGCTTCCCTCTGTGGCGAGGATAACTAAACGTGGGATCTCTACAATGATCAGCTCTTTGGAGGGGGGATAAGGCGAAGCGCGGGGCCAGTGTAAACCTAGCCTATAGAGGTAGCAGCGGAGACAGAGGCAGTTGAGTCGGTTGGTTCATCTTTAGATTATGGTTTTGGTTAGGAGGTTGGAACAGCAGTTGATCCAGTCACATATATAGAGCCAGATTCCGATTTTTGATAAGCACCACCAGTAGAGAGAGATGGAGATACGCCGGGTGCAGTTTCAGTAGTTCCAAAGCCAGTCGTAGTGCTAGTTCGTGCTCGTGATTATGGTGCTCGGGATGAAGTGAGAGATCATGATCGAGATCGAGATAAAGAGTAAGACCCATAGCGAGTAGGTTACCCAGTCCTATCAGTAGCTTATCCAGTACCCGCAGCTTACCCCTGCTCAGTTCCAGATTCACCAGCACCCCTAGCAGTAGTTTAAGTAGCTCCAATAGCAAAGACAGTAGCTTCCCCTCGTACAGATCCAAATCCATACGCAGTAGCAGCACCAGTAGTTTACCCATAAGCATAGCTAGTTCCAGGTCCAGCAGCAGCTTCAGTAGCACCAATTGCAGAGCTTACAGATGTAGATACAGATCCAGTCCCATAGCCCACACGGTCTCTTTTATTATCCCTATCACACCTTCGCTCAGTGCCGCAGCTAATTCTTATTATACCTAAAGACGCGATATATAAGTTGATGAAAGAAGCAGTCTCCTCGCAGTAGATTCAGAAGTCGACTGACCAGTTGCTTTCGATGATGAAACATTCCGTAGTTGGCAGTCTTGAACGATTATTCATTGAGTCGCAGAAGCAGCAGCTAGAGCACATTTAGCATCCTATCTAATTCCAGTTCCAAATCTAGTTGTTTCATATCTAGTTTACTAATAACCAATAGTCAACTAAGAGCAATACACATATCTCTATATACCATGCATTATCACAATGACTCTGCATCGTTCTATAAAGAATTGGTCTATCTCTCTTAAGGGAGGATCAATCTCAATATGCATTATCATCGACAAGCATGCATCACCACAACCAACTAATCCAATCTACCTATAACAACTCAGGCTAATTCATTTATCAAACTACCAAGAACAACAAGAGGAAATCCAATGAACAATCTATATATTCTCAATCCGATAACACATGTTTCAGTCAAATAGCCAGTTGGGGCTAGGCTATAGGAAGGATGCTCTTTCTTATAATAAGGATCATGTGGAGGTGGCTCTGTCTTAACCGTATGGAGGACATCGTGGTTAGTACAAAAGGCATCTATAGCCTCAACAGGATAACCCTCTTCCTCGTGTGGTCAAAGAGTAATAGGATGAGATAAAGGTGGAGGAAATAGAGGAGAAGAGACTCATTTGGCCTTGGGATCATAAGACTCCTTGGTGTGAATGTTAGTGTACATTGCTTTGTAAAATGAAGTTCAAAATTACCACACGTGACTTATCATCATCAAAGAGAGGCATGGAAGGATGCAAAAAAGGGAAGGTCCGGAGGGTCTTGCGCTTCCGAGTGCAAGGACCGGAGGGGCTCGACTGTTAAGGATGCGTAAGCAGGCTCGACTGATAAGGCCGCCATCACCCTTTAGGGGGCTCGACTGATAAGGATGCGTAAGCAGGCTCGACTGATAAGGCCGCCATCACCCTTTAGGGGGCTCGACTGATAA
>Ga0139314_100010_pt1 | contig 24066 bp, 16 predicted proteins | sample In2P11_FD_99376 | JGI IMG/M metagenome (GOLD analysis project Ga0139314, IMG submission 99376)
TGGGACAGGTTAGTTTTACCCTACTGATGGAAAGTTATCGCAATAGTAATTCAACTTAGTACGAGAGGAACCGTTGATTCTAATAATTGGTATTTGCCGTTAGCTGAAAAGCTAGTGCGGCGAAGCTACCATTGGTTGGATAATGGCTGAACGCCTCTAAGTCAGAATCCGTGCTAGAAGCGATGATTTTAACCTCACCTGATATAGCAGATTACAAATAGATGACTTTGTCATCCGGAATCATTATGAGGAAAGCAGCCGGTAGTCGGAAAGGACGACCGGTTGCCTCAATTCATTTCAAACATATTGGGTGAGATAAATCCTTTGCAGACGACTTAAATAAGGAACGGGGTATTGTAAGCAGTAGAGTAGCCTTGTTGCTACGATCTGCTGAGATTAAGCCCTTTGTTCCATAGATTTGTTCTTTCGAACATCATCTCCGTAGGGTCCCAACGTTTAGGGGTTCCGCAGCAAAAACTCTTAAATTTTTGTTGAACCATGGTCCTTGACTTGGATAGGGGTGGGTGAGAGGGAAAGCCCTTCGCCGGGATCGGATGTCCGGCGACGGGTTCGGAGGCAGCAAAGAAAGTAAAAGGAGAAAGATGAGGAGGAGACGTAAGACACAAAAAGAAAAAAAAAAAAAAAAAAATAAGTTTATAATGGTTTGAAAAAAGCCTAAAGTCCACATTTTACAGTAGTAAAAACTAAAAAATGCATATAATGCTTGCCTAAAGTAAGACTCGAACTTACAACCTAAACATCTTCAGAGTTCCGCTCAACCAATTGAGCTTTTTAGGCTTTTTTATCTATTTGCATTAAATTTAATGTTACTTTTATACTTATTGTTCACTTTTACACACTCAAACATTAGAATTTAAACTTAATTTTTAATTACTTTTAGTATCTATAACTGATTTAGCTGTTTTTTCTGTATAAGTTATTTCTTATTGCAATACTTCAAAATCTCTAAATTGAAAGATTTATGATTTTTTTTTTCTATGCTATTATAAATAATATATTTGTTTTTGTAACCAGCTATGTATATGTAATTGAAGTAATTTATCTCTTATATAAATATGCTTAACTTCCTATGTAATTTCCTGTATTAATATTTGTTTATTTGTACATGCTTACTCTACCTTTATTTTTTTTTTCTCCTTATAAATCATGATAAACTGCCGCTGGTGTTATCCCTAGTTTTAAAAATTGTCTAGTACTATAGGCCACTGTGCTTCTATTTCTCATGTAAAAGTTAATAAAATCATTTTTTTTTTATTATTGTTCTAGTTATGTGGAGATATTAGGACTCGATCCTAAAATAACGATATGCAAAATCGCAGTTTTACCAGTTAAACTATATCCCCTTTATGTATTATGCCCTCTTACTTATTCGCATAACATTGATGTCAGATTCCACATTTCTGAACCAAACCAGTATAAGTTTTTCTAGTAGCTACGCCTTTTTCCTAAATACACTTGATGTAGACGTAAGGTATTAAACTAATTAACTCAAAATTTTTAATAACACACTAGACAACGTCCAAGTCATTCTACATAGGCAATAAACTTTAAACCAATAACCCACCTGGGGATCGAACCCAGGATATAGCAGTGAAAGTGCCATGTCTTAACCACTTGACTAGTGGGTCTATATAATGTTTTTAGCTATATATTAAGGAAGAAGATTTAATTTTATATTAAATGCAAAAGGCATTACTAATAAAAGTGTGTTCAATAGAGTGAAAAATACAATATTAATAAAGATATATTTTTTTTATATGAAATGCATTATTTATATGGGTCTTCTATAATTATATATATATAAATTTATCCAAGAAACGACTTGAACGTTCACGACATACTGTCAGAAAAGCTTAAATTTTCCCTGTCTACCAATTCCAGCACTCGGATTTAATTTTTATATAAATGTTTACATGTAATGGAAGCTTTTTTATAATACGTATTAGGCTCTTTTAAAAAGGTGTAATCAGATAGTTAAGGCCAGAATGATTTGAACACTCATCTGAGCTATCATGAGCAGCTTGCTTTACCAATTAAGCTATAGCCTTTTATAATTTATTATTATTTAATAGTGCGGACAAAGGATTTGCACCTCTATTTACAGGTCATGAGCCTGTTATGTTACTATTACATCAACCCGCAATTTTGTATTGTTAACTGTAACTGATACAAACATGAAAATATATTACTAATGTATAACAAGTATATAATTATGATCGGTTTATCTTTTAAAGTTATAACTTGTATTAATAATAAAGCCCAGTATAAGTATCGCACTTATTTCTACCGATTACAAAACGGTTGCATTGCTTTTATGCTAACCGGGCTATGAAAAATGAAAAATATAAAGTATAATATTAATACAGATTGAAAATAAAATTATTACTATATCTAATATAAACAATCTATTATAAAACAAATAAGTATAATACATCTTTTTTGATGTTTTTTATATTTTTGACTTTTAAACATGTATATGTTAAATTTAAGATCCTCAATAGTATACAGATAAGAATAAAAAAAGTCATACTACATCTACAAAATGTCAATATAATATACCTGCCTCTAAACCTAAATGGTGATTTTCAGTTAAGTGATATGCAAAAAAACGTCACAGACCTACAGCTAAGAATATAGTACCAATAATTACATGTAATCCATGGAAACCTGTTCCAAAGTAAAAACATGATCCAAATGCACCATCTGTTAACGTGAAAGAAGAAACTGAATATTCTATCCCTTGAAATGTGGTAAATACCAGAGCTAAAATAATCGTAAATGTTGCACCAAATAAACCACCATTTCTATTTCCTTGTATTAAAGAATGATGAGAATAAGTTATTGTCACACCTGATGCAAGAAGTAGCACAGTATTAAGTAATGGTAATTCAAAAGCATTTATGGCTTCAATACCCATAGGGGGTCAATGACCCCCTAACTCTACAGTAGGTGATAAGGCACTATGAAAATATGCTCAAAATATAGCTAAAAAGAATAAAGCTTCAGATACTATGAATAAGGCTACACCCATATTTAGACCTCTTTGCACAGCTAAAGTATGATTTCCTAGATAAGTTCCTTCAGAAATTACATCTCTAAATCAAAAAAACATACTTGAAATTAATAACACTAGTGCAGAAAGTAGTCAATAGCCTGCATGTGAAAAACCATGCATTGTTAAAACACCTGATGTTGTTAATGTCAATAAGCTAATACAGGTGAAAATAGGTCAAGGAGAGGGAGATACTAAATGAAAAGGATGACCTTGAAAGGCACTTCTATTTAAATTAGACATTAATTAATTAATTTTATTACTAAAATACGGTTTTTTATTGCTAGGCTGATATTTATTTTTTGTACATATTTCTATTGTAGGGAAAAGTATTGTTTATAAGTAGAGCTATACGTTCATAAAGTGACTTTATAGCAAATACTGTTAAATTACGCTATCAAATAAACCTATTGCTGGAGTAATTCCTACAAATGTAAAATAATGTATAGATTTATAGATAGTAAGCAGTTAAATGTTTTTTCTTTATGTTAAAGCATTTGAAAGAAAAAATTAATGATAAAGTTAGCATATAAGGAATAGGTGATTTGAACACCTGACCTTCCGTGTGTAAAACGGTTGCTCTACCAATTGAGCTAATTCCTTTAGTAAAAAAAAAAAAACTCCTTTTTGCATGTTACAAAGGATATAAAACCCTGCTTACATCTATTTAAACAGTTTATACATTTGCTGTTGTATATATAACGGCTTTAAATTTTGCCGTTATTGTCATTATATTCACCTAACAAATATTTATTGGCATATTAAATATGTCTGGTCTATAACCAAACATATATAGCAGCTAAAATAATATTAAAAATATATTACATTGTGGTATCTAATAAATCACACTCTACAATACTAATATAGATGTAGATTCAATCAATTTTATACTTAATTAATATATGGTAATACTGTATAGTAGTAAATTTGCTACAATAAAAGTATAAATTAAATACTAGAAAAACTAATACAGTTAAATATTAGCTTTTTCTTTGTATATCAGATTAAATTTAATTAAGGTATTTAGAAAATTAATTTTTTTTTCTGCAATGTAGATTTTAATAAATAATATACCCCCTTAATAAAAAAAAACAAAATATGAGAATTTTTAAAAGTCATTCCTTACTTAGTTTAGTAAATGGATATTTAGTTGATTCACCTCAACCTTCAAATCTAAGTTATTTATGAAACTTTGGATCTTTACTGGCATTTTGTTTAATAATACAAATAATTACAGGTGTTACTTTGGCTATGCACTATAACCCTAGTGTCTTAGAAGCATTTAATTCTGTGGAACACATTATGAGAGATGTAAACAATGGATGATTAATACGTTATTTACACTCAAATACAGCTTCAGCCTTTTTCTTTTTAGTTTACTTACATATAGGAAGAGGACTATACTATGGTTCATATAGAGCACCTAGAACACTTGTATGAACAATAGGTACAGTTATCTTTATCCTAATGATGGCAACTGCTTTTTTAGGGTATGTATTACCTTATGGTCAAATGTCACTATGAGGTGCCACAGTTATTACTAACCTTATGAGTGCTATTCCATGAGTAGGACAAGATATTGTTGAATTTATTTGAGGTGGTTTCTCTGTAAACAATGCAACTTTAAACAGATTTTTTGCATTACATTTTGTTTTACCTTTTGTTTTAGCTGCATTAGCTTTAATGCACCTAATTGCATTACATGACAGCGCAGGATCCGGAAACCCTTTAGGAGTTTCAGGTAACTATGACAGATTGCCATTTGCACCTTATTTCATATTCAAGGATTTAATTACAATATTTTTGTTTATTGTAGTATTATCAGTGTTTGTGTTCTTCATGCCTAACGTATTAGGAGATAGCGAGAATTATGTAATGGCTAATCCAATGCAAACTCCTCCTGCTATAGTACCTGAATGATACTTATTGCCATTCTATGCTGTATTGAGATCTATTCCTAACAAATTATTTGGAGTGATTGCAATGTTTTCTGCCATTCTTATTCTATTAATTATGCCCTTTACAGATCTAGGTAGAAGCAGAGGTTTACAATTTAGACCCTTAAGTAAATTAGCCTTTTATGTGTTTGTGGCAAATTTCTTAATCTTAATGCAACTTGGAGCTAAACATGTTGAATCTCCATTCATAGAATTGGGACAAATTAGTACAGTATTGTATTTTTCACATTTTTTAATTATAGTGCCTGTTGTAAGCTTACTTGAAAATAGTTTAGTAGAATTACACACAAAAAATACTAATTATCATAAAGCTTAAAAATAATAATAATAAAGAATTAAAAAATAAAAATTTTTTTTTTTCTGCTATGTTGATTTTAATAGATAATATACTTAGAAATAAATAAAAAAAAAAAATTAAATATTTTTTTTTTACCACTTCACGCAACAATGACTAGAATTTATAAAGGACAAATCACACATGAATATAGAACTAGTACAGGAGCAATTATTTGATACATAATTTATAGGTTTAGACCCTAATGGTCTATTAATAGGTAATTACTAAACATTTACTATGAAGAAACTTAAATTGCATTTTGTACATTCCACTCTTTTTCAAGCTTATTGAACAAATGTGGTATAATTAACTGTAAAAAAGTTAATTCCACTTAGTTATAAAGACCTATATTTAACAATTAATGCTAAGTTTGCTTTAGTTTAGGAAAGTTATTAATTTTATTACTTACTCACACATCATATCTCAGTTAGATGGATTGTTTCCAAACAACATTAGACTTCCTCATATACTAGATATGCTTAATAAGGATCATAAAGAGTATATGTATGTTGCAAAAATCTCAACCTATGTTTGTTGATTATATAATTCTTTTCTATTTTTTTGTTTCTTTTTAAATTTGTATTTTTCAATTAAATGATGGTATTATTTTTCCATACCTATTAATATAATATTATAACACATGCCTCAGTTAGTACCTTTTTTATTTTATAAATCAAGTTGTATTTGCATTTACTGTAATTGTCTTATTAATATATGTTTTTTCAAAATATATTTTACCTAGATTTGTTCGTTTATTTTCAACACGTCTTTTCATTAGCAAATTATAAATCTTACACATTATAATTTGTGGTATGAGAATGTATAAACAATATTAACTATTTAAATAATTGAAGGAAAAAAAAAGTAACTATGCAAACATTTTCACATATTATAAGCCCATTGGACCAATTTGAAATAAGAAATCTTTTAAGTCTAGATGCTCCTATACTGGGTAACTTATCTTTATCATTAACAAATATCGGCTTGTATTTAGCAATTGCAGGATATTTTGTCTTTATATTAAACCTTATGTCTACTAATAATAGTAAAATCATATCAAATAGTTGATCTATATGCCAAGAATCTGTTTATTCTACTGTACATAGCATAGTAGTTAACCAGATAAATGCGAAAAATGGCCAAGCTTACTTTCCTTTTATGTATGTACTATTTGTATTTATATTAATTAATAATTTAATAGGGTTGATACCTTATAGTTTTGCACCTACAAGTCATTTTATCTTAACTTTTTCACTTAGTTTTACAATTGTTTTAGGTGCAACTATTATGGGTTTAAGTAGACATGGACTTAAATTCTTTTCTCTATTTGTACCTTCTGGTTGTCCTTTAGGATTACTTCCTTTATTGGTATTGATAGAATTTATCTCTTACTTAGCCAGAAATGTGTCATTGGGTCTAAGACTTGCAGCTAATATATTATCTGGTCACATGCTATTAAATATATTAAGTGGATTCACATATAATATAATGAACTCAGGACTAATATTTTTCTTTTTAGGCCTTTTCCCATTAGCTTTTATAATAGCATTTTCTGGTTTAGAATTAGGAATTGCATTTATACAAGCTCAAGTTTTTGTGGTATTATCTTGTTCTTATATTAAAGATGCATTAGAATTGCATTAAAAAAAAACGTAGGTTAAATGTGATACATATTGTGTAATAAAGTGTTCTATGCGAAAAAAAAGAATGAATTACATATTACAGAAAAGTTTAGTACTCATTGTATAAATGTATAATGATCAAATTCTTGGTGTTTTATAGAAAAAATTATTTACTTTGAATAATTCAAAATAATTATGAGAAAAAAATCCTTTATTGAGTTTTACTTTAGTTTTATACATATATATTATGTCAATAATAGGCTGAAACTATCTTACTTGTATCCAAAAAAAATGAAAAAAAGAGAGCTTAACTTAATGGTAAAGTATGTGACTTTTAATCATTGTAATATGAGTTCAAATCTCATAGCTCTTACAATAAGAAACCCAGTTATAGTGTTTAAAAATTAATAACAAAAGGCCAGTTATGGCATTTAAAAATTAATAACAAACAATTTTAGTATAATACATATCATAAAAAATTACGCTTAATTACAAACTTTGTATGGCTGATATTACACATTAAAGTATGTTACAGCCTTTTATCATCTATTGATCAGTTTGTTAATTAGCAATTTAATTTATATATATTTGATTAGTCAATTTAACTTTTTTAACAGTGATCACAAACACAACAATTTATCACAAAACAGTATTTCTATGTGATGAGAACGTTGATTTTTATCATGTAATGCAAAAGATATAGGTACATTATATCTTATCTTTGCGTTATTCTCAGGATTATTAGGAACAGCATATTCTGTTTTAATCAGACTAGAACTGTCTGGCCCTGGTGTTCAGTACATAGCTGACAACCAATTATATAATAGTATAATTACAGCACATGCTATATTAATGATTTTCTTTATGGTGATGCCTGCAATGATTGGAGGATTTGGTAATTTTTTACTTCCATTACTGGTAGGTGGTCCTGATATGGCATTTCCAAGATTAAACAATATCAGTTTTTGATTACTTCCTCCAAGTTTAATTTTATTTTTATTTGCAGGTACTATTGAAAATGGAGCCGGTACAGGTTGAACATTGTACCCTCCATTATCAGGTATCCAAAGTCACAGTGGTCCAAGTGTAGATCTGGCCATTTTTGCCTTACATCTATCGGGTGTAAGCAGTTTACTTGGAGCCATGAATTTCATTACAACTATCTTGAACATGAGAGCTCCAGGTATTAGATTACATAAATTAGCTCTGTTTGGATGAGCAGTAGTAGTAACAGCTGTATTATTATTACTTTCTTTACCAGTATTGGCAGGAGGTATCACTATGATCTTAACTGATAGAAATTTTAATACATCTTTCTTTGAAGTAGCTGGTGGAGGGGATCCTATCCTATACCAACACTTGTTCTGATTCTTTGGACACCCTGAAGATTATATTCTAATTATACCAGGTTTTGGAATTATAAGTACAACTATATCTGCAAGTTCTAACAAAAGTATATTTGGATATTTAGGTATGGTTTATGCAATGATGTCTATAGGTGTATTAGGATTTGTTGTTTGAAGTCACCATATGTATACTGTAGGTCTAGATGTAGACACACGTGCATACTTTACTGCTGCAACTTTAATTATTGCAGTGCCTACTGGAATTAAAATATTTAGTTGATTAGCAACTTGCTATGGAGGATCTCTTCAATTAACACCATCTATGTTATTTGCCTTAGGGTTTGTATTCATGTTCACTGTGGGAGGGTTAAGTGGAGTGGTGTTAGCCAATGCTTCTCTGGACATAGCATTTCATGACACTTATTATGTGGTAGCACACTTCCACTATGTTCTAAGTATGGGTGCTGTATTTGCCTTATTTAGTGCATGATACTTTTGAATCCCTAAAATATTAGGGTTAGATTATAACAGAATGTTAGGTAAAGTGCACTTTTGAATCTTATTCACAGGAGTTAATTTAACATTCTTTCCTCAACATTTCTTAGGTTTACAAGGAATGCCCAGAAGAATTAGTGATTACCCTGATGCATTTGCAGGATGAAACTTAATAAGTAGTTTTGGATCAATTGTTTCTGTAGTAGCTACATGATTATTCTTAAATATTTTATATAACCAATTAGTAGAAGGTAATAGTGTTTCAAGATATCCATGATTAACTCCTCAGTTTTATACTGATTTCTTGCAAACATTACTAATGAGAGCATATACTAGTTTAGAATGATGTCTAAATAGTCCTCCTAAACCTCATGCTTTTGCAAGTCTTCCTCTGCAATCAGTAATAATGTAATAATAACTTTTAAAACTCAAAAAAAACGTCTTAATAGTATTGTTTATAATCTTATTGTCTACAAATGTTCTTAGATTAGTCTATTGAAATCCAATAAACTAAAAATCTGTGTAATTTAACAGTATCAGTGATAAAGCCACTTTATGTATGGATAGGTTTAATAGGCCTACTAAGAGTTTATACAATACCACCTCCCCATTTTAAGTTTAAATAAAAAAAAAAAAATGAATTTATCGTTAATACTATTTTTAATAGGAGTCTTAGGTTTTGTTTTGAATAGAAAAAATATTATTTTAATGCTTATTTCTATTGAAATAATGTTACTTGCTATTACATTCCTTATATTGGTTAGTTCACTTAGCTTTGATGATATATTAGGGCAAATCTATGCTATATATATTATATCAATAGCTGGGGCAGAGTCTGCCATAGGACTAGGTATTTTAGTAGCCTTCTACAGATTAAGAGGAAGTATTGCAATCGAATTTAGATAATGTATTTAATTATAATAATATTGCCTTTATTAGGTTCAATCTCTTCTGGTTTCTTTGGAAGAAAAATAGGTGTAAGCGGATCACATATAATAGCCTGTACATCTGTAATAACTACAACAATTTTAGCTATAATAGCTTTTTTTGAAGTTGGTTTAAATAGCATACCTGTTTCTGTAAAACTTTTTAGATGAATAGATTCAGAATCATTGAATGTCTTATGAAGTTTTAATTTTGATTCTTTAACAGTATCTATGTTAATACCTGTTCTAATAGTTTCCTCATTAGTACATGTTTACTCTATAGGGTACATGAGCCATGATCCCCATAATCAAAGATTTTTCAGCTACTTAAGTTTATTCACATTTATGATGATAATACTTGTAACAGCAGACAATTATTTACTTATGTTTGTAGGTTGAGAAGGTGTAGGTGTATGTTCTTATTTGCTTGTGAGTTTTTGATTTACTAGAATAGCAGCAAATCAAAGTTCTATATCTGCTTTTTTAACAAATAGAGTGGGAGATTGTTTTTTAACTATAGGTATGTTTGCTATTCTGTGATCATTTGGTAATTTAGATTATTCAACTGTATTTTCTATTGCACCATTTATTAATGACAATATCATAATTATAGTTGGAGTTTGTTTACTAATAGGTGCTATGGCCAAAAGTTCTCAGATAGGATTGCATGTATGATTACCTATGGCTATGGAAGGTCCTACACCAGTATCTGCGTTAATACATGCTGCAACTATGGTTACTGCAGGAGTGTATCTTTTAATGCGTAGTTCTCCTCTTATAGAATACAGTAATACTGTACTATTATTGTGTTTATGAATTGGAGCTATTACAACTGTATTTAGTTCTCTTATAGGATTATTTCAACAAGACATAAAGAAAGTAATAGCATATTCAACTATGAGTCAACTGGGTATGATGGTTATAGCAATAGGACTATCTTCTTATAATGTAGCTATTTTTCACCTTGTGAATCATGCCTTTTATAAAGGACTATTATTCTTAGGTGCAGGTGCAGTGATACATGCTGTAGCAGATAATCAAGATTTTAGAAGATATGGAGGACTAAAATCCTTTTTACCATTAACTTATTCAGTTATGCTAATAGCTTCACTAAGTTTAGTGGCATTTCCTTTTATGACTGGATTTTATTCAAAAGATCTCATAATAGAATCTGCATATGGTCAATTTTGTTTTTCTAGTGTAGTTGTATACTTTGTATCAACAATAGGTGCAATGTTTACTACTTTATACTCAGTTAAAGTCTTATATCTAACTTTCTTAACAAATCCTAATGGGCCTATTGTTAATTACAAACATGCTCATGAAGGAGATATTTTTATGAGTTTGCCTTTAATTATATTGGCCATATTTTCTATATTCTTTGGTTACATAACTAAAGATATATTTATAGGGCTAGGATCAAATTTTTTTGCAGATAATAGTATATTTATTCACCCATCTCATGAAATAATGATAGATACTGAATTTGCTGTACCTGTGATATTTAAGATTTTACCTTTAATATTAACTGTACTATTAAGTATCATATCTATCATTATTTCAGAATATGCACCTAAAGCATTAGTAAGCTTTAAGATGTCTAGATTTGGTTACAATGTATATAGTTTCTTTAACCAACGTTTTTTAGTTGAACTTTTCTACAATAAATATATAACAGACTTTGTTTTAAAATTAGGAGGGCAAACTACTAAAGTGATTGATAAAGGTTCTATAGAACTTGTTGGACCTTTTGGATTAGAAAAAGGATTGGTAACATTAAGTAGTAATATAGCTAATCTAGATACAGGGGTTATCACATCTTATGCATTGTATATATTGGTAGGACTAACATTTTACATGTTAATACCATATTTATATGCTATAGATAATAATTTATTAATTATAGTAATATTTGCTTTATTATCTTTATCTAGAAAGTAAAAAAAAAAAAAATTTTTTATTACATGAGATCTTACTGTCTATTAGGGTGACAAAAAACTATTTACGCAATAGCTTAATAAACCTTCAGTTTTAAATTAGGTGTAATGTTTATTGAACCAACTATACCTATTTTCTGATAACTTGTTAATATAATTTAGTTATATATTTATTCTGCTTTCTTTAAGTTATACTTATCTATATTAATATGTACATGTTTAAATGCGATACATATACTAAAAGACTTAGCCAAGTATTTGTTCTTGTAAATAGGAAGGAACATTATTAGCACAATTTTTATAACTATAGATTATTTATAACAGTTTTATGCCTATAGTTATTTTGTATTAGAGAAGTCTTAATATTTATATAATGTATGCACTACTTAAAAATCTTACCATTTATATCTGGAAAAGGTAAATCTGTACAAAACCATATAACCTAGAACATATTATATGTTTACTTATTTGATTTTAATGGGCAGTAACATATTAAGTTTAATCTGGTTTTATTTAGATGAGAAAAGAGATAATATTAAAACCGTATATAATGGGATTAAGACTATAAATAATATAGTCATAGGTAGTAACATTGTTCAAGAAAATGACATCAACTAACCAAAAATGTATTATAGGAAAAAAAGCTCTAAGCTAAAAAGACAAATGAAGAATACAACAAATACTGAGAATAAAGTCACAATGTATTGCTCGTTTACATTAATAAAGTAAAGAATCACAACAACTACAAAAATTAAGTCATTAAAGTTGTCTAAAAAAGATAAAAAAAAAATTACACTTAATGTTGTTAATATAGTTACAGAAGAATAATATACTCAATGCAAACCAGTACAATAATTAGTGGCACATTAAACACCTGTTACAGCGCAAAAATAAAGGAAGGTATTATAGACCATCCATTAATAAACCCAGACCACTTGTAAAAACTTTAGCTTCTAAATAGCTACTGTATAGAGATGCTTTAAAGAAGAGAGTAAAAATAATGTCATGGTAAACTGTCTACAGCTGCAGGTTCCATGTAAAGATTACTCAGATATGTTATCAATGCTATAATATAGACACATAAGAGTATTTTAATTAATGTAAGGCATATTAATCTTTAAAATGAAGAAAGACCCTTACTTGCCTAAGTTTAAAAACATATTTTTAGATCTAATTAAAATAGTAATTTAATGTGTTATTTTTATTTTTTATAATACAATGTTATACTTCTATAATAAAGCTATATTGCTAGGTATAATATCAAAACTATATATAATACATGGCATTAAGACTATAAATGCTATAACAATAGGTAGCAATATTGTTCAAGAGAATAACATCAACTGATCAAAACGTATTCTAGGAAAAGAAGCTCTCACTCATATAAAAACAAAAATCATAATTGAAGCTTTTATACCTATAGTAAGACCATATATTAGACCTTCTATTAGAGGTGTATTAAGTGATGATATAGCATCACTAAGTATATAGCCTAGATAGGTATCTTGTAAAACAAAGTATAGCAATGTATAGTCTAGTAAATATCCTCCAAGGAAAAGTATACTGGTTAATATACACATAAGAACTATACTTGCATACTCGGCTAAGAAGAAAAAGACAAAGATTACTGCAGCATGTTCTGTCATAAACCCACTTACCAACTCAGATTCTGCCTCAGCCAAGTCAAAAGGTGCTCTATTAGTCTCTGCTACAGAACCAATGAAGAATATAATAAATACTGGAAGTAAAGGTACAATAAATCATATTGCTCTTTGAGTTTCTATGTTTACAGTCAAATTAAGGCTTCCTGTTAGCAATACCACTAGTAATATTGCTGAACTTAAAATTAATTCATAACTTATTAATTGTGCTGTACTTCTAAGCGAACCTAGAAAAGCATATTTAGAGTTGGCAGATCAACCTGCTAACAATATACCATAAGTTGAAAGTGAAGAAACTGCCAGCATGTATAATATACCCAAGTTAAAATCTCAAATGGCTAAACCAGGACCATATGGGATTACAGCATAACCTAATAATGAAAAGATTAAAGTAATAACAGGTCCTAGAAAGAATAAAATTAAATTTGCCTGTGTAGGTGATACATATTCTTTTAAAAGAAGTTTCAAGGCATCTGCAAATGCCTGTAAAAGACCATAATATCCCACAATATTAGGACCTAGTCTTCTTTGCATACTAGCCATTGTCTTTCTCTCAGCTACTGTAACAAAAGCTACAGTTAAAAGTACAGGAACTGTTACTAGTATTACTTCAATAATGGAAATAAGTGTAGGATAATATAACATGTCAAAAAATGAAAATATCTAAAACAACAAAAAAACTAAGATTTGTCTAAATAAGTAGGTTTAAGTATATCTTTAGATTTAAATTAAATATAAATTTAAACCAGAATACATAAATTTATATAATACATTATTATTTAACATAAGGGATCTGTGTATTTGGTGGTTACACACTGTGAAAGTTTAATGGTTTAACCTTTTTACCAGTGGGTATATGTAATCTTCCAGATTTACACTATACATTAAATGTAATCCAAACCATATATAACCTAAAAACCATATCATTATAATACATACAAAATGACTCTGTATATTAAACTACAATAAAAATTAATAATAAGCAAGCAGTTAATACTGTATGTTACAGACCTTTGCAAAACAATTAATCCATTAAACAATCTAATTAAATTACAACCCTAACCGTTTAATGCTGCATGTTCTTCTTATAGATCTAAAACGTAATCCCACCAAAGATTTGAACTTTAGTACAGATATTAGTAATATCTTGCTTTACCTTTAAGCTAGTAAGATTTGTTTAGGCTGCTATTAATTTTTGTACATATTTTTATTGTTGGGGGGGTGTTGTTAATGTTTATTAAACCCGTGCAATTTCTACTACACGAACCATATTTCGACTTAACACCAATTAGAGTCACGCATACGAAGGTCGTTTGAAAAAATATCTAATCCTAATTGATTGGAGGTGGGATTAACAATAAACCAAACTTATTGCACATACTCCTTTCAGCGCCTGACGAGTGGTTAGTACCTATCTGAGATTAAATCCACCGTGATGTGGTGATTCACGATTACTAGTAATTCCTTATTCATGCAGTCGAGTTTCAGACTACAATCCATGTTTTATTTTGTTTTGGGGGTTAGCTTTTACTCACGTTTTTGCCTCCCTTTGTCCAAACATATGTGGCACGTCTATAGCCCACAATATTAAGGTCATGATGACTTGTCTTGGTCCCTGTTATCGTATCCAATATAGCGGTGAACTGCTTCACAAATTGCGATATATATAGCCGTGATCTCATTATTACTAATAGAATTTAAGCTATAAGTCGCTGTGGAGCAAGGGTTTACGTTAATTTAATGGATCTAACCAAAATCTCACGACATTAACTGAAGACAGCCGTGCAACGCCTGTAATATTTGATACCCCAGCGCAAAGCGAGAGGATTTACAACAAATACTATTCAAATTGTGGTAAGGTTTTTCGAGGGTCATCGAATTAAATAACATACTTCACTACTGGTTTCAGAAACGGTCTAATGATTTCAGTTCCTGTGTTGCCACATTACTCTTGAGGTGGAATGCTTACACTTTCATTTATACACCAACTTTATACTCAGTCTATAACATTCATAATTTTCTGCCTGGACTACTAGGGTATCTAATCCTATTTGCTCCCCAAGCCTTCGTCCCTCAACGTCAGTTTATATATAGAGGGTTGCCTTCGCCTTTATCCGTTCTATTAGTATCAAAGAATTTCATCTCTACACCAATAGCCCTAATATTTACCTCTCCTATCAAACTCTAGTTTTGACGTACTCTTTTGGAGCTATCATAACCGTCTAGGTACCCTTTAAACCTAATAAAGATGAATAACACTAGTCTTCCTTGTATTGCCGCGACTGCTGGCACAAGACTTGGTCAAGACATATAGATAGAAATTTGTCATCATCAGTTATCTATCTAGAACTTTATTTGACATAGTCAATATATATGCAGGCCTTGGCCTGCATATATTGATATAAATATCATACATTCCCCCAAATTGCTGGTTCAGCCGTTAGGCCATTGACCAATATTCCTCACTGCTGTACTACACGTATTGGGATTTTTTCAGGCCCAATGTGGTCAATAAACCTCTCAGTTATGACTACAAGCTTTAGCTAGTTAAGACATTACCTTAACTACTACTTACTTGATAATATCTCGAGCATCTTAAAGCGAAAAATTAAATTTTTCTTTGATATTAAGGCACTATAAATTAATACCTCTTATATTTTATAAGGGATTTTTCCCTTACTTTAAGGAAACCAAATTATTATATACTCACCTTTACACCACTTTATTATATATATAAAATACAAAATAACGTACGATTAGCATGTGTCAAGCCTTTGGACAGCGTTCAATCAGAGCCATCATCAAACTCAATAATATATTAATATAAACTTAAACTTTTTATAAATCATAACTTTTATCTGAAAAATAGCATGTAATTTTTTTTTTTACTAACATAAAGTGTAGTTTTATCTTGGACTTGATATTACAGTAGTTGAACCTGTTTCCTGGCCTGTATCTGGTGCAGATGTTACTTCAAAATCTGTATCTATATAAATCTCCAAATAATTTATGAAGTCCAATATATCTAAATCTAAAACTATGCCACATATAAAAGCAAAAACGCCATCATAAGAGCAAATAAACCTGTGGCTTCTGCAAATGCAAACCCTAAGATAGCATAAGAAAATAATTGTCCTCTTAATGAAGGATTTCTAGCTACACCTAGAATTAAAGCACCAAACACTACTCCAATTCCTACACCGGCCCCGATTAAACCTGTAGTAGCTAATCCTGTTCCTATAATTTTTGCTGCTTGTATCATATTTTTTTTCACTTAATTTTATCTTTTAAAGAAATTCTTTTATTATTTTATAAGTACATTTTGCTAATATACAAATATTTAGGTATAATTTTTTTTTATTATATATTTTTTTTAAGCTTTTAAATATCATAAGCTTAATGATAACTATATTTGCAACCTTTTTATATGATAAGTATGTTATTTAGTTTTTAATAAAATTAGTACTTTGTACCTTAGAACATCAAAATCCTTTAAGCCAAAGCCTATACAATTTTTAAACTATATCTTTATTAGATATAAAGAAAAAATTCGTAGTATTGTACTACGTATATTTAAGAGTATCTTAAGGTAAGTTTCGTGCCTATATGCATTCAGCACTTATCTCTAACTAACATAGCTTTCCTGCTGTGCCTATGCTTAATTATATACATGAGTAGTTGTAAATTAAGCTGGGAATCGTATGCACTCATCCAGGGTGCTCTTAGAGGACTTTGATAGCCCATCCCCCTCCCCGAAGTGTTACATCTTAATAATTATAAAGAAGCCTTAACGAGGCAGTTCACATAAACAACAGGTAAACCAGAGGTTAACATACCCAACTCCTTTCGTACGAAGGGGCTGTCCTTATTTGACTCTAATTTCCTCTAGAAGATAGAAACCATACTGTCTCACGACGTATTTAACCCAGCTCGTGTAGCTCTTTAATCGACGAACAGTCGAACCCTTCATGACTTCTGCATTCATGTGGATGAGCTAAGCCGACATCGAGGTGCCAAACTGCGCACTCAATTTGTACTCTCTTGCGCAATTAGCCTGTTATCCCTAGCGTAGCTTTTTCAAAAATCCAAGACCTTTCCTTTCTGCATCTTGTGATCATATGCCCCGCTTACGCGACTGATAGACTTGTAAGTCAAACAGTAAAGCAAGATTAAGCCATTAAACTTTTAAAGTTGAATCATAGTCATTTTATTCCTCTACAAAGGAATAAAACAAATAAATATAGCACTAGTTTTTTTCACCAATTGATATTATTTCAACATCTATTTTCCATATAGTAAAAATCTTACTTAAAAATTTAAATTAATCTAACTTAATAGAAATATAGCTGAATAAATTATTTTTATAATAAATTGCAAACTAAAATGTAAATATCATCTATTAATTAATTAACAAATGATATTGACTTGTAAACCCCATTTAAATAAAGTTTACAAATTTACAAAATTAACTTTGGATACACCCAGGTACTTTTTATGGGATCTGTGCCCCGCATAAACTATCCACTAGCAAATGTCTCCTGGCCAAATGTACTTATACATGGCCCTTTATCTTTTTGGATAAGCAAATGAGCTTATTTTATATTTTTTATATTTGCTGTAAATATGATAAACTAAGTAAAGGTGTTTCAATTTGATCTCATCAACTACCTTATACACTACAACTGATTTGGTCATATTCAATTACTAGTAACAGTAAAGCTGCATAGGGTCTTCTCGTCTAACTAGAGGTAAACTGTATCTGCACAGTTATTCCAATTTCACTGAGACAATCATTGAGACAGCTGTTGTATCGTTAAATCATTCATGCAAGACCGCATTTAACGGCCAGGGTATTCCGCTACCTTAGGACCCTCATCGGTAAGGCCGCCATTCATTGGGGTATCCTTCAAAACCTAGCCTAATTTGATGGGCTAAGAAAATCCGTTAACCAGCCAACATCGGGCAGAAATCACACTCAATACTTTGATTTTACATCTTGCGCAAAGTGCTTTGTTTTAATTAAACAGTCGTACAACACCATTTTATGTCTCCTATTATTGACCTGATATAATTCAGGAATAATGGCCCACCTTATCCCGAAGTTACGGTGTCAATTTGCCGAGTTCCTTAATGATTGTTATCTCAAACGCCTTTGTATACTCTACTTGCTTACTTGTGGTAGTATCTAGGTACGGTTAATTGTATTTATTTTTTTCCAGAACACTTCATACTCACTGGTACCGTGGGTACTCAGTTTCCTCTAATCGGATTACAGTTGAGACGTCTAAACATGTTTTGGCTATCTCATTCACAATGTTCCAAACCAGCTTGAATGTTGTCAAATAAATTACAAGATTTTCCCATCGTTTAATCCTTTAGGGAAGATTAATAAACTTAGGGGCCGTTACTTTAACTAAATACCATAAGCTTAAGGCGAGGGGTTTACCCTTTTTCGTTACTCATGCCAGCATTATCACTTGGAATATTCTAACACTCACCAACAAAGTGCTCTCTAGAAAGAGCAAACTGCAATGTTGGGCGTTTATTTAATATTATAAACATTAAATCTAAGATGTATCCAATGTTCTGCTACCCTATAGATTATTTAATGAATAATTAAATTTATCTATAGACAAGATGTCGGTATATTGTTTTAGATCCGTTAAATTTTCGGTGCCTTTAACTTAAAGATAAACCAGTGCTCTGTTACGAGGTCTTCAAAAAATGGCCGCTTCTAAGCCTATTTCCTGGTTGTATACGAAAAAAACTTCCTTAATTTCACTTAACAATAATTTTGGAACCTTTAATTCTTGTTCTGGGCTGTTTCCCTTTAGACATACAACCTTATCGTACTATGTCCGAGAGTTCAAAATCCATCATTGCCCTTCCGAGAGCAAATTCCCACTGATAGGATCTTCACGATCCCCCAATGTATACAAGCTGATTTTTTTTTCTTTATATTTAAAGAATAAAATCATAACTTGCCTGGGATCACAATTCTGTACCTGCTATGATGTTATTTAAACCACCTACTTATATAGGTTTCGCAGAAAACCAGCTATCCTAGTCAGTTTTGTCTTTCACTAACTTACCACAATTCTTTGGATATCTTTACAACGATAAACCATTCGGGCTTTTATAACCCTGATCATGGTAAGATCACTAGGCTTCGGGTCTAATATTAGATACTCATTCATTACTTAATAATTGGTTTATCTGGGAAATCTTGAGGATTTACTTAGTAATTTCTATTTCATTTAAAACCATTTTTAAATGGTTACACTTTTACTTTGTACTTTTTTATAACCTCTTTCTCGCATCTAATATTAACTTGCTGACCCATTATGCAAAAGGTACGCTCTCATTATTTGTTTATTTTTCACTTGAGCTGCTTATAAAACTACTATTTCAAATATTTCCCTCACGCTACTTTTTCACTGTCGCTTATATATCATATTTAGCCTTAGAGAAAGGTTTCCCTAAATTCAAACAGAATATGTTTCCATTTTACTTTAAAGGCTTTTCTGTGTTAATTTTTAATCAACATAATCAGAATCTCATTTGATTTTTATTCCTGAAGCTAGTAAGATATTTCAATTCACTTCGTTTATAACTGGATTTTTCCAAGGATTTATAGGGTAATCCCTAATACATCTTTGTCCTATGATATATAGCTCTCATATCCGTAATAGTTTCTTTATATACTTAAGATCATATAAATGATCAAATATTACATTACATATCAAATATAATACTAATATAGATAAAAAAAAAATAAACATAAAAAAGATAATAATAAATTATCTTGCTATTCTTTTTTTTTACTTCTTCAAAAAAAGATCATTATATTTATTGATTTATTAACAGAATACGCAAAACTAGTTATTAAATTATATTTGTTTTGAAAAATATATCCATCGGGTTATTATGATTCGAACATAACTTTTCCTCAACCCAAATGAGGCGCCTAACCAACCCGGCTCTAACCCGTTAAGACAATATTATAAATGACTTATTATCTTTGTTAAAAAAAAAAAAATTATACAGAGAATATCCGATTTGAACGGATGTGATTAATTAAATCAAATGAGTTTCAAGCTCACCGCCTTAAACCACTCAGCCAATTCTCTTTATGACATTTTTATATTTTCTAGCTTATTATATTCTTTATAAATAATCCTTGATTTCTCGACGACTTGAACGTCGAACATATTCTTATCAAAAATACACTTTACCTATTAAGTTAAGAAATCTTATAATTTAAAAGCAAGAGCACTCAGACTTGAACTGATAATTTGAAGTTTGAAGCTTCCTGTTTTGCCAATTAAACTATACTCTTTTTAATACATACATATTTATTCTTTTTAACAGATAAGCGGAAAAGAATGGATTTGAACCATCAGGTGTATAAACACAATATTTAGCAAATATCTTGCCCTACCTATAGCGACTTTTCCTTTACTTACAACTAAATGTTCGAGTTAAGTCGGCAACGATCCGACATCTACTTTCTCGACAAGAAAGTCCTTTACCAATTAAGTTATTAACTCTTTGGTATTAAATAAATTACATATACGGCCAACCGAATTCGAATCGGTGCACATCGTTTGGAAGACGAACGGTCTACCATTAACCTATAGCCGTTTTATTTACAATATAAATAGTTAAATATATAATATTAATACAAATGTAAATTATTAAATATTAAATCTACAAATAATTAATAGATTTTTAAGTTGTTGCTAGATACAAAAAGCAAATAATCCTGTTACTCCTGCAAATCCTAAGATAGCATAAGAAGATAATTGTCCTCTTAATAAAGGATTTGTAGCCACACCTAAAATAGGTAAAGGTTTAATTCCCATATTTTTTGATGTATCACTTTATTATATTTGTTTAATCAATAACAACGGAAATAATCATGCATATAATAGCTTAAGTGTATTTTTAATGTTTGTGCTTTTTAAATATCCTCTTGCTTTGCGCTTGGTTATATTAACCAGATAAAGGTGCATTATAAATTAAAGAAGAAACTGAATAGTGTAATCCATCTAAGATAGGAGCAGGGTATATACCTAATAATACTGTAAACAAGACTAGTGTAAATAGTATTGTAAATTCTCGTTTACTTAAATCAGGTATGTTGAATTTAAAAAATTTGGAAAAAGATCCAGCAAAAGCTATTCGGTTAAACATGTAAATAGTATATGCTGCACTTAATATGATAGAAGAACTTGCAAATGCACCCAATAAAGGGTGGTTTTCAAAAGTACCATAAAGACTCATAAATTCACCTATGAAATTTAATGATAGAGGTGTACCAGCATTTCCTAAACACAATATAAAAAATAAAATAGAAAATAAAGGCATTACTTGAGCCATTCCTCTATAAAAACTTATTAGTCTAGTAGAAGATCTGTCATATAATATTCCTCCTGCACAGATAAATAATCCAGAAGAAACAAATCCATGCGCTAATCCCAGTACAATTCCACCTTCAATCCCTTGTATAGTATTGCTAAATACACCTAGTAGATAAACTGCGGCATGTGATACAGAGCTATATGCTATAAGTTCTTTAATATCTATTGTTCTTAAAGTACTAAAACTAGCATATATAATAGTAATTACACCTATAACATATATTAGAGGTGTAAAGAAAAAGTAAGCTTTAGGAACTAATGGTAAAATTAGTCTTAATATACCATATAAACTTAATTTTAGAACTATACCTGCTAGTATAATACTTCCTGCTAATGGAGATTCTACATGGGCTTTTAAAAGTCAACTATTTAGGAATATTGTGGGAGTTTTAACAGCAAAAGCTATGAATATACCAGCAAACAAAAATAATTGAGTTGTAAAATTAAAGTTTGTTTTATATAAAGCATCAAAATCAGTTGTACCCATGATTGAAGACATTGTAAGTATAGATAGTAATAAAAATAATGAACCTAGTAATGTATATAAAAAAAGATAAAAACTAGCTCTTATTCTATTACTAGAACCAAACATACCTATCAATATGAATAAAGGAGGCAATATGCTTTCAAAGAATATATAAAATAGTAGTATATCTAGTACCATAAATACTGCCAATAAAAGTGTCTCTAATAAAAGAATTATTATAACATAAGATCTCACATTTTCTGATATTGAGTTTCAATTTGATAATAATGAAATAGGCATTATTATTGTAGTTAAAAGAACAAAATATATAGATATACCGTCTACTCCTAAATAAAAGTCAAAGCTACTTATACTATGATACTCCTGTACAAACTGAAATTGATTGCTGCTAAAATTAAATAGTATAAACACTATCATAGATATAAATAAATTTATTATTGATGTAGATAAAGCAATTACTTTAACTTGTTTTAAGTTTATTGAATCATTAGCATATGAGGTTGAAATAAGGAATATACCTATTAAAGGTACTAACAATAAGAGTGTAAGTAACATAAGTAAATAAAAAACTAAGTAATAAATGTTCCTCTTTATAAAAAAACTTATAGTAAATAAGGTAAATTAGCTATTTAGTCACAATATATATATCTATATATTTAATTATTAATCATTTTTACAATAACAATATCAACATACATATAATTTTTTTTTTTATTGTTTAATTGTTATGACTATAGCTCCCACCATAGCTAATAGAAGTATTAAAGATGTCAATATTAATCATAAAGGATAACTTGTGTATATAATATTACCAATACTTGTTATATGAGATGATTCTGCTAAAGCTCCATCTCATATCTGAGAAGTTACAAAAAAAAGATCATTATTTGAAAATAAGTCAATTGATTTATTAACAGGATATGCAGTATTAGAATAAGCTAAATTTCCTTCTATTGGCACTCCCATACTTTCAAGTTTATTTTGTATAAAGAATATACCAGGAGTAAATATATTAGATGGTAATAGTTTATAGAGTGTCATGTTAAAAAATATACCTATGACAATAGCTAGTGGTATACTATTACTACTATCACTTGTAAGTTCAGATATTCTAATGTTTATTAACATTAATATAAATAAGAATAGTATTGAAACTGCTCCTACATATACTAGTAAGTAAGATAAGCCTATGAAATTCATACCTAGCATCATTAAGTAACCTGCTATATTAAGAAATAACCCTATTAAAAATAATACAGATACAATAGGATTTTTACTTATAATAACAAAAATACCACATAGGATGGATGTTAATGAAATAAAGTTTATCACACTATAATTTAGACCATTGGTAAAAGTTTCGTTTAAAATAAATAAATTAGTCATATTATATATAATATGCAATTATCTCAATTTGTCTTATAATCTTTTGACAATAAAAGTGTATTTACAATAGAGAATGTGTAATATATATGGCTAATTAACAAACTGTTTATATGAAAAATTGCTGTAACATATTTAATGTGTGATTAGGCGTAATAATTCATGATATGCATTATACTTAAAAAAAATCTTTTGATTAAGCTATAATTAGGTTAGTAAGAACTATGAGATTTGAACTCATATTACAATGATTAAAAGTCACATACTTTACCATTAAGTTAAGCTCTTGTTTAAGTTATGTTTTTTAGATATTTACATTGCAATTGTATAAAACACAATATAACATATATTATAAGTACCTAAGCTTGTGCATGTATTTATCAGTGTAACCTTTAAATTTATTTTTTTTTTTATTTTT
>Ga0139314_100011_pt1 | contig 23988 bp, 20 predicted proteins | sample In2P11_FD_99376 | JGI IMG/M metagenome (GOLD analysis project Ga0139314, IMG submission 99376)
AACTTGAGATAATAGCATGTACTGCCACTCTTAGTGTTGCAACCTTTGCCCATCAAGCCACGCAACGATTCATGGTGTATCCTACGTTAAATCTGGACAGGGGCATTGCTTCTCAGAAGTACAAGGAGAGGAGAGAAGAGTTTGATAAGAAGCTGTGTAGAATTGTGCAAAGCCTACATAGGTAATCACTCATCTCTTAGATCTCAATAGTTTATGTACATTCTCGAATCCCAGGAGTTACGTTGCCTCTTATTGTCTCAACGGTTGGTTTGGAGTCATCGCCAAAGTATCGCTGCTTCGTAAATTCCTCCAGACATGAAATACTGGGGAATCAGTACTAGCCTTGACATTCAAAACTGATCGGTCGCCCCAGTATCGACAGTCCACAGATATGCATCGCTTGACGCTGTAGCAGTCCCCGCCAATGCAGCGCACTGCCATAACAAGTTGCTTGCTCTCATATTGGTGACCTCTTCCTCGATACCGTAAACGTAGTGTCAAGCTGTGTGAGGGAAACGTTATTGAAATGTGACCTCCAAGCAGCTAACTCTTCCAACTGTTCTATGACGATGATCCAAAAAGGGAAAGCGCATTCTGCGGAGAGTGCCATGCCACTTCAATACGCCATATTCATATATTCATCTATACGACCTACGTGTATGACAATCGGCGAGTGTCAACCTGAGATTCTGTTGGTGTTTACTCTGACTGAAATCTCATGACCAAATGCGACATACTTACGGGCTGTTTCGACCGCTAAAATGAGTGATATCAATCCAGATGTTTCGCTCTCTCTTTCGGCGGACACCTAACGTCCGTGTACCAGTGGGTAACGCTGGCAATGAACCTAGAAGAGTCAAGATTCTAAGCCGGGCGGTGTGAGTCTGACAACCAGTGTATGAAAGTGGGAACAGACTAACCATAATATAGTACGAAGCCTTCCAACTTCATAACCACATTTTTCGTTGCCTATTTCTTCTTTAGGTTGATCGAATCTTCTCTCCTGGTCACCGACGACCAGAAGGGCAAGGACGGCAAGGAACAGGTGGAAAAAGGAAAGAAAGAGAACGACCTGCAATCGTCCTCACAAGGTCAGGTGAGTGATCACTGGAAGAAAGCTCATCGAGAGCTACAACGAGAGAAGATCCGACAACTACAAGAGAAATTCCAGCAAGATTTCGAAAATGGAAAGGTATCACCTGGAGATCCAGTTTCGCCAGAAATTCAAGAACAACTCGACCAAGTTGGCAAAGGCATAATAGCTGCCATATCCCTTCCTGTTTGGATTCGCGAGCGCAAATGTCCCACCTATCAGCCTTCAGACCCCGAGTACAAAGAATATGTCAAGCTTCAATCGAACGAACAGAAGATCGCCGAAATCAAGAAACAGGTTGGTCACTGGGCAGTAACACGCTTAAAGAATCCAATTCATCAGAAAAATCTTTCATACATCGACTTCAAGGGCCATGTCACGATCGTCCTCGAGCTCGTCCCTCAGCTTCACCCACCACCTCTATACGAGGTTCCTTGCCTTGTGGTTTATCGCGACGGCCTTGGTGTTGGCTGGAAGGTCCTCCGACCTGAAATAGGTAGTAAGATGCAATCTCTCCTGAGACCTAGCATCGCTTATGCCGCTGCAAAAGCATCTTTCAAAGTATTTTTCTCGACCTCTTACGCCATTGCCAAAGCCAAATTTTCTGGTGGAGATGCACCCAAGTTCATTACTTTTGGTCATCACATTTATAAACTTCCTACTTCAACACCAAGCTCAGTCATGTCTCAGAAAGAGATTGAACGCGACAACAATATCCCTTCCATATCTCAATGGCCGGCCAATCCGTCCATTCAAGAGCTTCTTCGTGTTGTTCATGGTGGTCAGTCTTTCCAAGAAACGCACAATAACCTCATCAAGAACATTCCCTTCTCCACTGCCATGCAGGTGGCAACAACAACATATAAGTTTAGACATCTTCATGCCTTAATGCACGAACAGCAACGGAGGACGAGAGGTACTGTTCAAGTGAGAGGAGCTATTGTGTGTTTGGGAGATCGTGGTAAATATAGAATGGATGTGACCGCCATCTATTTACCAGCCGAAGATAAGTTCATCGGTCCTTTAATGCTCACTAATGCATATGTCGTGAAAAACTACAGTCAATGGGACAAACTTGAGGGTGCAAAGAAAAAGGAGGGGCAAAAGAAACTACAGAACCCGTCCGAGGGACAGCAGACAACCGCGTCTGAAGAAAACGATGATACTTCTTCGGATGGCAAGCCTACCTCTGCTGGTGAGGCAAAGGAAAAAGATTGATAGAGCCACTTTCTCCAATCTTTATGCTTCAGCGTTCCAAACATCTAGTTTCAATGCCCTCGAAGAATGTTATTCTGCATCATCGGAGAATCGAACTGAACCTTTGAACGAACCCGCTGTTAGGACGATCCGAATTTTCTGGACTGATGCAATTATGTGCGAGTGAAACGGCAACGAAGAGCCTTACCACGCTATCTTGACGGGCTCTAGGTGGACGTGATGGGTCCAGTCATTAAACACTGGATTTAGCAGGCCCTTATCGATCTCAGCGTTACTACTTCATCTGTGAAGAATAGGATGAGAAACACAGCTCGGGTTTGTCAACAACGGGTTTTCTCAAGTCAATAGACCATATCATCCACCTCGACGCAGAGTTCGTAAGCATGGGTTAGGCGTAAAGACGATTCTGCGAAGTGTGCCGCTGTTGAATGATGTCGGGTCAGGCATGTGTGATCTCCGACCACGATTGTATGGGACATCGACGTGGCACACGAAATCTACCTACTCGCAAAACATGAATAAATGTCCTCAAGTGCTATCAATGGGATGGACATGCGCAAATGAGAAAACAAAGACTCTTGCGCGATAGTGGATGGGAGATGGGTCGCGCGTTGAAAGCACCGACCATTCTTGGATGTCAAAACGTCAATAATATACATGGTTTGAATGGAGTGCTCTACACATAACAAACGACCCGAGTTCCGAATCCCATATTATTGTGCATCTTGGAATTGCAAGGATGTTACAGATCGTGTCCACGGTCTGTGTCAACAACTGACACTTAATCGATCGACAAGGAAGGCGGCCGATCAGTTTTGAATGTCAAGGCTAGTACTGATTCCCCAGTATTTCATGTCTGGAGGAATTTACGAAGCAGCGATACTTTGGCGATGACTCCAAACCAACCGTTGAGACGATGTCAGAGACTCCTCTTAGCTAGGCTACAGCTGTTCAGTGTTTGCGGAGCACAACGGACACACCATCAAGATTACTTCCAAGACTCCACAGACGAAGTTGTGAGAGCGTACCAAGCAGACAATATGGAAGGAATATAATCAACAGGATTGAGCAGAATATACTGGTAAGCTGTTCGGGACACACCATGATACAAGAAGGTATGGTGGCATGTGTAGCCTGATGAGATACGGGTACCATCGGAAAGACGTTATTTTCCGGCATCGTGCGATCGAATTACAGCAGCCCTCAAATTGGAAAGTCATCGAGATTTCTCACATGAATCAGACATAGGAAGTGGTCCATGCAGATTCGAATCGTGTGGTTCTTACCCGCTCGAGCCATAACTCTTGCCCTATGCGGCAGTTCCAGACCAAATTTAACACTCTGTCAGGAAGGGAATGCCGACCAGATGGAATAGTGGCTTGTTCGATCGTTTCGATCTTATGTGAATCCTGGAGCCTTTCATCGAAGGCCTGAAGAGATGGCGAATGATCGCAGATTTTACATGGATATGATTGGTGGGTAACAAAAGTGCTAGCTCCGGCTTGGCCGCAGATCATGAGATCTGATCCACAGCAGTCTAGAACTACCGTTGTTGGTCTCCAAAACTTGCGGCCACGGATACCGGCCTCAAAGAGAAGTCCTCTCAAAATACATGTGCTCGGAAGACAACCACAACTACAACCAAATACCACTGGTTTTCCCAATTTGAATCAAGTCGCACGATCGGAACCCCGCATCATTCGTTTCCAATTATGCCCCGTTCAGTCCTCGTGACACATGCATACATCTCATTGCAACCAGAGACGGCAGTTTGTCAATACTTCTTGGCCCGCACTGACATGAGGCCTGTCACTCACCGAGCGCCAACTCAACAGCTGGAGTAATGAATTCTATTGCTCAACCGTGTTAAGAACCAGAGCGACAGAGAACTGATGAATCCATCGATAGTACAGGCTAATTTCGTATCATTCCGAGACTTACCAATGTGGAATCGTGTCGCATCACCCCACCGTAACGCCAAACATTGAAATCGACAACCAAAATCGGAACTTTCCATCGAATCAGAGTCACTTATTTCGCCGCTGATTGGGCAATTCTGGCTTAATTTGACATCCGCCAGAGCGACATGGTTTACACTACTATCTCTGTTACGTGAACGGACAGCCACGTACATCTATGGCTCACTAGGACGCTACAACACACACTCAGTCACGCCAAGAACATATACAGCATAGCAAAGCGCAATCCTGTGGAGATACATTCACAACTTGGCTTATATGACCCTAACGTTTGCATGCGACTTGCGGCTAAGTGCTGCAACGTGTAGTACAGTCCACGACAACGAACCAAATAGTCAGGCTGCCAAGCGCTTTCTGGTACAACCACACCTCATCACCAACACACCTTCCGCGACCTATAATCACAGGTGTTGCTATCACCCCACCTTGGTCGTTGAAAAAAGGCAGGACGTCAATCATGACGAGACAATAAGAGGCAACGTAACTCCTGGGATTCGAGAATGTACATAAACTATTGAGATCTAAGAGATGAGTGATTACCTATGTAGGCTTTGCACAATTCTACACAGCTTCTTATCAAACTCTTCTCTCCTCTCCTTCTTCTACTACCCGTATCTTCAATCCAGCAAGCTCCATCCACTGTATACATCCTCAACGCAAAACCGTTACTCTAACAGTTGTCGTCACCTTCCCTGCCCGCCCAACCCTGAACCAAAAAGGCTGATCTTGCACCGCAGCATTATATCTTACACGAACATTATATCGCTGAATCCGTGGCCAGTTATCATAAACAAAACAGAACAGAATGTAAAGCAGATACTCCCGTTCTCGCATCTCCTTCCCATTAGATCTAGACGTTCCACGCTCAACGACGAGAACGTCGCTTGCTTGCTATCAAGCCTGATCGAGCACCGACCCGCCTAGGGCCTACACTAAAGCCGAGGAGTCAGTGAGGAATGGGACGTTTAAATGCTCACCATTGTTGTCAGTGTGATGTAGTTCATCAGATCAGAAAGAGGATTAAAACACTGACGCTGATGCTGACCCATGGTGGTTCGCTGTCCTGGATGTGATGTAGCGCACAGTCTCACATTTAGGTACAGTACGTAGTTGAACAGGTTGACGAAATCAATCACCCAGTTTGGATGTATGAACGACGTTAGTGAACTGATTTGTGGTGTGAGTACTCGTAATCAATACTCTTAACATACTGTGCTGAGCGTCGGCATCAGTGCCTTTCAATAGATTGTTTGGTGGGAGTTAGGGAACGTGCTATACGGTACGTAGTCGAGACACGTGGTTGACAGCTCTGCTGAATTAGCTTGCTATCAGACTGACCATGGTTTTGGGAGTTCTGTTTAGAGCTTGACGGCAGGACCCGATTTCTACACAGAGGAAACCATTGAGATTGTGGTGTGTCATGTGGACTACTCTATTTGGGATAAAGATGATCTTCACTCGTCAGGATTTCTCTTGCAATGAATGTGAAATAGGTATGCAATAGGGTATATCTCAATGGCAACGCTAGAATAAATAGCACCAACCATGCTACCCTGGCCATGTCCCAAAACTTTCAAACTTGAGATAATAGCATGTACTGCCACTCTTAGTGTTGCAACCTTTGCCCATCAAGCCACGCAACGATTCATGGTGTATCCTACGTTAAATCTGGACAGGGGCATTGCTTCTCAGAAGTACAAGGAAAACGGAGCAATCCCACCTATGCGCCGATGTGCACCTGACAACCACGTTCAACACCGAGAGGAACCTCACAACACCACAACCCACTTTTCGCTATTGTCGTAAGTAGATGTAAAACGTCATCCTTTCGAACTCAAATCGGTCTGCCTCTTTTCCTTGTCCCAACTCCATAGCCGGTAGTTCTGCAACAACCTCCACCACAACCACATTCTCCCCATATCCAAGCGTCAAATCATAAACCCCACCTCCTTCAACACTTGGACTTGCGGGTAGGACTGCTCCATTACTCACCACGAACAATTTGTGTTTTCTCTTGCCTGCACGTAGGTCGGTGTGCAATTCTGGCGCCACTCGTATTCGGGCGTATGAAGCGGGGAGGTATGTGTAATACGAAGTTTGAGTATTGGTGTCGGAGGCGTGACGTGTTATACGCCATCTGGGGTCATTCGGTATGGAGGGATTTGTCATGTATGTTACGGAACTGAGAAGTGCATCGGAGGCAGATTTTCCAGGAAGACGGAACTTGCGATCGATAGGATTGGATGAGGTTGAGGAGTACATAGAAGTAGACGTGTTTTGGTGGAATGGTGGAGGCACGGCTTGTGGATGGTGGTAGCCATTGGTTAGTGGTTGTAAATTTGTTTGTGGTTGAGATGAAAAGGGTGAAGGTTTCAGTGGTTGTAGCTGGCCTTGGCCCTGTCGGGGTGGTTCGCCCTCAAGGGTTGGGGTAGGTAGGTGTGATGGACCAGCAGGTGGTATTATCGCTTTCAGTGGGTTAGTGGTGACAACAGATGTGATGCCATTCAGACCTGTACCAGTCATGGCAACGTCTTTAACGTCGGCGACTGAAACAGATCTCCGGAGGCTAGATGGGATGATCGGGACAGGAGTCGAGCCCGGCTGGGATGGGTCGCGATGTGCACGGTTGAGCGCTGAGGACATTTCAACGCGTTGACGTTCCAGAGCTGCTTTATCCACAGTGTAGGTGTCTACTGTGCCATTGACGGCTGGAGCTAAAGGCGTTCCAACTTTCAACTTGAGCTGTCTGGGCTGAGCTTGAGTTTTCAAAGAAAGCTTTGGCACGACCTTGGCTGGAATGCCGTGAGCTTGAAGCCGCTCTTCGAGCCACGCTTCAAGTGCTTCGGTCATGACATAAATCTCTGAACCGGGTTCATTGAATTCTTTTGCATTTGACCAGATAAGGCGAGTCTCCTGAGCGAAATCATCCCATGTTCTAACCTTGCCGGATTGAACCATCTTTCGCACATCATTAATCGAGGTTGGCTTTTTGATAATCCTGTAATACTCTGGAATGTCTCGACGACTTGGCTTGTGTTCGAAATTGATGGCATGTTCTTGAGTTGAAAGTTCGTCGAGAAGCTCTATCTGAACTTCTGTCAGATCGTCTACTGGACTGGCGTCGACTGATTCATTAATAATCTCGGTTGGAATCTCACTCCTGCGTCGCGTAGTAGGCGCATTGAGTCTGAGCTTGATTGGTGGCTGTTCACTGCCTGAAGCAGAAGAATCTCTCAACTTGACTCGAATGACATGATCAGGTATTGGTGTTGGTACTGCTCGATATTCTGGATCCTGGTAGGCAGGGTTATGTTTTGGCATGAAATTGGACAGAGCCTTTCGAATTCGTTCTGCGTCCTCGAAAATCTCTGATTTACTGCTATTGTAGTCCTTTGCATTTTGTACCATTCTCTTCAAATCCGATTCGATATCGGTCATGACAGTGTACTGCCCTCGACTCAGCTTGTCCTCAATCATTTCAATAGATAATGGCATTGGGATAGTTTCGTAGTAATCAGGATAGAGGTCCCGCTCGGGGAGATCGAGAAAGGCATCTGCAATGAGTCGTCCATTCTTATCTGTTGATCTTCTGAGCAGAGCCAAAATCTTTCCGCCTAATTCTTGTGTAGTTTGAATGGTCTCGATATCTGGAAAGTGAGTGTCCTAGATGGGTAGAGATGTTAGCAAAATCACCGCAGGAAAGGCAGTTCTACGAGTCTACAATGCAATGTACATCGAAAAGATATGCAGGTGGTCTTTGTTATTGCAGATGCAGGAGTGCAACGCTAGATGCTGAAGCGCGTGCGCATGGGAAGTGCAAGACTTGCAGAGTATGGTGCAGGCTTGATTGTGCATTGTCGCGCGCATGTTGCGATGATTGCACTGCGAGTCGTGATGGTGCAAGACGTTTGAATTATGGATGCAGCGGTGGTGGGTTGATGAAGATGATGTAGAGTACTCACCGCTTGCTTCCTGATACGCTTGGGAGCAGGATCAGGACTATCGGCTAACCGACGTTTCCCATTCATGGTTGTTCAACTTTCTATCCCTCCTCAACTTATAATCGATGTTATGCTCATGCGACTTCGCGATTATTGGCGGCAGGCTTTCAGGATAAATTTTGTGCTTATATTGTCGCGTACTTCTGAGACAACCAATCAAAGAGGCGTGCAGGCTGTAGTGAATGAGTCCGCACTGGTTTCTGTGTTGATTGTACTGTCTTGACGCGACTTCAACTCTGGATGCGCAGGCCCTGGGGACATGGGCGCTGCAGGTCACTCGATAATCGCCAACTGCAACACTGTCAGACAAACAAGGTAACTTTGCCGATAATTGTATCACGCTATTTCCAATTATCACTAGTGCGGTCAATATTGTTGTCGCCGATCATTAGAAAACAAAGCAAACTGCACCAGCCGCGAACCATCCTCGTGCTCTTTCCTTCATTCACAAAGCGGTGTTGCTGCACCGACTGATTAACGCCAAACTACTCAGAATACGTCCGACTCACACTGTCGGGTACATCACACTTGCCATTCACGTCTGCTATCAGCTTTGTGACAGTCGGCCTTTCTCTAAACACTGTTAGACGCTTGAAACCTGCCTTGCAAGAAACACCTTTTGTATTCCCCACCATTGGGCTCAAATTTTGTCAACACACATCTTGCACCTGTACCTCGGCACTTGGTCACTACTAGTTCTGGAGGACGCCTATAGCTGCATTTGCTACTGCCTTAGACAGTGAACCAGACACATCATCTGAGCTCCTCCGATATGGCAACCGCAACTGAAGTCGATCCAGCGAGAAAGAACAAAAAGCCAAGGCCACTACAAGATGGAGAGCGTGCAAGGCTTGAAGAGTATATTGATTCGATAGGCTACTCAGCGAGGTATGATTCCGTGGTCAGATGCTGGTCCAAGACTAACGAGCTTCGAGATATTCAGACACCGAATATGAATACAGGCATGTGCAGCTACCAAAGGCCATGCTGAAGGTGATTCCGAGAGACTACTTCGATCCTGCAAAAGGTACTCTAAAATTATTGTGGGAGGAAGAGTGGAGAGGGCTGGGCATAACACAGGTCTGTAAAGTCGGTGTACAAATACGAGCACAACTGACTGCTAGCAGAGTCTGGGCTGGGAACATTACGAGGTGCACGAACCAGAACCACATATACTACTTTTCAAGTATGTAATGCCAGATAATGACAGACCATAGGCTAACAATGCTAAAGGCGGCCGATGAATTTCCAAGCACCACAATAGGAGTTGCGACAAAATCATGATGAACGAAGTTAGCGAATCACAGGACATCGGGCGGCGTTTTACAGTTCTGCTGGGTGTCTAGTTTTCAGTGTGAGAATCTACACGAGACACGATATTTATGATGGAATGAGAATTCATTGTTGGTGGTTGGAAAAGGGGTGGGATACCCGCTCGGTTAGCTATAATATGATGAGCAACCGAAGTCGAAGTATCAGATGCACATCTCTATGACACATCTATGGTTACCGTTCTGTAAGAGCCATGATGACAGCTACCCTTTCAATTTCACTTTCTCAAGCAGACCGCAGTTTCAGAGTCGAGCAACAACCACATCCCCTTTCTTCACCCCAACTGCCTCACCGTTGATTAATCACCTGACATTCTTCACCAACCACTCCTCCCACTGATCCTTAGTCCAACTAGAACTAATACTCCCCTCCACAGTCCCATCAAACACCACAGTCGGCGTAACATGCACCCCAGTCAACCGATTTGCCTTAACCATATACTTAACATCATCCGTAACCTGATTACCCACGTTCAACCCCCCATCCTCCCCAGGCTTGTCACTAACACAAAGCAACTCATAAATCTCCTTCTCACTATCATCACCCCCCAGCACCTCCCCCGCCAACCTCGCAAGTCGTTCATACGTCTCATTCCTCCCCTCCTTCACAACAGCAACATCAAAAAACTCCTTCTGCCGCTCAAACAACAACCCACTAAACTCCCAGAACTTTTCCGGCGCAACTCTCAACACCGCCGCCCCAGCTTCATGAGTCAATGTGGACGAAGGATGCCACGGCTGAATCTGTTGGCGGAATATTATCCGGACGCCTGGTATGAGGTAGTTCTGGCGTATGAGCGGGACGACGGAGGTGTAGAATGTGGAGAAGAGTTTGGCGGAGAAGGGGCACACGTAGTCTAGGTAGAGCTCTATTGTGTGCGAGGCTGTGGAGGGGTGGCCGGGGGTTGGGGGGAGGGGTTTGTGCAGGGAGAGGAGCTGGCCTGAGAATCTGGGGGGGAGGGCCATTGTTGTTGGGAGGTTGGGATTGGGAGGAGGGTAGTGGAGTGCGTGCGCGCTGGGTTGGGTGGGTTGGTGTGTGGATTGGTGGTTGCTGGACTGGTTGGAAGCTGTTAATGCACCGGGTGGAAGGAGATTAGGGGTGTCAATGTATATGGTTCGAGAAAGCTGATAAGTCAGAGCAGACCGGTTTACTGTGCGAGTAGCAAGTATTTATCTATACCGCAACGTTAAATACGGTGAGCACATGCTCAGCTATCATTTAATATCGTCCCTCCGCACCGATTGAGATTGCGTCATATTTGGAGGTTATCGTACAGTATAATCTGCACGCTAACCAGATTTGAACAAAGACTTCACTGCGACGATCATATATGGAGTGCCTTGGTCACTTGATGACAGGAAAACAGGAGCGTGAAGTATTTTATGGGCTTGGGAGACCTATTGTAAGCTCGTCTAGCCAAGCTTGTTCTTGAAGAAATCACAATATCTGGATTTTCTTGCCCAATCACTGATGCTGTTCCGTAAACGGCCTTGTTTATTCATCTTCCGGTGAAGACGTATCAATCTGGTTTTCGGTGAAGATGTACTGTAGGGCATTCAAGGTCACGGAATATAAGTACAAGCAAGGAGTTCCGAAATATACATGGATCCGTATCGGACTCAATATTTATTTTTCTCTTCTGTTCTTGAAGTTCAATGTTCGTGACGCCGTTTTTCTCTGGTTCATCAGTACTTTTGCTGACCTTGTACTTCGCATTCAAGATCTGTTCAACATTTTCAAGCGACCAGTCATGGAGATCACTGTTCTCGCAATACCGCTTTTTGAAGATCTGAGAAATCTCTCCGAGCTCTCTCAAGCCTCGTGGGCCGGTCTTGGAAGCAACTGGTGTATGGGTGCGACGATTTCGTGCATACTGTTCTGCGGCATATCCCATGCATAGGGTGAATCGCTTGAGATAATCTTGAGCGTTGCTTGGCGCTCCACCAACAAATAGACGTTCTGGTGTTTGTAGGTGAGTTAGCATCTGCATGTCTGGCCAAGATGACTGAGTGAAACCCTCTTGTTCGACGGCATTATACAGATGAGCTGTATACAGAACTGTGCCCCAAGCATTAGCATATGTGACACCGGCTTCTTGCATCTGCATGTTGATAAAAAAGGCGAAGAGACCGCACAACAATGGGTGTTGACGCAGAAGATGGAATTCACCTGGAGGTAACGGCAGACCCTGCTTCTGGGTCATTCGTTTCATTGTAGCTTTGATCTCATCGTGGAAAATCCAGGAGTCAATTACATCGAGAATACTCGTCTGAATTGCTTGGTCATTTTCTGCTGGCCAGTTTTCGAGCTGAAGATTTTTGCTGGTTTGGAAATGTCTTACGCGAGCTATCGCATCCTTGGCCTTCTTTCCGAGCGTCTGGAGTTGGTCAAAACTGGTACCGATGTCCTCACGAAGAACATGATGAGCTTCAAGAAAAGATTGTGCAGCGAACAGTGTCCAGAGGTGAAGCTCTTTCTTTTCGAGTAGCAAGCGAATGCCTCGCGTGAGCTCATCTTCTGCTAAAATGCTTTTAGTAAACCGGGCGAGGACTGTGAAGTCGGGTAATGCTTCCAAAAGAACAATCTTGTCCTCTCGAAATTTCTCAGCATTTGATAGTTTTTCGCGATTCACTTTAGGTTCGTAAGTGCCATATGTACCGGGTTTGTAAACCAATATCTGATTCGAACCAGCTGCATCAACAAAGGCGGACAGTAACGACAGCGTATCCAAGAATAGCCATCGCACGAGGTCGTATCTATCCAAGTTGAAGGGCGCGAGATCACGTTGTGATGGTCGAGCTTCAGGGCGAACACCATCAGCGTCGCATTTGAGCATGTACAGGCAATTGATAAGCTGCTCGACGTTTTTCATGGCCTTGAATTCAGCGAAGAATTCTCCTTCTAATCGACGCACAAAGTCTGTAGCAGTATTTGCTGCGATCGCGACTGTTACCAGGTCAACTTCATGTCGACGATAAGACTGCCACACATATGAGATATATCCGAATATTTTGTTTATGTCATGAAACATAGCGAAAGCAGCAAACAACATTCGACTGGCGTCTTCTATAGGTTCAGCTTGATATTCGACTTGAGGTTGATTTGGAGGTGGCTGCCGTGGACCGGGTGGTTGAGATTGTTCCGGCAACTCCTCCAATGTCAGGCTAGCAAGGTCGCTGTCAACTAAAGTGATTTCACTGTCGGACTCGAGAGGCTCCAATGGTTCACCATGCGGCTTCAATACATCATGCACCTTCTCAAGTATACCAATGAAAATGAGCGTGTCCCTCATCACTCTTCTCATCTTTTTCGTGTGTTCGGAACCAATCGTTGCTCATCCGCCTGGCGTCGATAGCTTGTTTAATGGTGTTCAGTAATGTTTGCGGTACTTTGAGAGGTTCTTTCAGATGGTTCGCAACATAGTTTCCCAGTGTCATGAATTCTTTGACAGGTATGATGAATTCTCGCTGTTCACGAGGTACGCGTCTGGCTGCATCTCTGAGCTGTTTCTTGGTTTTTGGCTTTGCCTTGGTTTTGGGTTTCTTTTCTGGTGGCTGTCCAGCAGTCAAAAGGTCGGAAACATAGCCCAAGGACTTCGCCGTGGTTGCGAGCCATGTTGCTATCTAGTTGGTATCCTCTTTGTATTGTTTGTACGTGCTGGAGAGTAATGAGGGTAGCATTTCTGCAAGGTATTTCTTGGCTTATCCAGGTCAGTAGCCTGATGTTAGTACGAGATTGTAGATAGTCCCGCCTGTCCTGATGCCAACAGTGTGTACTCTGGAGTTAAACGAAGCTCCAAATAGTTGATTAACTCTTCAAAGTAAGGGATATTGGAGAATTGACACACAATTAAACTGGCAAACACAAGCAGGAAAAAATGTCTTGTCACTGGTGACAGTGCAGCTCTGCCAACGCAGTGCCAGCATGTGCTTGCCACTACTGCTAGTTGCCTTTGGGTCTGCCAACGACGCAGTCAAGTTTCCAATACCTTGCCGATGGGGGTGGAGTGGTATGAGTGCCCATCAATGATAAATTCGAGATCGAACTGGTTGATTGCATGGGATGCACGTGATCATTGGATAACCAATGTCCTTGGTCAAACACCTACCTCAGTCATGCAGCTAATCGAGGAGAAATGATCAGGGACAGAAGTGCCGTCAGTACCGTCTATCTACTCAGCGTGACTGTGAGCTGGTTGACCAATGGTTGACTCTCTTTATTCAAAGCTTTGATCTAGGTAGGTAATGCTTCCTCTTCATGTTCATAGACCAATCATAGTATTTCGTGAATACCTCTATGCTCGCTCTACAACGCTTGCTCACCACCCATCATTATAGCTGTGTCAACACCGGACACAAATATGTTGTACAAATATCCGCAAATGAAATTTGGGGCTGTCAAGATATCCTCGCAGATTTCGAATATACCACTCAGCTCCTCGTTCGAGGCGCCGGCCCTTTGTAAATGGATAAACATGAGTCGTCATATACCATCCCCACGACTTCCGGATGGGTCAAGTCATTCTGGTATCGTTGATCGCTGATTCCTAAGCAGTGCGTCTGGAACGCCATTTATGTCATGTATGAACTCTTCGCCAGTAGTCGTCCTCAATAGGTTATTAGAAGAGACCGAACCGCTTCTTCTTTTCACCTTCTGTCAGTACCGGGTTAGCAAGCAGATCATCAAAACCCAAAGATACGAACTCACCAGCAGTAGATTGTTGTTGCCCCCCGTTCTCACCATTTGCAGTCTTGCTCTTCTTTGCCTGTGCTGCAATGGTTGGATCCATACCGCTACTCGCAGCTCTGATAGCGCTGATTCTGTGCTTCGCTCTTTCTTCACCTTGATCCGCAGCTCTTACATACCACACATTAGCCTCGAGTGGGTCTCTTCTGCATCCAATACCCATCTCGGTGAAGTAGCCAACGGTGTATTGAGCTTTTGGCAGACCCTGCTCGGCTGCCTTTCGAGCCCACTCATATGCCTCACCTTCGTCCTTCTCCATCACATTAACCACACCGACTAGATACCAGGCACACAATGCCATTTGGGCTTGTGGATGACCCTCTTCGGCGGCGGCTGTGTAGAAGTGGACTGACAAAGCTGGATCTTTTGGGCAATTCAGTTGACCGTATTCATATGCTTCCCCAAGTCGGAATGCAGCATCTTTGTGACCAAGATCTGCAGCTTTCGTATACAGTTGAGCAGCGTATGATTCATCCTTGAATACGTCGGGTCCATAACCTTCCTCGTGCAGGCATGCAAGGTCAAATGGTGCTTGGTTGTATTGCAGATCTGCAGACTCCGAACTACGTTTCAGCCATCTGATGCCTTCGCGATATTTCTTCACGAGACCCATCTCTCCTGTTAAACAGGCACGACCTAATCTTAACATAGCACCTGGATGATTCTTGGAAGCAGCATGCTGGTAGAATTGGACGGCCTTGGCAGCATTCACGCTGCACCCCCAACCATACTCGTAGCAGAGCGCAGTCCGGTACATAGCTTCTGCGTGACCGTGTTTCGAGGCGGCATGGAAAAGAGGGAAGGATTTGTCCAGATCAGGCTTTCCATTGAAGAGACCGGATGCGTAGCCGTCGGCAAGGTAGTATTGAGCAAAAGGGTAAGACTTGTCTGCCAGTTTTTGAAGAATGTGCTTGGCTTCCTTCAGAAGATCAGATCTGACAGGTAGCGCTCCGCTTGATGGTGCTGAAGACTTCTGCGAGGAGTCAGGAGTCGACTTTGTACCATCACTGGCCTCTTCCACTAGCCCCTCTTCTTGCGCAGCACTGATCATGAAAACAGCAAATTCGTACTGGATGGCAGGATCATTCGTCTTTTTCACATTCTTGCGATACATTTCGAGGGTTTTGCGGGTGGAGAGAAGAGAAGCATTATCGCCGACCACGCTGCGCAGACCTTGGTTGATGATGTTTTCTGCGCTGGAAGGTGCAGGCTGAGGGTACGGTGCATTAAGAAGATCGATATAAGATAGAGGTCTTGAATCTGGTGAGCGGGATTGTCGTGAGCTTGGTCGTAATCGACCAGCAGGCGAGGCATGTGGACTAAGGGTCCGACCCCGTGAGTCGGAAGTGGTTGAGAAACCAGAATCGGGTCTTTGTAAATCAGCTCCTAGATAACTATTTCGTATTTGCTGCTGTGACATTTCGTTGCCAGTACCACTCGAGCCGGGCGTTCCCACCGTCAGTCTTGAAGCACGCTTTGCCGACTCTTGATCCTCCAAAGCTCGATGGTGGTACTGTAGTGGCTCATGGCCAATTGCCTGCTCCTCCCCATTGTCGATGGACTTCGCTGGGCTTGGAATACCGAACAGGTTGTTCCCCCAGGGTGCTGCCTCATGTGTTGACTTTACAGATGTATCGGACCCGCCTGAAAAGTCACGTCTATGAAAAGAAGACAGAATCGGCGAAAGACGATCACCATCTTGTGCTTGTTCTTCGAAGTACGATGAACCTTCTGGCGGATATATTTGCACCTGGGCAGGCATGACTCTTGACAGTCCAAATCTTTCTGGCTCTGCTAGTTGAGGCGACGGCTGTAACAGAATGCCGTATGAAGGTTTTCGTGATCCGTCGAGGGCATTGGTCAGAGGAGTTCGCGGGCTATGTGAGTGAATGGATCCAGGTGAATAGACAGGCGCAGGAGGTGTAGGAGGCAGCGGATGAGACGACACTTGGGCCATCAAGGGCGACGAATGGTGTGGAGTCTGGACCAGCCAGTGGTCTCTACGACCAGGAGAAGAACGATTTGCACTAGGCAAAGAACGACGTTGGAAGTTGATTAATAAAGCGTTGTGATCTCAATAGGACAACGCTCCCGTCTGTCTTATTGAGTATTCGTTTGAGTTGGAGATCTCGGGATTTCTGGGGCGTACTCCGTACCTGCGTCTCGACCAACGCCTCCAAATGTTGCAATAGGTTAGCGCGATTAAAGTGATATTCAACGTGCTCGTGTTCTGTAATGAGTGGTAGTGAGACGGCAGGCTGTATAGGACACGAAGGGTCGTTCGAGTAGAGCCTTAAGGCGATCTGGATCTGGGTGCGCGTCAGACGCGGTTCGGGAAAGATGGCTAGGAGGTAGGGATCATTTTGGTTTCAGAAAAATCAATCAGCGTTTATCCAGGTTGACGAATGAAAGATAGATCCAGTAACACAAGGTCACTCTGGAGTCGCCGATGTAGTGCACAACGCCCGAGATTTATGTTCAACCACGGACGAGCTCTTTAACTACATGTGCCTTGGGCTGTTATTCTCTTGGGAGACGGGACTGTCTTGCCTGCCGATGATGATGGCACCAAGAAAGGGGTCAACATGGCTGCTTCCAAGCTCTCAATAGCTTTGGCATTTGGCTCACAGTAGGGGGAAGGTAAATCGATGCATACTTCTAGAATGCACGTCGCGTTTCTACAGAGTTTCATGCATGGTTCGCCGCTCGCTTCACGGTCTTCTTCGACTGTCTGTTTTGGGTCTGACAGTCATGGGAGGCTTGAAATGGAGAAGGATCCAGAAGTTAATGTTCCCCGGATTCGGTTATGGCTGTTTTGGGTCGACAGTTTATCTTAGTTAAGATGCCTTCTTACTGCAACAACTACATGATACAGCATTAAATTGTGGAAGCCCATGTTGCACAGCAAGGTCGACAATGATGAAAAGCACATACTCTAATTGTACTGTACTACAGTATTGTGTGTACCTCATGCTGCCAAGCACTCACTTCTGGGCACATCAGGCTTGCAAATTTTTCCTTTGCCTTCGATAGATTATTGATGCAAGGCGGCAATGTCTTAGATTTCTGACTTGCCACCCACTTCTCACTGGAAAAACTATCAGATGTCGTGGTGAAATATCACAAGCAGCAAATGTGTCTCGGAAGGCATCTCAAAGGCTGTGCTTGTCGATATCCCAAGCTTGCAGTTAGTGGAATAAGGCAACGTAGTGGATGTCGATCACACATGAACGCCTAAGCACGAGGTTACCACGGCGTCGGTAGTACTGTGCAACAGATTCTTCGCAGTTGCTCAAACAAGTGCTGCCATGTGTGGGAACTTGACAATGTGATGAGATACCTGTAATCGGTCTTCATCAGGATATGACAATATTTCGAGCACTGAGGGAGGAGAACTTGGGAAAATATAGTCGTTGAATGTTGGGGCAGAAAAGCCCAAAATAAAATGCTTGTCGATTGGTGGTCAGTAGAGTTCAGCCCACCATCGATTCGTAACGAAACTGGAGATTTGTTAGTGCCCGTCAAGCCCGCAGAGATGGACTCTCTGATCCCATACCATCGCTGAGACGACCTATCAGAGACAGTCAAGAGGGCATCCTCACAAGGGGGAGCAGCAGAAGATGTTTCGGATCTTGCTGCAGCATCCACTCCTCTTGGTTGGCTCGTGGACCCCTGCAAGTCTCTCCTTGAGCTAAACTGGTTGTCTAGGCAAGCCAACCAAGTTCCTTTTTTCCCGCAGTACTGGCTGCGGTGATGGCGCTACTCCTTCTGCCAAACATGCTGTTCCAAGCACAAGTTCTTGATATCCAAGGCGTTGTTGTTACTTGACAAACTTGCAGTGCCAATAGAGGTTGCGCTGTACTCACCTTCGCTTTTTCCTTTCCAGCATCAGTCAGTACATTCGTTAGTACTTTCGACGAATACACATCTGTATATCATTCTGCGACATTTAAGCCTTGTCACCACTTTCTTTGCCGCAATCGCAAGCCATACAGCCACCAATACAATTGGCTCTGTACAACATTGTCCACTTACAGCTCAAAGAATACTCGTTGCTGGCTGTTCATTCGGAATCAATCGATATTCGTTTACCTCGCATATTTGTGGCCACCTTTGAAGAGTACGACTATTGGTTTCAATGGAAGTTGGTTGTTTGGGAGGCGAGTTTTAGTAACCCAATGCAATTTTCATAATTACAAAGTAGTAAGGCTTGACCCTTTGCTGGTATGTGATCGCGCACTGACCTTTCTTTTTCACCAGAACAATCATGTCAAACCCACGGCGGCCAGAGCCGACCACATCCCCCAAAAGAGAAAGAGGCACAAGCAGACCTTCGCCTTACCGCAATCTATCAGATCTCGAGACCGGTACCTACTCCTTTCGGTCACAAGATTCATACAATCGACCAGCCCCGGGTTTCCTCTCTCACGAACACATGCCTCCCTCGCCCGATTCGCACGCAGACGATCGGGATCCGATCATGTCGGGCTCACACAATGCATCAGATCTAGGGCGTAAGAAGTCTTTAGTGCGACCTGAAAGGAGAAAGATGAATGCCAACGATCCCAACTACCACTACAGACAGCATGCTCAGAATATGGATGTATTACCATCTACTACGGGAAATGACCCAATAGTCGAGGACGACGACCACCGTACCGTCAGTTCCGGGAGCGCGAGCATGAAACCTGGTCTGGACGACATTGTAGGCAGCAGGGATAGAACTGCTCAAAAACCAGTCTTAAATGAGCCAGTGAGCAGGAAACGGACACAAAAAGGTGGAAAGCTACAACGACGAGATACAAGACCTGTCCTTACTGAAGCCGAGAAACAAAAGAAGAGAGAGCTTGACGCTGTGAAACCACCTAGTGTTTGGAATGTGTATTGCGCAGTGGTGACCTTCTGGGCTCCTGATGCCATCCTGAGGTGTTTTGGCATGCCTGCGAGAGCGCAACGAAGAGCTTGGAGAGAAAAAATGGGTCTGGTGAGCTTGATTCTGCTGATTGCTACATTCGTCGGCTATCTCACTTTTGGCTTCACGCAAACTGTATGCGGTGCTCCAGGTCTACGGTTAGCTGTCAATCAGGTTGATGCTGGGTACATGATTTTCCAGGGCAGTGCTGTGCAGCTAGACGGATCACAGCATCCAGCTGCTCAAGGGATACCACTGGGCACCAACGTCTTGTACGATTTGCCTCACAAATACGGTGGTCAGGATGGGAGTTTTATGTTTCAGCAAGTGAACGGCGATTGCAAAGGTCTAATCACTTTGGCTGAGGGCTCAGTAGTCCCAACAGACAGTGACGGCAATTTAGCCTGGTACTTTCCCTGCACGGCATTCAATCAGGATGGCTCAAGTACGCCTGACTTCAACTATGACAACGATACCTATTCTGGGTATGCCTGCCACACGACCGCCAAGGGACGAAACAGCTTTTACAGCCTCATCAAAACTGGCGAGGTCTACTTTACATGGGAAGATGTCCGGAACTCAAGTCGAAATCTTATCATTTACGGCAATTCGGTCATCGATCTCGATTTGGTGGCCTGGCTCAATCCCGCTCAAGTCAGCTACCCCAAGGCTTTCGACGATCTCAGAAACAACAATGCTACCCGAGGCGTCGACATGACCCATGTCTTCCAATCGGCCGAAGATAGGCAGATAGGGCGTTGCCTCGCACAGACTATGAGAGTTGGTTCAGTTGACACAGATACTGTTGGTTGCATTGCTTCCAAAGTCGTGTTGTACGTGTCATTGGCTTTCATCCTGGCTATTGTGCTTTCCAAATTCGTGCTGGCCTTGGCCTTCCAGTGGTTCCTATCACGGAAGTATGCTGCTCCGAGAACAACTCAGACTTCAGATCCGAAAGAACGTGCGAAACAGATTGAGGAGTGGACACAAGATATTTACACGCCAGCTCCTAAGATCACGGACCCTGCTAGCACAGTTACTGGTTCTGATGGCAGGACGAGCAAGCGTGCTAGTACGATGTTTCCACAAACCTCGCGATTCACAAGCCCATATGCCCATGATCGAACGCCATCGAAGAGACAATTGACTACAATGTCCACACAATCGCGCCCAGGAAGCATGGCCGTTGGCCCTTACAAGAACAATTACAGTGTCAGCACGAATACACTTGACATACCGGGACGTATGAGTGCGGCAGCGAGCAGATCCAGTCTTATGTTAGGGGATCCGCGACTCTCTACAATGATGGACGATCACATGGCCATGGACAGCTTCATACATGCTGACGTTGTACCACAACCGCCGCCTGACTATCAACCTTTTGGGTACCCACTTGCTCATACCATTTGCCTTGTTACAGCTTACTCTGAAGGCGAGGAAGGTATCAGATCAACTCTTGACTCAATTGCGACTACCGATTATCCCAACAGCCACAAGGTCATCGTTGTTATTTGCGATGGTATGATCAAAGGTAAAGGAGAAACTCTGTCTACCCCAGAGATCTGTTTGGGCATGATGGGTGATCTAACAGTCGTACCTGAAGACGTGCAAGCATATTCGTATGTTGCAGTTGCAAGTGGTACCAAGCGACACAATATGGCCAAGGTTTACGCTGGTTTCTATGATTATGGTACAAGGTCAAGGATCAACCGCGACAAGCAGCAGCGTGTACCGATGATTTTGCTGGTCAAGACTGGAACTCCAGCTGAGCAAGGCAAGAGTAAACCTGGAAATCGTGGCAAACGCGACTCTCAAATTATTCTTATGTCCTTCCTCCAGAAAGTCATGTTCGACGAACGTATGACGGAGCTTGAGTTCGAAATGTTCAACGGCATTTGGAAGGTTACAGGCATATCGCCCGACTTCTACGAAACAGTGCTCATGGTCGACGCCGACACCAAGGTTTTCCCTGACAGCTTGACCCACATGATCAGTGCAATGGTCCAAGATCCTGAAGTCATGGGCCTCTGTGGTGAGACTAAAATTGCCAATAAACGAGCTAGCTGGGTTTCCATGATTCAAGTCTTCGAGTACTTCATCTCACACCACCTTTCCAAATCTTTCGAGTCAGTCTTCGGTGGTGTAACATGTCTGCCGGGTTGTTTCTGCATGTACCGCATCAAATCACCGAAAGGAGGCCAGAATTATTGGGTACCTATTCTCGCCAATCCTGACATTGTGGAGCACTACTCCGAGAACGTCGTCGACACATTACACAAAAAGAATTTACTGCTACTTGGTGAAGATCGATTTTTATCAACACTGATGCTACGGACCTTCCCGAAACGGAAACAGATCTTTGTCCCCCAAGCGGTCTGCAAGACGACTGTGCCGGAGGAATTCTCGGTCCTTCTCTCCCAAAGACGACGGTGGATCAACTCAACGGTCCACAACTTGATGGAACTTGTCCTCGTTCGCGACCTCTGCGGCACTTTCTGCTTCAGCATGCAGTTTGTCGTCTTCATCGAATTGATCGGAACGCTTGTCCTGCCTGCCGCCATCTCCTTCACGATCTATCTTATCATTATCTCCATCGTCAGACGACCTGTTCCTGTCATTCCCCTCGTCCTCCTAGGTCTCATTCTCGGTCTTCCTGCCATTCTGATCGTCCTCACCGCTCATCGCTGGTCATATGTTCTTTGGATGTTGATTTACCTCGTCTCACTTCCTATCTGGAACTTCGTCCTTCCCATGTACGCGTACTGGAAGTTCGATGATTTCAGCTGGGGTGATACACGAAAGACGGCGGGTGATCAGAAGGATGGACATGGAACAGAGCTTGAGGGAGAGTTCGACAGCAGTAAAATCACCATGAAACGGTGGGGAGATTTCGAAAGGGAGAGGAGGGGCCAGGGAAGTGCGATGGGGATGTACGGTGCAGGTCGTCCGACCAGTACGTACAGTCTGCCACTTGCCAAGGGTCATGGATACACACATCAGGCGGATGGAAATCAGAATGGCGGACATGGATATGGTGCTGCAAGGGTAGGTTTTGAACCATACAGTGACGAGCACTATTAGGAAAAGGCTCGTCTCTTGAATTGAAATTTCAATTGCATTACGTGTGAGTTTTGGAGCGGATGTGTAATGTGTTACGACTTACATGGTGTTGGAATACTGTATTTGAGGCTGGTGTTGTCCTCCAGATGCCTTATCTTTTCCGGAGCGTTCTTTAACAGGATGCTGAATGTGGAGATTGACAAGCCGCCACCAGATATGAGTGAGTTTGCCCTAGTAATGGCGGAGTTATAAACTAGTGAAAGTAATTAATTAACCACTTATTAACCGACGTTTTAGTTTTCGTGTGTTACATTCCTCGAGATAAGTTATTCCTGCTGCTGTGGTTTCGTGTTCACGGATTTTGCTTTCCTGTTAGTGTAATCTTTCAATCTATAGTTAGTAGAAGTCCCCCCTGTACGGCGAATCTTCAGCGACATGGAAATTAACTCGCCATAGTTACACTACAGTCGGCTTTCTATGCAAAACACTTGGCGGGGGTGGTAGCCGTTTAGTGAAGCATTACTGCTGTAACGAACCGTATCCGAAGCGGAAGATTGAACCTTTAATTAGAATCTACCAGTAGCGACTTATTGGTGAAAGTCTATATTTAGTGTAAAGCTTAGATAGAAGGCCGAGCACTAGACCTTAGTTGGGCTTAGAACCCGCGTGCAACCTTTCTCTTATGTTGAATCTGTCGCCAATAGATTTCGTATTGGAAGCTGGAGGGACCAACCGTATTAATTTTTCAATCTTCTTTCTACTATCTTGTCCCTTGCATTTCTTTCTACGGACTACGAAAAACCAACTGGACTTCTGTAAAAATGTTGACGAAACATCTTTTTTCTATCCTTCCTCTCCTAGCAACCGAGACATCCAGTTGTAAGTCGGCCTTTTGATCGCTCGCCGCTGATAGCAGCTTTAGTCAAGAGTTTTGTTCATCGACGAATATCGTCAAATTGATTCAAGACCCATCACAGTACTGTTCCGAATGATTCCAGACACGGAGTACTTGCAAGAAATGTATCAGGTTGTCTGGACAAGAGAGGAACGAGCAAGTTTAAGCCGTTAAATCAGATAGTAGAGAGATCGAGCTCATGAATCAACTGAGGCTGAGCCAAGCCAAGCTCCTTGACCGCTTTCCAACTCATACTGATCCTCCCCACAAATCAATTACAACTGACCAGCTTCCATGTACACTCCTCAAACCATACTGCGAGGGGTGCGGCGCAGCACATGCAGGCAAGAACTTCCCTGGCCCGGTGTGGTGGCAATGTCAGGATCCAGATCTGGTGATTTTGGCTCCAAGGAACCGGAAAATTACTTCTTCCGCCCAGACCTCTTTCCTAATTAGTACTATGCCACACCGTAAAATCCAGTACGGCGGGCTAAGAAAGATTTAGTGCAGTTTTCACATAGTAAAAATGGTAACGATAAATGGATAGTTCTACTTATGAAGCTTTCACAAGTCTGTTATCAATGCTCACTGGCTACGTGACAAATCTTAGTGACTTGTTCAGACGAACCACCACTGTTAATTCATGATCGGCACTCGAATAATGATATGCTACAAGAACGCTCAGGAAAAGATAAGGCATCTGGAGGACAACACCAGCCTCAAATACAGTATTCCAACACCATGTAAGTCGT
>Ga0139314_100014_pt1 | contig 23636 bp, 17 predicted proteins | sample In2P11_FD_99376 | JGI IMG/M metagenome (GOLD analysis project Ga0139314, IMG submission 99376)
TGTTGGGTCAGAACAATTGGTTGTAATCCTCCCATGTACTTTTCTTGATATCAATAAAGTTATTCAAGTTTTCCTCCATGTTCTTGCATATTTTATGATATATGTTTGCATGTGGTCAATATACATCTGATCTTATATTGTTTATGCTAGTAGATCTTTGTTCTCGGATAGTATTGTGCTGCTTTGATTCCACAGGCACTCTTTGAAGCTGGGTTGGCAAGGGAGCAAGTAGTAAGAGTCTATCAGGAGGGAGAGGAATCAAAGAAAGGAACCAAGTGCAAGATTGAGGTTGGTCCCTCCATTCTTCTCTTATCTATCTAGTCATAAAGGAATACAAGAATAGCTTTACTCTATTTGTTTCTAAGGTTGCTACCACCCCTTAGTGGGATTAGTAGTTCTACATAGACACTATTCCCGGTAACAAAATGGCGACTCTGCTGGGGAGCGACCAGATTGGTTGTTAGCCTATCTTTGTTTCTTTTATAAGCTTTCAGACGGAGCCTGAAGCCAAGCCAGCTAGCCTTTGAACTGCATTTGATTTATGAATGCAAAGTAGATCAACGCTGCTTCAGTCAATCTCCGGGTTTAGTTTATAAATTAAGCAATAGATCTACAAACAGACTAATTGCCCTGAGTGGTAGCTCTAGTAACCTCCTTAGATCCACCTCTATATTTTGCCTATACTAAAAATTGCTTTCTTAGCTTAAATCTATGAACTGAATTGCAAATTGTGAGTAAAAACTTGTTTGAAGTCTCTTTCTGGTACCATCGCACCCTGCTTTAAAGGCAGTTTGCTTCAAGCGCACTTCCCGAGTGTAGTAGGTGCGTTGAAAGTAGAGTTCCCTATGTGACAGGTGCGCTGGTCAGATAAGGTTAACTCTACCTTAAGGCTTGGGTTTTTCACTCACTGTTTTCATTTCTATTCTGGATCTCTGGGATGAGGGATACATATATAGATGTTTGAAAGGAGGGTGAGTTAGCTTCTAGGGTTTGATTAGTGCCTTCTCTCTAATAGTTCTTGATGCCATTTGGAGAATGATGATCTCTTACTCATCCTTTGGCGAAATCAGGGAGGCAAGTGTCACAGGAGAAGTTTCTGGAAGTTTCCATGATTTTCCACCTCGCACACTGCCTCTGCCATTTGTCCATTCTCGCCCATCGCACCCCATAGAAGGGATTTTTCACATGAATTGCATCCTCTGTGAGTATTTAGGTGGGATGCAGTGCACTTTGTCCATGGAGCAGGTGGGATGGTCCAGTTTTGACCAGTTCTGAGCATTTTTTCATGGAGAACTTCTGAGAGGTGATGTGATCAGCTGACATTGTTCTTTTAGGGGTTGGAACAACACTTTTAGGGACTTAGGAGCCCTTGGTTTATGGACATTTAGGATTGGGGTTGCAGTGCCCAAAAATGTCTATAACAGGTGGTGCAAAAAAAAAAAAATCAATGTCAAACCAAGCATCCAATATTGAAGGCCTGCTGGAACGAGTTATGGGATTTAACTGAAAACTTATTCTTAGATTTCAATATTCAAGTTCCTCCTAGGGAGCATAATAGGATGGCAAACTCCTTAGAAATCATTGTTAGCAATTTTAAACCTCCCCAAAATCCCTTGCTTAGATATGAAGTCGGGGTCAATTACAGGTCATCTGTACCTATTGGCATAAAAATGTCAACTAGGAAATACCCTAGGTTTAGGCACTATGGGCCATCAAGTGTCCGTTGTAGTCTAGAACAACATTGGAATTTTGACCCTACGAGAGGGATAAGGAGTCTCACCCGGGGCATACCATGACCAAAACTAAGAAGGGTTTAGAAGGATATCAAGGGTGATCCAACCATTACTCTATATACATCTTAAAGCAAACATCCATCATAACATTATATCATTAAGGATATCATATTCACACGAGAAAAGACCCTCAACATAATTTTTTTTTAGTAGGCCCATAAATCACAACAATACATATAGATAATACCATGCAACTCGTCCATTTACTCATTAATATTAACCCAATAGAAGATTCACTAAAAAATACATTCGGCAAAAGGCCATGAGAAAATACATAAAATATTGTGGCCATAGAATGCCTTGGATCTCAGACCAAGCCCATCTTTGACCTTTTCACCACTGCTCTAGTCGTTAGATCAAGTTATTTTGTGCCCTGGACTCCCTCAGATACCAACCGTTTTCTCGTTGCAGTATTCTTATTTTATCTACTCCTCTGCTTCTTGAACTATCAGTTTTGTTCAGTTGTCTTTCCCCTCGGCTACTTCATGTCCTCCTCCTTGTTCACTCGGTTGTTTTTGCTTTCTCTTGACATCTTTCCACAACTCCCTCACAATTGCATGGTCTTGCTTCCTTTCCCAGCTGTCTTCTCCACAACTTTACTGTTGCTCCAACCATCTATTTTTCCCTCTTCATACCTTAAAAACTTTAAATATTTGAAATGAAGGCCCCAACCACTATTCTTTGACTCATCCCTGAGTCAATCTATATCAAGTGTTCTGGGTCATGTTGTTGTTTCTACTGGTATTTTTGCTTGTGGCTGCTCATTTCCTTCCCTCTGAGGAGATACTAGTTCAGTTGATTAATCTTGCCATCTGCTGGAGGGCTATTGTTTCAGATGCTACTTCTTGCATTCGTTGGCCTTCTTTTCCAAATGAAGGCCCAAATTCAGGAACAATTGTTGTCGTTTCTTGCCTCAAACTATTTTATTGGTTGAGTGTTACTTGACATGCAATCATTATGGAGTTAGTTTGTTTGATGAAGTCTTTTTTTGTGTTGAATGTTAGCTGACACGACCTACTACTTTGTAGTTTGTTCCACTATTCTCTGTTGTTGTTACAAACTTCCTTCAGGGAAAGGACATGTAGGTGGACTATGGGTTTGAGGTCTTTGGTTTTACTCTTAGTTTTTGTAGATTCCTCCTTTATTTGTTCGACTTGTTACTGAATGGTGGCGATTTCTTCATCAATATTTTTCATTCAGACAGTGTTTGTGTATCTCTTATTGTCGGTAATTAAAACTTGAAGTTATTCTCACAGAGGATAGATAGGCTAATTCTTTAGGGCTAGGCTGCCTTACCAGTCATGTACTTTATCCATTAGGGAAAACCCATCAAAAATTTCTTCAACAAGTGATTCTTTTACAACTGCGACAGTGCTGATCTTCTCATCTATTGTCTAGGCGTATATCTCAACTGGATCAAGTAACACCAATCTGAGTGTCTCCAATTTCTTCTTGATGTCTGCATTTGTTGCTACCAAAATCAATCATGATTCCTAGATGTGGTCATATAATTTGGCCAATGTGCAAGATGTAACATCTTCGGGATCTTCTACGATAACATCTGATATTGTCGGCCAAGTTGACTGAAATTTATTTGTTACTTGATCTACCTATGCATGTAGATCATTGTTTTCTTGTCTCATTTGATCCCTTTCTTCTGTGACCTCCTGTAATTGTCCTTTCTACTGCTCATATTCATGGACAAGGTCATCATGTAATCTTTCTACTCTTTTTGTAGCTTGCTGGATGAATCCAAACAACTACGTCGATGACCGATGCTGCAAGGTCTCTACTTGCATTATATTTGGATCTTGAAAAATTCTTTAAATGTGTAGGCTATTGGAAATGGACTTTTCTGAGTGAGATGGGGGAGATTTTTCTTGCTATAAAGACAGGGTGAACTGAGGTGTAGGTGTAATGATAGTTGGCTTTGGGATTAATGGGAAATTTATAGGGAATGCAATCTAGTACTGCTCAGTTCCCATTGACTTCGAAGTGGACACTATTGGCTCATCCCTTTTTAGTGGGTCTCACCCTAGAAGTAGGGATGCTAGTGAGGATGTGTGAGTGCCATTGCCTTGGAGAGGCTCACTATACTACTAGGTAGATTCCACTTCCATCTCGTCTGTCACTATGCACGTACCAGGGAGGATGGTTTCAAACAGGGTTGCGAAGGTGGAGGTTGTATGTGGGGATGGATATTGCGACCCTGGTGAGACTATGGATGAGGTTTGAGGATTTTCTTCAATGATTGGTGAAGTGGATACTAGTTAACTAGCCTTGTGAGTGAGGTTGAAAATTGGGACTCTAATGGTTGTCCTGGGTTTATTTGTGACCAACTTTTTAATTCCCTTTTTCTGTTTTGTCTTTAGGATTGTTGGCCTTGATTGTGCATGGGTGATAACACTGGTAATTTCTACAACTATAGGTGTGGTGATTATCATACTAAACATAGTAGAACCTTGGAAAGTTATGAATTGGTTTGCCTCACCTGAGGGTTCAGTGAAGTTCACATTTCTTTTCTTGAGGCAAGACATTCGTTGATCCATCCAAAGAAGCATTGGATCCAGATCATCCTCTGCTTGTTGCTTCTTGTTTCTCCCTACTACTTCTCTTTTCATCAGTTGCGGCCTGATTCCTTCAAATAAGTATCTGTATTTTCTTGGTGACCTCACACGCAACCCCCGACCATGAACCAACCTCACTATGGAATTATGCTTTTGATCAAACAAATTTTTGTTGCCTCATTTGAAATGTTTCTGGGTGGATGCTTCTCGACCTCCAGTATTTGTGCCCATGGGTAACCCCAAACCAGATATCTTAAGAAAAATTGTCCAGTAGCTATTTGGGTATTCTTTTCGTCATCCTGATTGTGATCAACATCAACCCATACTATTTGGTAAAGGTAGCCTCACTGATTTCTTTACTGTTGGGGTCCCCTGAAGCTCTCCATGGCTTGTATCTGAGTGCTATGGGCTGGTCATCTCTAATTTGCATCATGTCCCTTCCTCTTGGTGGTCTCCATTTCCACATTGCGAGAGTCACTAGTATGTAGCCAAATATGAAATTAGTGCTTCTCTTGTAAATGTCCTCATATGATTCAAAGAGTTCATTCAGTACAAAGTCCAACCAATTACACACCTCCCCTCTATAGCAATGTTCTGCAACCGAGATTGCATCTAGGGTACATTCATTATTGGAAAAATTCCTCATTATTTTCCTTGCTATCATGTAGCAGGAAAATCTTTTTTCATCCTAGGTGATAAGATCAATCTTTGCACCTTTTCGTTTGAACTTGGTCTTGTATTTCTCGTAATAATCCTTGTCGCCTTATTTCTTTATTCTTTGTTGATCCATAACGATCCCCTATGCATCCTGCTAGCTAGGATATTTTTGCATTGCATTTCATCCAATTATGTGCCAAAAATAGGCAGGCTCCTATGATTAATCAACATTGATTGCTAGAGGCCTCTGAAATCCTCTTTAACCTTTGTTGTCATAGTTTTGTCTCCTTTTAGGACTTCTTTCGTGTATACTTCCTGCTTCAATGACGGAAATTGGAAAAAATCTGAGAGATCATTATCAACTAATGTTTCTTTGTCATGATTTCCATATAAATTTTCTAACATAGTAATTCACTCCTCCAGTTGGTCCTTGGATACTGAGATAATTGATTTTGTCATCTTCCTCTGCCTTTGGTAAACAACCATTATTGGAGGTTTAGAGTCTCTATGTATCTGTTGCTGCTAGTTCTTAGAGTGAATATGAAGTTCTTCTATCACCCACATTTGAAATTCTGTAACTCCCTACATCTCCATGCAAATTAAGTAGATGAAACTTGAAACGACGTTTTGACTGGACTTGGTAACTAATTACTGCATTAACTTTCCCTATGTACTTAATCATGTTATGTCATCATCGACTAACCTAGATCTAACTGGTATGATGTAGCATGGGAAAGAATAGAGTGGGTTGCATGGTTAATAAAGTTTTCATAATGGTGGGTAATTATTAGCTAATTTCTTCCCCAAAGGGAAGAGATTTTATAGAACTTTGTCTAATAGGTGTATTATTGCTTACTTATTATCGAAAAGACGGGTAGTACAACTAAAAAGGCTCCTAGAACGTGTGACTATCCCTACTTGACCACAAGTGGTTTAAGGTGAAGTGGAATTATTGCCACAACCCTATTGACATGTGTTATTTATTTCTAGAAAAATGAAAAAAAAAACATAGACTATAAATCAATATGCGACTAACTCATGTGACTCAGTATGTATTGTTATGGAGTGACTATGTATTATTGACTAAAACCTACTTGCGGGCTCATCTCTGAGACCCCTTCAATTTGATGATGCAATTGTGGACTTGTGGAAAGGCTTTAGGCATGTGCCATTTACCCATCCTCACAATATTATCCCATCCAATTGTGCTAGCTTCACCGCCCTAGAATCTTTAATCTTCGTAACAATGAATGGCCCTAGCCAATGCATTTGTATTTTTCCTGGAAAAGTTTAAGACTTACTGTCATATAGTAGAGCATGATCCCATACCTTGAAGGCTTTCTTTTTGAGGCGTGTTTCATGCAAAGCCTTCTGTCTCCTTTGTTTAAGTGATTGGTGGAACTCAGCTAAAAACCTTGATTCCTCCAACTCCATCAGTTGTTACATCTTCTATTTTAAAGTTTCATAATTTGTCATTTTGGTGGCCTGAGAGATAAAAATGGTCAAACCAATGAATTATCTTGGTACTACTTCTTCTCTACCATATACCAGTTAGAACAACATTTATTTGTGTGTTTGTTTTACTATCGTTCTATAGGCCCACAATGTTGTTGGTACCTGTTCATCCCAGTCATCTCGGTTTGCTAGCAGAATTTTTGTTAGACCCCTCTAAAGTATTTTATTAAAGGCTTTGACCATTCCACTAGCTAGTGGATGGTACAGGCTACTTTTTTGATGTTGTACCATAAATTTCTTTAGGAGAGAAGCGAAAGTTTCATTAATAAAATGTGTCCCTTGATCACTGGTTAGGCTCTTTGGACATCAAAATCTAGATATTATGCACTCAAAGATGAATCTTGCTACAGTATCGGTTGTAAAATTCATGATTGAGGCTACCTCTATCCATCGTGTAAGGTACTCTGTAGCGGTTATGATGTATATGGCATGGGAATGACACGTTGGTGGCATGATAGGCCTGATAAATTCTACTACTCACTTCCAAAAAATGTGTACCATGTGAGCTAGATTTAAAGGCAGTTCATCTTGATGTGATGGCTTCCCGACTCTCTAACATACATCTCAATTCTTTGCATAATCCTTAGCATCCTTGTGGATGATAGGCCACCACAACCCGACTTGCAATATTTTCCTAGCGGTAACTTTCCCCCGACATGGCCTCCTGCAACTCTGGCATGGAACTCCCATAGCACTTTTTGTCTCTCATGTTGAAGTAGACAACATCCCAGAACTTGATCAAGGCCTAGATTGTATAGATATGCTGCAATTAATTGATAATCTTATGCTCTCACTATTAGGTGCTGTTTTTGCATCAATGTGTATCCCTTTGGGCATTATGATGTTGTTAGTAACACATTAATCTCCTCTAAATAGTCTGGAAAGGATCTATTTGGAACAAGTCAACGTCTGATGGTTGTTCATCTAATGGTTGTTCATTCTCTCCTGACTCCAGCCTGGACAGATGGTCTAGCCCCACATTTATCCTTCCCTATTTTATGACCAATTCAAATGTGAATTCTTGGAACAGTAGTAACCATCAACAAATTCTGCCTTCCAACATTGACTTGTTTACTATATATTTTAAAGCTGAGTGGTCCATGAAGAACTTCAATGGTGCTCCTAGTAGACAATGTCTGGATTTTTGTAGGGAGTAAACCATGGCCAGTGCTTATCTCTTTATTGTTGTGTATTTCTTCTCGGCTATTGACAGTTTCCTACTAGCTAAGTAAATTGGGTGATCCATGTTTCTTTCTCTAGATTGTGCCAACACTACTCCTAAGGTTATTCCTGATGCATCAATGTGTACATGAAACTTCTTATTCCAATATGGGTATACAAGAATAGGGGTGCTTACTATTTTTTCTTTTAATTTGTTTAGTGTCACTTGACAAGTCTCCATCCACCTAAAAGGTTCCATATTCTTCAGTAGTTTCTCCATAGGATCCGTAATTAAGGCATAATTTCATATGAATCAACGGTAATATCATGTATGGACCCATTGTTTATTGTAGTTGCTTTACGTTATTTTGGGGCTCCATATTTATAATTGTCGCAACCTTTGCAGGATCAACACACACCCCATTTTTACAAACAATATGCCCTAGTAAAGTTTCAAATGGAACTGCAAAGATGCATTTCCTTATATTTAAGGAGATTTGTAACTAACTACACAACACAAACATGACCCGTAGTAGACTAGTGTGTTTCTCTAGTAAATTGTACATCATCTAGTCATCCATATATACTTCTAAGAACCTGTGAATATAATATCTAAAGGCAACTATGACAATCTGTGAGAAATCAGCGAGCACGTTCTTTAGACCGAATGGAATTACATGATAGGCATTTGACCCCAATTTTGTCAAGAATGTTGTTTTCTTCTTATCTTCTTCTATTATATGAATCTAATGATAACAGTGAAGGAATATGCTTCATTCCCCGCAACATCGTCTAGAACTTCATCACTAAATGACATTGGGAATGGATCATGTACACATGAACTATTTAGGCTCTTGTAATCTACAAGACTCTAATTTTCGTGGAATCTTTCTTATTTTGTATTACAATCAATCTAATCCATTCCACTTCATCCACCGAGAATATGAGTATGGCTTCTAAGATTTTGTCAATCTCTCTTGGGTTTATCCTGTATGGTCTGTGCTTCACTGGACATGCATATGGTTTTAGCATGATCTTCATCTCTCCGATGTCCCCTTTTATTCCTTTTAATTCAGCCACAGAGGCTGGAAATAAGTCTTCATATTCACGCAATAGGTAAAAAAATTCCTTAGTTGTTTGCTCGTCCCAATAATATCCAATGGCTACCATCTTAGGTTTATTCTTCGAGCCAATTTTATGCTTTCGCAACATGACTGGGGGAAAATGTGCAGCATCCCCTGAAGGGCTCTCTTGAATATTGTGTTCACCTTACGTTTCTTGAAATGTTAGGTATCTAAGTCCTTCTAGATCATCCTCCTCTAAATCTGCGTTTACTTTTCCACAAGACATATATTCTAGATACCTTGCTTCATAGAAACATTGTAGGAATTTCCCATCAATGCAACCTTCCCATAGTTGTCCCAAAGTGAATAGGATTATTTTAATGGCGTACAAGGTTTTAGTTAGGCATCGATCACTATATTTGAAGAAGGAACTAATGCTGAATTGGTTAGCCATAACATCCCTTTGTATTGTTTGTCTACGAGTCCCATTCTATTGTTTGTCTATGAATCCCATTCTATTATTTGTCTATGAATTTCCTCTTGTATATACTATGCTTGTGGAATTGTACCCAAGGTATGAATGTGTTATGAAACCAGCTCACAAAAAGATATTAAAGATAGATCAACACCTTAGAATTCAGCCTCTTCGAGGGGGCAACCTCCTTTACATGATAAAAATGAATAATTCTTGGATGATACAAATGACAATACCTCCTCTCTATATGTAGGAGTCTAAGGGGTCATAATATAATCAAAGCCAACATAACAATAATAATGTAAGGGCACAATGATAACAATAGCGTGCTTCTATGGGGCACAATAATAACAATATGGGGACTACATGGACACAACAATATAATAAGGGGGTTGTACTAATAACAATAAATGGTTACACTAGTAGTATAGGGACCTAACATGCCCCTCTCCTTCAAAAAGTGTTGTCCTTGACACTTGAGTAGTTCTTGATGCTTTTGTATAAATTCCTGTCCTCCCATGTGGAATCTTCAGCAAGTAAGTTCTTCCACTTGATGAGATACTCTGAAATTGATATATTTCATAGCTGTCGATTTCTTGGTTCTGTGACTGCTTTAGGGTCCAATATGATTTTTCCTTCCTTGTCAAGTTCTCGCAATACTATTTGAATTGGGATTTTCTACAGCTTTTGAATGAGTTCCCACTCCTTTGGGCATATGGATATCTGTAAGGCCTGATGTTTGGAGGAACACTTCTTGGAATCAAATGAATAGCATGATCACGATCATGAATAGGTTGGAGGCCTTTGGGAGTGTCAAATACCTTGGAATTATTGTCCAAAATGTTTTGGAGATCTTGAGAAATACTTTTTTTCGATGTGGGATCCTCTAGTGAGCATAATTGTGCAATTACACACCATTTTTCTTTATTTAGAAGCTTTGTCATGCTGTTAGAGTTGATTATATTTCTAGGCTTTCCTTCAATACCCCTCATTTCAACTCTCTTTCCTTCTGAAAAAAATTTCAATAAAAGTTCTTGAAAATTAAAAGTTATCGTACCCAAAGATTGTATCCATTGGAACCTTAGTAAAACATTAGCACCACCCATTCGAATGGAAAGCATTGGAATTTTCAACACATATTCTCCCATGGATAGCTTGATATTATGGCACTTTCCAGAGCAATTTATGGTTTCTCCACTTGCAACCATCAGTTGACACTCTGGTGCTGGATATATGAAGCAATTCAATTCCTTGGCTATCTTACAATCAATCAAATTATGGGTACTACCCAAATCAATCAACACTCTTACCATTTTCTTCTTGATATGTCCTTCTATCTTGATAGTTTGAGGAGTGGTAATTTCTTCCAATCCATTACAAGATATGGTTGGATTGATTTCTTGAGACTCGATGTGATCTTTCAATTCTTGAACATTTTTCTTCTTGATATGTCCTTCTATATTGATAGTTTGAGGAGTGGTAATTCTATCCAATGCATTACAAGATATGGTCAGATTCATTTCTTCTTTCTCGATGTGATATTTCACTTCTTGAACATTTTTCTTCTTGATATGTCCTTCTATCTTGAGAGTTTTAGGAGCATTAATTCTTTCCAATGCTTTACAAGATGTGGTCGGATTCATTTCTTTTTTCTCTGGGGTTGGTTCATGGTGTATATACTCTTGTTTTGATGTTTCTTGATCCTTTTCTTCCTCCTCTCCACAATCAATGTAAAATAATTTCTTCCCAACACACTTATGACCTTTAATGTATTTTCTATCACAATTGTAACAAAACCCTTTTTCTCTTCTTTTTTTTCCAATTGTTGTGGTGGAACCCTTGTAGGTTGTGGAAGGCTAGGAGAAACAACACTTCCATATTTATAGTTGTGAGGGGTAGAATTCCTTGTTGCCATAATTTTTCCTTCCACTTTGTAACAAAGCCCTTTTTCTCTTTTTTCTTCCAATTTTTGTGGTGTTTCTCTAAAGAAGGTGTTGCTCTTTGTATCCTCATAATGCGCTATCATTTCCTCCATGAAAATTTACCATGTAACAAGTTGTTTACGAGAACAAATACCTTTATACCATAAAAATTGATCTGGTTCTAAATATGAAGATGCAATATATACCTTTTGTAACAGTGGTACACCATGTAGATCAAAATATTGCTCCATCTGTAGTATCCAATTTACTAGATCCTTTCCATCAAACTTCCTCATATCACTTTTCTTGATTTTAGGAGCTCCATCTTGAAACAACTATAACTCTATAATTTCAGCTCTTCCAGTTCTGAAATTGTGAAATGCAGTTGCCTTCTGTGTCCTCTTTCCAATGCCACCAGTCTGATCAAAATTGAATTCTCCAAGAAAGAGTTATGCAGAATCTCCCAAGATGACCTAATTATATACATTTTCAGAAGAGAAAACTTGTATGTAGTGCCACATGTCACTATTTTTACCTTCGGATCTGAAAAATATACACAGGAAACTAAAGTTTGTCCTATTTCTGTAACTTCTGATGAAAATTCAATCTGATGCTCAGAGCAAAAGTTATGAAAATTTTTCCAAGGTGACCTGTTTGGAATGTAATTTAGGGGTCTGCAAAAACCCTAAATTCCTCATATTATATCTCCAAAAATATAGTGAGATAGGACCTGAAATTCAAAGCTAAGGTTCAGACCAATTTCGTCTCAAATGGGTTTTTTCTTTTAGCTTCTAAAACTTCGTAGCAAAAGAGTTATAGTGAAAATTCCACGATGACCTGTTTTAGAGGAAATTCTAGAGCTTGCAAAAACCCTAACTTCCTCAAATCATATCTTAGAAAATATAGTGCAAAAATATCTAAAATTCGGTCGTGAGGTTCAACTGATTTCTTCTCAAATGGATTTTTCTTGTAGCTTCTTAAAATTTGTAGCAAAAATGTTATAGAGAAAATGCCACGATGGCCTATTTGGGGCAGAAAAACCCTCGAATCCATAACTCTAATACCAAATGTTATGAAACTAGCTCACAAAAAGATAGAAAAGAGAGATCAACGCCTTAGAATTCAGCCTCTTTGAGGGGGCAACCTCCTTTACATTACACAAACGAACAATTCTTGGATGATACAAATGACAATACCTCCTTTCTATATATAGGATTCTAAGGGGTCATAATATAATCAAAGCCGACAATCAGAGCCGACATAACAATAATAATGTAATGGAAAAATAATAACAATATGGGGACTACATGGACACAACAATATAATAAGGGGGTTGTACTAATAACAATAAGGGGTTACACTAGTAGTATAGGGACCTAACAGAATGAATAAATGCACCCAGAGTTCCTTTGGTACTTTCTCTTTTTCCCATGTCTCTGTGCATTCCTCTAAATATTTTACGGGATCTAGGTTTCCTCTATACTTCACCTTGTCATGTAGCCATTCTCCTTCTTGCCCAAACCTCTCCCTCATGGCTCACTTGATAGTCTCCCATTCAAACAAAGTGTTGTGATGTGCTTTCCACCACCTTGTCAGGGTGGTTTGTAATGCAATATCTAATAGCAATAATTTGGAATCTTCCCTCTTGGTTTTGTCCACTTTATTCAAAAAAGTGTCTACCGATTTGATGTTATGAAAGGTTGGATAATTTCTTACCTTTTCCCCAATCCATCTTACTACGCATATCTTGGCACAACGTCTAGTATCAATCTTGTATCCTCCTTGTTTCCATGCATCCCAAGTGGCTTCTAAACTTTGTATGCTCCTCCAACTGACTGATCCTCCTGCTGTGGGATTTATGTAGTCCTATCTTTTTCTTGCAGTTAACCTATACAACTGATCCAACATTCCTAGCTTGTCTCAATCATCCATAGGTTCTGTGAACCCTGGTCCTTGATATGGATCTAGTGGTTGGATTACCCACATCCCTTCTACTTCAAAGATCATTAATTCCTTCTTCAAGTCAATGATAGCATAGTTCTCATATTGCTAGTAGATACCAAGAAGTGTTGGGTAAGGGTCCTTATCACCGATTATATATATTACTTCAAATTCAATATAAGTGCTTACCCCTACTACATCCACTTCTATACATTCCAACCTTCCAATGGGCAAGATGCAATACTAATTTTCCATCTGCAGTTGTATTGGTGAATATTTAAGTTGTGGCTTACCCAACACTTCCCACATATTTCTGGGTAGAATATTTATGTATGACCCCAGATCTAACATTGTATCTTTAATATAGAATCATGCGACTTGAGCATCAATCCAGAATTCTCTACTAGTTATCTTCTTCTTTCGTTCTACCCTTATCAAGTGTCTTTCTGGTAGACTTGCCTATATTCTTTCCCCTTTTTCTTTGTCCTCTGGCAATACTACTTTCAGACTCTTGTGCAACACCTTTATCATTTTTTCATTATCAACAATCTGCAAAAATAGCCTAAACCATTCTTCGATTGGTCGAGTGTTACCAGCTATGCGTGAGTATTGTTTCTTGTCTCCTTTCATCTTTGTCAACCCCTCAAATAACTTGGTCAATTCATGATAGTATTTTTTTTTTGGGGTGGGATTGTATGAACACTTTGGGGATGCTACCAAAAAAATTGAAGGCTAGTCTACCATACCCTCTTAATGTCATCCACTAAAGGCTTCTGCTTCTATTTTTCCCATTTGATAAACCATCTTAGAGCTCTTTCTCTTAATGTGCTCTGGAACTCAATCGACTTTACATTATCTGGTGTTTTGTGTGCTCTCCACATGGCTTCACACAAGTACTAATGTTGTTCTACGTCTTCATTCCCTCTACTAGCAAACTTAGGATATCTAGTAAAGGACCCTACCATGTTGATTCGAGTGTGTGGTAAGAGCACAAATCATTAGTTTCTAGGTTGTTGAGATCCTTCTAACCCCAGATTACTAACAATGCTAGGCCCACTACTATTAGATGTATTAAAACTCGCCTTATATTTTTCATGCACACTGTGTACTCGTATTACTTTAATCAACGTAGAAACAATTTTGTTAGGGTTTTTGAAAAGCACCAGGGGAAGATCGTGGTGAACACCACCTAAACTTTGTGGATTCTACTACTGAACTCAAGCTTATGTATCATTTTTGGCGAACAATATTCTCATCACATCACACATCTCAACTTTTGTCTCCTCTTCATAGTTTCCACGAGTGCTTCCTTCGAGCATCTTACTTGCAACCTATAAGGGAGAGTCCCTATAATTCTCCTGCCTCCTATTTGTCCAGTCGACAACCCTTTCTTTTTCTACATCTTTCTCCATATTCTTTCCTTATTTTGGGCTCCCTGACACTGCTCCTACTTGGTGGGGACCCACACATATTTTCTTTAGTGCTTGTAGCACTCTTTCCTGCCACTTTTCTACTAGTAGTGCTCTCCTTTACAACCTACTATCTCTAGCTCTTCTCAATCCATCAATATCCATTCCTTCAGTAGCATCTACATTTCCCCAAACGGTAGCATTCTCCCCTTAGGCCCTTCCCCCAGTATTGTGGTTTTACGCTACCATAGTTCCTCCGGGTAAAGGTAATAATACTTCTTCCACCATCAACATCTTAATCCCTCTTAACCTCGATCTAAAAACTGGGTTCACCTTTGAAAAGGACTTATAGTTCTCTACCGCGAATTTGACTATGTAATCTTCTATAGTAGTTTGTACCCAGAAGTTTATCGCTCTTATCAGCTCACTATACAAATGTTGAATCATTACGAGGTTTGTTGGAACCTAGTCATGACGAGCTAAAGTAGTTCCTTCTGGATAGCTCTTTACTTTTAGCCTCCTCAACCAGTTATACAAGTCTTCCAGAAATGTACACCAGAAGACCTCGTACTGATCACTCATAGCCTATGAGTAAAAAATCTCTCTACATACTTTAGTGATAGGTTGGCTTCGACAAGTATCCTACTCTGATACAAACCAATCTACTCATTTATCTGACCAATCTTGAATCTCCTCCTTAAATATCCTTGATATCATATTCCAACCCTATTCTTGTGATTTTGAGTCCTGACAATGGAACCATTTGTTGCCAAACAAATGTCATTAGGGAAAGACCCTGGGTTCATGAGCAAGGGGCCAATAAGGGTCCACTGTAGTCTAGGACAATGCCGGCATTTTCAACCTACCACAAGGGATAAGGAGTCTCACTCGAGGCGTTTCGTGACCAAAACTAAGAAGTGTTTATAAAAATATCAAGGATGATCCAACCATTACTTTATATACATATTAAAGCATACATTCATCATAACATTATATCATTATGGATATCATATTCATACAAGAAAATACCCCCAATATAAAAACTTTTGAGTAGGCCCATAAATCACAAAAATACACACAAATAATACCATGCAACTTGTCCATTTACTCATTCATATTAACCCAATGGAATATTCATTACAACATGCATTCGACATAAAGCCATGAGAAAATACATAAAATACCGTTGCCACAGAATGCCTTGGATCATAGACTAAGCCCAACTTTGACCTTTCCACCACTACTCCTATCCTCAGATTAGGTTCTTCTGTGCCCTAGACTCCCTCAGATACCAACCCTTTTCTCCTTGTAGACTTCTTCTTTTATCTACTCCTCTATTTCTTGAACTGTCACTTTTATGCACACTTTAAAGTCTCCACCAAAAAATTTGTTGAAGTGACACTATCTTCATACTTTCCAACTTGATTTTACCACACAATTAGTATTCTTGTTAACTTGTATGAACTGCTAATGCAATTGTCACAAGCGACTTGCACTTGCACTCCGATCCTTTCTGAATGACAGTTTTTGGATTATTTATGATACCTTCAGAGCCAGATCTAGCGCATGTATCTTCAATATCTATTTTGTTTTCATCCTTACTCTCTATAAAATGAAAACCAAGTCATGTCAAGGCTATATAGCTTTGGAAGGATGAAGTGCAAGGACTGCGTGGCACTGTGCACAACAATGGTTGCGTAGCACTAGTGTGCAGAAAATAACTCTATGATAGTTGTAACTTTATCCTTGATCACTGACTTAGCTGAAAATTAATCCTTATTCTTCAACCATGATAATTAACCATCTTGAACTCAACAATGTAGACACTATGCAAGAGATATGGCGGCCATTTTGTTTGATTTGAATTGGCACCTATTTTTTCATGTAGCATGATGTGATAAGGCATTACATTTGGGATGATATGATGTTTTGTGCATGGGAATCCTTAGAACATTAGAGAGCATGCATTCTTTGATAATGGGGAATATATGGGTTATGTCATGTATAGTGTGTAATCATGGTATTTTGGGGGGATAGGTTTAGGAGTGGATGGGGAAAATGAAAGTTATATGAGTAATGAATAGGTAATAGGAAAAATGATTTATTAATGGATAATGGAATATTTAGGTTATGAAACTAAGGAAACAAGGGTATATTAAAGGGGAAATAAGAAATAGGATATTCTCAAAGGACCATTTTCCTTGAGCAACATAACTTCAATTATAATAACTCAAGAGAACTTTCTAACAAACACATAAGTGGCACATACCCCATGACTTGACTGTTCACAAATATGTAACCATGACTCCCAATATCTCAATATTGTTTCATTCTTTGACTGGACTACTTGATGACTAAACTCATGTCAATGTTGGACAATGACTTTCGAGCTTATGACAACAATAGTGATTATAAGTTCGACTTATTCAAACTAAAAATTTAAAAATTTGAAGACATTTAACAAATGAAAACTACTGACCCTAACATTGTGTATGGTAAGGAGAATGATTTTTCTTGTATATTGTTAGATTAGGATGATCAAATCATGGGAGAGACCTAGGTGGAATGTAAAACTCATATGAGTACACAATCATTGGAGCAGACAAGGTATGGAAATTATATCTCTCTTTCAAGCTGGAGTTTGAGGCCACAAACAACATCACAAATATGAAGCCTTGTTGTTGGGGCTGAAATATGCTAGAAATCTTAACATTGGGTGCTTAAATGTGTTTGGGGATTCAAAGTTGGTGGTGAAGAAAATAAAAAATCAATGTCCAACCAAGCATCCAATATTGAAGGCCTACCAGAATGAGGTATGTGATTTAATTGAAAACTTCTTCTTAGCTTTCAATACTCAGGTTCTACTTAGGGAGCATAATAGGATTGAAAACTCCTTATCCATCATTGTTAGCAACTTTAAACCTCCCCAAAATCCCTTGTTCAGATATGAAGTCGATGTTAGGTACAAGTCATTGCTACTTGTTGGCACAACCTATCATCAAGAAAAGACCCTGGGTTTAGGTGAAAGGGGCCAACAAGGGTCCGTTGTAGTCTAGGACAATGCTGACATTTTCACCCTACCCCAAGGGATAAGGAGTCTCACCCGAGGCGTACCATGACCAAAACTAAGAAGGGTTTCAAAGGATATCAAGGATGATCCAAGCATTACTCTATATACATCTTAAAGCATACATTCACCATAACGTTATATCATTATGGATATCATATTAATACGAGAAAACACCCTCAACATAGAAACTTTTGAGTAGGCCCATGAATCACAACAATAAACACAGATAATACCATTCAACTAGTCCATTTACTCATTCATATTAACCCAACAAAAGATTCATTACAGCATACTTTCGACATAAAGCCATGAGAAAATACATAAAATACCATAGCCACAGAATGCCTGGATCTCAAACAGAGCCTAACTCTAACCTTTTTGCCAATGCTGAAGTCCTTAGATCAGGCTCTTATGTGCCCCGGGCTCCCTCAGATACCAACCCTTTTCTCCTTGTGGTTGTCTTCTTTTATCTACTCCTCTTCTGCTTGAACTGTCAGTTTCATTCCACTTTCTTTCCTCTTAGCTGCTTCTTGTCCTTCTCCTTGTTCGCTCAGTTATTTTTGCTTTCTCTTGACATCTTGCCACAATTGTCCCATGACTACATGGTATTGCTTCATTTCCAAATTGTCTTCTCTGCAACTTGATCATTGCTCTTGCCACCTGTTTTTCCCTCTTCACACCTTCAAAACTTTCAAAATTCAAAATCAATGCCCCAATGGTACCAGATAACATGAAGTATTGGTAGGTGTTTGAAGATGATGAATGAATCAAGTGCTTCATGGAGGTAATTGGTGAATTCTCAAACTTAGTGATTGATCAAGAGGATGAGGAGATGACATGTGAACAACCTGTTGGTTGGGAAGAAACCATCATTGGTCACAATATATTGTAGCTAAAGAGGAATATCATTCCTAGAGGATTGGTTCCATTGGAAAGGGTTTTTAACTCGAATGATGTGGCTACTATGCCAACTAAGCAAGAGCTTAAGGAAGATGTATAAGATTGTAACATTGGAACCGAAGGAGATGCAAGAATCATCAAATTAGCTAATGGAGTTCCTTGGGAATAAAAGCAAAGGTACCTGGACCTTTTTAAGGAGTACATGGATGTGTTTTCCTAGTCATATGATTATTTGAATACTTTTTATCCTAGCTTCATACAACATAAAGTTCCTTTAAAAATTGGGGTGAAGCCATATAAGCAGAAGTTGAAGTAGATTAATCCTTTGTTGCTACCATTAATTGAAAAGGAGGTGAAGAAATTGTTATAGGCTAAGGTAATTGTTTCCTTAAGGTACTCTGATTGGGTAGCAAAATTTCATTCATGTCAGGAAGAAGAATGAAGAAATAAGGTTCTTTGTATATTTCAAAATTTTGAATACGGCCTCGCTGAAAGCTAACCATCCTTTGCCTAAAATGGATTATATTCATAGAAAGTGGTAGGGTCTACTTGGATTTCCATGATGGATGGTTTCTTTGGATATCACCAAGTCATAGTATAGCATGAGGATCAGAAGAAAACAACTTTTACTACACCGTGGGGAACATTTATGTATGCTAGAATGCCTTTCGGCCTCATAAATGTTGGAGCTACTTTCTAGAGAGAGGTGGATATAGAATTTGTTGGAGAGAGGGATAAATTTGTTGTAATATACCTGGATGACATAACTATTTTCTCCAAGTCATATGAAGAGCACCTCAAACATTTGTAGCTCACATTTGAAAAATCTAGAAAGTATGGTTTGTCCTTACATCCTAAGAAATCATAGTTTTCTTTAAGTGAAGGGAAGCACTTGGGCCATATTATAGTAAAGGAAGGTGTGAAGATTGATCCTAAAAGGGTGGAATCTATTAACAATATTTCAATACCAAAAAATAGGAAGGAGGTTTATACTTTCTTGGTCATAATCAACATTTTAAGAAGATTCATACCTAACTATGCTGAAATTGTCAAAGAGATCACAAAGATGTTGAAGAAGGACAAGGAATTAAAGTGGACTATAAAAGCTAGGGAATCATTCTACAGAATTAAAAAATATTTTACAGAAGCATCAGTCTTATATAGCCCATATTCTCAGAGACCATTCCTCATTTTATCTTTTGCCTCTCCTAACATGGTGGCATCTCTTCTATTGCAGAAAAATAATGAAGGATAGGAACAACCAATTGTGTTCTTCATCTAGGTGCTGAGAGATACAGAGTTCAAGTATAATATCTCAGAGAAACAAGCTTATGTCTTGGTCAAAGCCCTAAAGTGCTTCTGAATTTATGTCCTGTAGTCCAATATAATATCATACATTCCAAGAATCATTGTGCAATACATACTTGTGCAAGGATACAATGAATGTAATAGGGGCAACTGGATAGCCAAAATCCAAGAATATGACATGGAGATCAAACCCATGAAGTTGATCAAAGGGTAGGGATTGGATAAAAAATTTCTGAGTCTAACTTCCATTCTTTGGGTATAAATTGTCTTATAGATAAGGAAGAAAAAGGTGAAATATAAAATGAACGAAACAATATTGAGACCTTAGTATGTAAAATCCAAATGAAGTACCTTGTCTTACAATGTTATAAGTATCTGGCCCATTATTTACTTTTTCTGAAATTCCCATTGAATTTTGACAAAGTTATATGCACTAGGCATTAAGGCTAAAAGCCTAGAAGTTTGTCATTTCAAAGGGCCAGTTGTACTGGAAAGACCTGGTGGGTATTTTTCTTTTATTCTTGGTAGAAGAAGAGCTTGATAAGGTAAATTATCAGTTAATTTCACAATTGTGTCTACAGAGGACACTAAAACTGGAGAGCCACAACCCATAATATCCTTAAATCAGGTTTTTGTTGGCCCAAGTTGTTTGGTGAGGTTCATGCTTATGTCAGATATTGTATAAAATGTCAGGTTTTTGTTGAGAAAAAGAGGTTAGCACCCCTCCCCCTGATTCTTGTTTTCATGGAGGAGCCCTTCAAGTAGTGGTGGCTAGACTTCATAGGAGAAATACATCCACCATACAATGGGCAACACAAGTATATTCTTATAGCCACTGATTATTTCATAAAATGGGTGGTGGTCGTCCTAGCTAGAAATGCAACCAGTGCAGTGGTTATTAAGCTTATTGAGGAGAATATCCTGGACAGATTCAGTTGTCCAAGGAAAATTATCACTGATAATTATCAAGTTTTTAAATCTTCCAAGTTTCTTCTAGAAGTATAATATCATTGTGGGTCACTGCACTACCTACTATCCACAAGGAAATGGATTGGTTGAGTCTTCAAACAAAACTCTTGTGAGGATTCTTAAAAATACCATATTGGAAAATCAGAAAAACTGGGACTCACAACTGAAGTTTTATTTATTAGACAACAGAGTTACTACCAAGAGGTCAACTGGGAAGTCAACTTTTGAATTTTTATATGGTAAGATTTCAATTTTCCTTGTCCAACTAGCCATGCCAATGGCTAAAATTCAATAGGATGTTGAGGAAGAGCCAAATTATCTAACCGAGAGAATCAATCAACTGATGGAACTTCAAGAAACCAAGGGGGAGGTAACTTAGAATCTGATTAAATATCAGGAAAATATGAAGGATCTTTTTGACAAAAGGACAAGGGATAGATCCTTACAACTAGGGGATTTGATGCTCAAATGGGATGTTAGGATGGAGGACAAAAGAAAACATGGGAAGTTTGATCCCTTGTGGTTTGGACCCTTCAAGATATGTGAAGCAAAGGGAAACAACACTTTCCTACATGAAAATTTAGATGATGATGTGCTTGAACTACCTGTGAATGGCCATTTTCTCAAGATTTATTTCTAGCATTATGTAGGTCCATTTCACCCATTGTATATATTGGTGAGACATTGTACATACCAGTAATGATTTAAGTTCTTAACGTTTATGTTTAGAAGAGATCCAAAATTCAAGGAGGGAATGCTAAAATATCAGGAGTTGATATCGAAAGGACCATCAAGCAGCATATCAAGATTGTGGGAAATCAAGGAAGGAACAGGGAGACTTTAGCTATTTATTTTAAAAACGGGACCAAAATGACATATCAAAACCTGAACATCTTGGGACTCGATATAGGAAGGAGAATACTTTGGAGAAGATTGGTATCAGGACCTCACAGTTTTGTAACTCCTTAGAAATTGAAATTTTCTAAATAACCCCGAAGTTGCCAAGAAAAGGAAATAAAAATGAAATCATTGAAAATCAAAGGACTCGAGGAAAATTTTCTCTCCTCTGAAGAAGAGACACGGCAGCTGGTGTGTTATGAATCCAACTCACAATAGAAGAAGAGATAGATCAACGACCTAAAAATTAGCCTCTTTGAGGTTGAAACCTCCTTTACATTACACAAATGAAAAATTGTTGGATGATATAAATGACAAGACCTCCTTTCTATATATAGGAGTCTAATGGGTCACAATATAATCAGAGCCGACATAAAAATAACAATAGTGGGCTTCTATGGCGCACAATAATAATGATATGGGGACTACATGGGCACAACAATACAATAAGGGGGTTTCACTATTAACAATAAGGGGCTACACTAGTATTATAGGGACCTAATATGCCCCTCTCCTTCCAAAAATGTTGTCCTCAAAGCTTGAGTAGTTCTAGATGCTTCTATATAAAATTCTCATTCTCCCATTTGGAATCTTCAGCAGTTAAGTTCTTCCACTTGATGATATACTCTGAAATTGATCGATTTCGTAGCTGTCAGGTTCTTATTTCCATCACTGCTTTAGGTTCCAATATGATTTTTCCTTCCTCATTAAGTTTCGTCAATATTGTTTGAACTGAGAGCTTGTCACCTACAACCTTGTTCAAGCATGAAACATGGAAAACAGGGTGCACTTAGGAAGATGTAGGAAGCTCCAATTTGTATTCCATAATACCAATCTTTTGCAACACCTCATAAGGACCATAGTACTTTGGTGATAATTTATTATCCTTGCTATCTTTCTTGAGGGAAATTTTTTTGTATGGTTGTAGCCATAAAATTACCCAGTCACCTACATCAAAAATTCATTCTCTTTGATGTTCTACCTATTGTTTCATTTGATTATGTGCCAAAGTGAGGTTATCCTTTAAAAGTTGTAGAACTTGTTGTTGATGCTTGACATTATCTTCCATTTCTTTAACCTTAGAATTTTCTCTTAAATATGATCTGATGGATTGTGTATGATACTCATAAAGTGCCATAAATGGGGTCATTTTTGTTGAAGCATTATGTGACCATTCAGCCAGAGGTAGCTACTTGACTGATTATGTTTCTTTATCAGATAAAAAGAAACGAAGATATCCTTCCAAACATTTGTTCACTATGTTTGTTGGTCCATCTATCTTGAGAGTTTGAGGAGTGGTAATTCCCACCAGTGCACTACAAGATATGGTCGGATTCATTTTTTATTTCTTGGGGTTGGTTCCTAGTGTATATCCCGTTCTTTTGAAATTTCTTGTTCCTTTTCTTCCTCCTATTCAAAATTTATGTAAAATAATTTCTTCTCAGCACACTTATGACCTTCAGTGTATTTTCTATCACAATTGTAAAAAGGCCCCTTTTCTCTTTTTCCTTCCAATTGTTGTGGTGTTAACATTATACGTTGTGGAAGGCTAGGAGCAAAAAGACTTCCATATTTATAGTTATGAGTAGTAGGATTCCTTGCTTCCATAATTTTTAATTCAATTTTTCTTGCAAACCTGAATGCCGTCTCCAATGAATCAAGTTCCCAAAGACAAAACTCATGTTGAATGTTATCCTTTAAAGTCCCTATGAAGACATCAATCCTCTACTTCTCTAGAATATCATTTACCCTTATATTAAATTTTTGGAAGTCCTCAATTTGCTATACTATTGAACCCTTTGGTTTGAGATTTATCAATTGGCTAAAGAAGGTGTTGTTCTTTGTATCCTGATAATGTATTATCATTTCCTCCATGAAAATTGACCAGGTGACAAGTGGTTTACGAGAACAATTCCCTCTATACCATACAAATTGATTCAGTTCTAAATATAAAGATGTAATATGTATATTTTGTAACAGTTTCACAT
>Ga0139314_100015_pt1 | contig 23209 bp, 24 predicted proteins | sample In2P11_FD_99376 | JGI IMG/M metagenome (GOLD analysis project Ga0139314, IMG submission 99376)
AAAACCTATTATAAAACCTATTCTTGAAAATAGGCGAATGGAAAGTTGTAACTCCTAATTTCAAAGGCTAAATTTATCTTTTTTGCAGAATCCTGAATTACATTCTAAACAGGTGGCCTGGAGAAAATAATCATAGCCTTCTCTCTGAGCATCAGATTGAAATTTTGTCAAAAGGTATAGAAAGAGGGCAGATTGTAGTTTCTTGTATATATTTTTCAGAGCCAAAGGTCGAAACAGGAACACGTGGCATGTCGTACAAGTTCGTTCTATTGAATTAGCTTATAATCAGGTCATTGTGGGAGGTTTGACATAATTCTTCATTGGAGAATCCAATTGGGGTCAGATTGGTGGCATTGAAAAGAGGACACAGAGGGCTACCACAGATCGCAATTTTAGAACTAGATGATCCGAAATTATAGAGATACATCAAAGGCAATATCGAGCTCCTACGAAGTGAAAAAAGGTGGGTAGATTTTTAAATTTTTGCTTAAGCTTGTTCTAAAAAATTATTTTGAAGGAATTCAAAGGGAATAGTAGAGCATTAGTATCGGTAACTGATGCCCCCATGAAAGAAAAATGAAAACACCTAGTAAGCAATTTAAAAGCTCTAGCATGACTCATGAAAAAGAGGAAGAAATACTACATGATATATCAAAATTAAAAGACCAAGTGCAACAAATTTCACTCTTACAAAAGCTAACAGAGGCTAAGATAAATGGCGTGGAATCTAAGATAAATGGCATGGAAGCCAAGATTGACGATTTGAAGATAGATTTGAAGGCAGATTTGACAAATTTTCTACAATAAAAACTTAATAATGGTGAAAGGGGAGTAAAGGAAAATCATGATGTGAACAAAGGAAATGTTAATCATGATTTCATAGACTCTCATGTTGGATCGAAGGCGCACAATATTCCAAAAATTGATATGAGGAAGTTTGATGGCAAGGATCCCGCAACATGGATATTACAGATGGAGAAAATTTTCAATCTCAATAATGTGCAAAACACACAAAAGGTATGTATTGCCATAGAAAATTTTATGGGCGAATATTCGCCCTTTGGTGAAATTAAGGGGTTTTAAATTTTTAGTGGGTGAATATTTTGTATCATAGTACATTTTTACAAATCACCTCAAATAGGCCACCTTATTTTAAGGGAGAGGGTAAAAAAGGTAAATTTAGCCTTTGAAATTAGGAGTTACAACTTTCCATTCGCCTATTTTCAAGAATAGGTTTTATAATAGGTTTTATTTAAGTGAATCCATTCGCCCATATTCGCCCATTTTCAAGAATAGGTTTTATTTAAGTGAATCCTATGTGCCAAAAGCCCAAATACCATATTTATAAAAGAGGTATGGTAAATTAATAAAAATATAAATAAATGAGAGGTATGCTAAATAAATAAAACAGTTTTTATATTTACTCCATAAGTCACCTTATATACATGGAAGGGTGTAAACAAATAAAAATATAAGTAAAAAGGAGGTATGGTAAATAAATAAAACGTGTTTTTATACTTACTCAAAAGGTATGGTAAATAGATAAAAATATTAATAAACTAGATGCATGGTAAATAAATAAAACCTCTTTTTATATTTATTCCATAAACTTCATTCTATTTATGAAGGCTCAAGAAAGAGGTTTTTTTTAAGTGAATCCTATGAGCCAAATATCATAGTTGTAAAAGTGATATGGTAAATTAATAAAAATATAAATAAACAAGAGGTATGGTAAACAAATAAAACATTTTTTTATATTTACTCCATAAGTCACCTTATATTTACGAACACTCAAAAAATGTGTTATATTTAGGTGAAACCTATGGGAAAAATAGTATGGGACAAATACCATGGACTAGATTGTTATTAATACCATGCAAAAAAAAATTATTAACCCTAATATTAGTATTAATAAAAATAAAAATGGCACATGGTATTGACCCATGGTATTCACCTAGAATGTAGCCTATTTAAATCGCGGAATTAAACTAGCATAAATCCATCTTTACTCTAGATCTACTAACCCCCAAGAGGTATCAAATATCGTGATATGCAAACTAGCATAGAGTGAAAAAATATTTGATCCAATCAAGAGTAAAAATGGATGTTGTAATTTAATGTATGTTAAACATTTTAGATTGGATAAAATAAAAATCAACTATTAATTTTGAAAATGGATGTTGTAATTTAATGTATATTAAACAATAGTAATTTTTAAGCTCTAGGTTTATGATAACCCATGGTATTGACCCATGGTATTCATGTGAGCATAGAATATTTAAAGGGTAAATTATATCATCTTAGATACATCTTAATTCTGGGTCTATCAAGTGCTCAGAGTGATAAATAGATTTCATCCCCCTAAGAGTGGTAGATGTGGAGTTAAGATGGATATAGGTTGGTTTTTAGCATAATGAAGATATTAAATAGACTTGGGAAATTATATTGTAAAAACATCTTAAGGCGAATGGTTAAAGCATAGACATTGGACAAGTATATTTGTATACTTCTGTTTTAAATTGAAACAAATCCAGGGTGAAAAGGAATGGATTGATTACACTAGTCATCCTTCTATAACTTTCCAACATATGTTAGAGTAAATAGATTGTAATTTGGGTAATATTTCTAATTGCAAACATGAACATACTTGTCTATTGGCAGGGTGGTTATGAGGTCCCTAGAAGTGATGAATTTGAATTTTTCTTGGTTTTATATATAGTATTAGGTTTTTTCTCATGCTTTCTGTGAATGGCACAGGTGAATTTTATCCTACACCCACTAGGTTATCGATATGTAATTTCAGTAATTTTGATTTCAAAAGATATTTTAAAGAAATGCAATGATTTCATTTGTGTATTCAATAAACACAACATTTTATAATTGAGTAAAATATTCGCCATGCCTTGTGAGAGATTTGCCAAAAAATTATATATACATATCATATTATTGATAAAATTGCCTTCCATTTTTCCTATATACCATGAAGATTCTCCCATTTATTATACATGTAAATTTGGGGGGGTTCCTAAAATTTTCCCTGCGTATTGGAACTTTATATTTGGAACCAAATCAGTTTGTATGGTATTAATGGCTTTGCTCTCGTAAACAATTTGTCACTTGGGAAATATTTACGGAATAATTGATAGCACATTATGAGGATACAAAAAGCAACACTTTTTTTAGCCAATGGATAAGTCTCAAACAAAAGGGTTCAATAATGGAGCACATTGAGGAGTTCCAAAAATTGAACATAAGGGTAAAAAATATTCCAGAGGAGCATAGGATTGATGTGTTCATAAGGTCTTTAAAGGATAATATCCAACATGATGTTCACCTTTGGGAACTTGATTCATTAGAGAAGGCATTCAGGTTAGCAAGAAAAATGGAAAGCAAAATTATGGCAACCAGGAAGCATACCACTCACAACTATAAAGACGGAAGTGTTGTTGCCACTAGTCTTCCACAACCTATAAGGTTGACACCACAACAATTGGAAGAAAAAAGAGCAAAAGGGCTTTGTTACAGTTGTGATAACAAATACATTAAAGGACATAAGTGTGCTGAGAAGAAATTATTCTACTTAGATTGTGAAGAGGAAGAAGAAAAGAAGCAAGAAAGGTCAAAAGACGAGGATATACTCTAGGAACAAAGCCTAAATGAAGAACAAATGAATCCAACCATATCTTGTAATGCATTGGCAGGAATTACCACTCCTCAAACCATCAAGATAGAAGGAAAAATCAAGAAGAAAAAGGTAATAGTGTTGATTGATTCAGGAAGTACCCACAATTTTATTCATTGTAGGGTAGCAAAATAATTGAATTGCTTCTTATATCCAGCACCAGAGTGTGAAGTGATGGTTGCAAATGGAGGAACAATAAATTGCTCTGGAAAGTGCCATAATACCAAGCTATCCATGGGAGAATATGTATTCGCTAGCCCAATGCTTTCCATTCCAATGAGAGGTGTTAATGTTGTATTAGGAGTCTAATGGCTACAATCCTTGGGTACAATAGCTTTTAATTTTCAAGAGCTTTTCATGAAATTTTTTTTGTGGAAGGAAAGGAAGTTGAATTAAGGGGTATTACAGGGAAACCAGGAAAGATAATCAGCTCTAACGATATGACAAAGCTTCTAAAAAAGGAACAAAAAGGTGTAATTGCACAATTATGTTCACTACATGTTTCCACATTGGAATCATCTATTTCTCCAGATCTCCAAAAAGTCTTGGACAAGCATTCCAAGGTATTTGAGACTCCCAAAGGTCTCCCACCTATTCATGATCATGATCATGCTATTCATCTGATTCCAAGAAGTGTTCCTCCAAACATCAGGCTGTACAGATATCCCTATGCCCAAGAGTGAAATTGAACATATGGTTGCAGAAATGCTAGAGGCTGGTATAATTCAACCAAGTCAAAGTTCTTTCTCTGCTCCAGTAGTATTGGTGCACAAGAAGGATGGGTCATGGTGCATGTGTCCGGATTATAGGGAGATCAACAAGCTCACTATTAAAGATAAGTTTCCCATTCCTGTCATTGATGAACTACTGGATGAATTGCATGGGTCAATTTACTTCAGTAAGTTGGATCTTTGTTCAGGATATGATCAAATCAGAATGAAGACTGAAGATATTCGGAAAGCAACATTTAGAACTCATGAGGGTCATTATGAATTTTTGGTCATGCCTTCTGGCCTTACCAATGCACCTTAAACATTTCAAGGTTTGATGAATTCAATTTTCAAACCATTCCTTAGAAAATTTGTGTTAGTATTTTTTGATGATATACTAATCTAGAGCAAGTCTTGGAAGGATCATGTTGAACATGTTGACAGGGTGCTACAACTATTGGAAGAGAAACAATTATATGCAAAAATATCCAAATGTTTCTTTTGAGTCCAGGAGGTGGAATATTTGGGTAATATTGTATCTCATGAAGGAGTTAAGGTAGACCCTAGCAAAATTAAAGCCATTAAGGAATGGAAAATCCCCACATCCATAAAGCATCTGCGAGAATTTCTCAGGTTGACATGGTATTATCACAAGTTTGTTAAGAATTATGGGAGAATAGTAGCACCTCTAACAACATTATTGAAGAAAGATGCATTTTCATGGACTCCGGAAGAAACAAAGGCCTTTGAACATCTTAAAGAGGCAATGTGGCAAGCACCGGTCTTAGCTACATAGGACTTCACAAAAACCTTTATTGTGGAACGTGATGCTTTAGGAAATGGAATTGGTGTTGTTCTAATGCAACATGAAAGACCCTTTGCTTTTGAAAGTCATCCAATCAAGGGAAAGTTTTTAAGCAAAGCTATTTATGAGAAGGAAATGTTGGCAATACTCCATGCACTTAAGAAATGGTGACCCTACCTAATGGGAAGACACTTCAAGGTAAAAACGAATCATGATAGCCTTAAATACTTTTTAGAACAAAGATTATCCTCTGAAGAGCAACAAAATTCGGTCACAAAGATGTTGGGTTATGACTTTGAAATCATCTACAAAAAAGGGAAGCAAAATGTGGTGGCAGATGCACTCTCAAGAAAGGATGAGGATGTGGAAGTATTGTTGTGTGCCATTTCTATTATCCAACCAGATTGGATAAACGAAGCAAGGGACGAATGGAAGAATGATGAAGAAGTGTGGGCACTTATTCGAAAGCTACAACAAGATTCCAGTACATCTGATACATTTAGCTGGAAAAATGATTCATTATGGTACAAAGATCGCTTACACCTCTGTAAGAATTCCAAGCTAAAACAAAATATTCCTATGGAATTGCACACTTCTCCCTTAGAAGGGCACTTAGGATTTTTAGAAACTTACCACAGGGTTAAGAAGGAATTTTTTTGGGATGGCCTTAAATCGGATATTCAAAAGTTTGTGGCGGAATGTTTGGTTTGCCAACAAAATAAAGTTGAAACAATTAAGACACCTGGTCTATTAAAACCTTTATCCATTCCAAGCCAATGTTGGGAGGAGGTTTCAATGGATTTTATCACAGGTTTACCCAAGTTTGAGGGAAAGAGTGTCATCATGGTGGGAGTTGAGAGAGACTTACCAAGTATGCACACTTTTGTGAATTATCACATCCATTTAAAGCCAGTACAGTTTCTACTGCATTTGTGGAAACAATTCAAAAGCTACATGGAAACCCAAAGATTATTGTAAGTGACAGAGATCCCATTTTCACTGGAAATTTTTGGACATAATTATTTTCTTGTCTTGGTACTCAGTTAGCTCATAGCTCATCTTATCATCCTCAATCTGATGGGCAAACTGAGATAGTAAACAAATGTTTGGAAGGATATCTTCGTTGCTTTGTATCTGATAAACAGACACAATGGGTCAAATGGTTGCCTCTGGCTGAATGGTGGTATAACACTTCCTTCCATACAGCAACAAAAATGACCCCATTTATGGCACTTTATGGGTATCAACCACCATCCATCACATCATATTTAAGAGAAAATTCTAAGGTTCAGGCAGTGGAACATCACATCGAACATCAACAACAAGTCCTCCAACTCTTAAAGGATAACCTCGTGTTGGCACAAAATAGAATGAAACAACAGGCAGATCAACATCGCAGTGAAAGAAGTTTTGATGTAGGTGATTGGGTATTCCTACGGCTACAACCATATAAGCAAATGTCCCTCAAGCAAGCTAAGAAGGATAATAAATTATCACCAAAGTATTATGGTCCATACAAGGTGTTGCAAAAGATTGGTACTATGGCATACAAATTGGAGCTTCCTGCAGCTTCTCGATTGCACCCAGTTTTCCATGTTTCATGTTTAAAGGAGGTTATAGGCAACAAGTTCCCAGTTCAAACAATATTTCCAGAACTTGATGAGGAAGGAAAAATTATATTGGAACCAGAAGCAGTCACAGAAACAAGAACTCGACAGCTACGAAATCGATCAATTTCAGAGTATCTTATCAAGTGGAAGAACTTATCTGCTGAAGATTCCACATGGAAGGATGAGAATTTTATGCAGAAGTATCCAAAACTACTCAAGTGTTGAGGACAACACTTTTTTGAAGGAGAGGGGCATGTTGGGTCCCTATAATACTAGTGATTACCCCATTACTATTGTAGTTATAGCCGTTATTTATATTATTGTGCCCCAATTACCCCCATATTGTTATTTATGTGCCCCATAGAATCCCTCTATTGTTATTTTTGTGGCTTTATATTATTATTGTTAGGTCGGCTAGATTATATTGTGACTCCTTAGACTCCTATATATAGAAAGAAGGTTTTTTCATTTTAATCATCGAAGAATTGTTCATTTATGTAATGTAAAAGAGGTTGCCCCCTCGAAGAGGTTGAATTCTAAGGTGTTGATCTATCTTCTCTATCTTTTCTTGAGCTGGTTTCATAACAAATCCTCTACTGGCCGACTTTCTATGGAGGGAAGGCCTCGTCAAGGTCTAGTGTGAGGAGTTTCAAATAATACTATTGAAAGTAAGAATTTCTTTGATCAGGTTTTCCCCTCAAACGGGGTTTTTCCCTATCACGTGCCTACATCTTGTGTCCATTATTTTATTTATGGTTGCTTTTGATAATTACCTTATCAACTAAAGAAATAGGATATAAAGAATCATAATAACAAGAAACATCATAAGTAATTACCAAGATTCATAAAATGTTTACTACCTTTTTGATTTTCCAACAAAGAGCACATTGGGATGCACATTCAATGTTGGATCGGCAACTGCTTATTAGCTCAACTGAAAGTAGAGATTAGTTGCATTGAACTCCTATGAGAAAAATTATATGGCTACCAATCTGGCAAGGTTTGAAGCTATTTGGTTGAGGAATCCTCTTGTGGGCTTATTTAGGATAGATTTGGATCCCATCGTGATCCACTATAACAATCATAGTTCTATCAATCTTTTTGAGAATCTAGTGTTTCACAATCACTCAAAGAACATCAAAATACATTATCATAACATTATGGATATTTATCAAAGAGGTATAGCAAGACTCCAATAGGTACCAACAAAGGAGTAGACAATAGGAATTATGACCAAAGCTTTGCAATGGACCATATTGGTTTACATTATAGGGAAGTTCGGTGAACTACGAAACAACTTTGTTAATAAGAGAGAGTATTGATTAGTGTAAATAAGTAACGATTATAGTTCCTAAGTGTTAAACCTAGCAGAGGAACACAAAAAAGAACCATTTTAAGAAAATATTAATTAATTTAACTATTTCCTAAAGTTGGACATAGGAAAAATTAAAATTTTAGGTTAACCTATGATTCAATATTATCCCTTCATAACAATTTAATCTCATCCCTAGAGAGAGATGTTAGGGTTGAGGTAAAGATTATAAGAGGAGATAGAGCAAGTAAGTGGCAAGTCAATTGAGCACAATTAATGTCTTAGATTAGCGAGAGGAAAAATGTAGAGTTCAACAAATTGTAGTGGTTCTACATCTGGGTGGAAGATATCATCTGAGGGCCATCTTACTTTAGCTTGGGAATCATTTATGTAGTCTCTAATTCGCATGTTTGTGCAAGAAGGAGAGATATATGCTCACACATGTGTTAAAATATGTGGATTTGCATTGAATTTTAGCAAATAGTAAATCAATTTATATTGGAGGTTGATTACTTGTCTTTTGTGGTGAAACTGAATTTCCCCCTTATTATAATTTTCTAAGGAAATACCTGTTGTTGAAGATAGTAAAAAGACACACAAAGTTGCAAGTTTCCTCAGTAGTTCAGGTTTCCTAAGTATGTATTATGTTCTATGTCTTGAATTTTTTTCTTCAGATTTAATTTTTATTTTCCATTGTTTATGCTATGTTAGGAAACTCAGTTATTTACCATTTAAGTTTCCAATGCAACAATTATTTGTATTTCTAGTTTTACTCTTAGAAATTGTTAATCAATTATTGGATTTTAAGGAAATATAACATTTAAAGCCTTCTTCACTTGACAAGTGTACTTGCTTCTAAAGAATCAAAGACAATACATTCATGGTGAATCCATGTATATAAATTTCCTCTAAATTCTTACTGCAATGTCATTAATGGTCACGCCACAAATGTCAACATAAAATATGTGGTGTTCTATAGGAAGTAGAGATAATTTGGTGGACACAATCAATGATAGAGATTGAAGAGGTGAGAATATATAGAGAGTGAAATAAAAATTAGAATGGAGCAAGTCGCCCTTCTAATCATTAAAAATTATTTAAGTAGATGACATAGGAGACAAGGAAATAAAAAACAAATAATAATTGGAGAAAGTCTGAACTAAAAATCAACTAAATGAACATAAACGAAACCTACTTATGACACCTAGTGGATAATTAAAGTGAAATAATTATCTCAACATCGACTCCTAATATCAATTGTTTCAAGTATTGAGAATTACAATGCCCAATTTCTGTCTTTGAAATTAAAATACATTTTTTCCCAATGGCTTTATGAAAACATCTGCTAGTTGATCTTGTGAGCCACATAAACCAAGTAAGATATCTCTATCATTGAAAATATCATGAATAAAGTCAAAATGTCTGCCAATATGCTTTCTCTTTTTTGTGAAAGACATGATTTTTTGATAAATAAATCACAGTTGTTATCACAAAAATAGGAGTTGGCTCCTTCTGAACATTTGAAAGATATTTCAATAGTCTTCTCAATCACACTAGTTGAAAATCTTCTAAAGTTGCAACTACATACTCTGCCTCTGCAAAAAGAAATGATGGGTTGTGTCTTATATTCTCTATGATATCATAATTGTTCCAAGGTGAAAAGAATACCTTGTTGTGCTTTTCTGATGATCTAAACTGCTTGCATATGCATTGTATATATAGCATGAAAGTGAGTAATATTCAGAATGTGTTTAAAACAAGCCATAGTTTATTGATGTAATGGTAAACCTTAGGAGAATCCATAAACTTGGAAACAAAACTAGATGCAAAGATAATATCAGGTCTAGTTGCAGTGAGATAGAAGAGACTACCAACTAGACTTTTATACAATGTGGAATCAACTGGTGGTGCTACATCTTTTTTTCTTATCTTAGGGCCTCAATAAATTAGAGTATCATCTACTTTTCATTTGATAATTCTGAACTTTTTTAGGATATCGATGACATATTTTTGTTAAAAAATGAAAATTCCATTAGTAGATTGTTGAATTTGAATGCCTAACAAGTACTTCATGAGCCCTTGACCAATCATATCAATTTTTTTTGCATTGAAACTTAGAATTCTTCTATCATGATATTTCTGGTATAAATCAAATCAACGAAATAAAGTAAAATAATGAGAATTTTACCTTCATGAGTTTTGGTATACAAAGTTGGCTCATGATTTCTAATGAAAAAAACACTTTTGATGACATAAGTGTCAATGCAATTGTACCAAGCTCAGGTAGTTTGTTTCAAGCCATATAAGGCTTTCTTCAACTTGTACATGTTATGATATTGTCTTCGAATTTCAAAACCATGAGGCTTCTCCACATAAACCTATTCCTACAATATCCCATTTAAGAAAGATAATGTTACATCAAGTTGAAATTTTTTCCATTTTTTTTGAGTTGTTATGGCCAGAATAGTTCTAACAATGTCTAACCTTGATCCCAGAGAAAATGTTTCACAATTGTCGGTACCAAAATGTTGTGAAAATCCTTTGCTGACCAACCTTTCCTTATGCTTCTCAATTTCTCCTTTTTCATTCAGTTTTGTCTTATATACACACTTTACATGAATGTTGGTTTTGTCTCCTCGAAGATAAGCTAGTTCCCAACTCTCATTCTTGTATATAGTAGTGAATTATTGATTCATTGCATGAACCAATTTTTCCCTTTTACAGCCTCATTAAAATGGGTTGGTTCATAGGAAATAAACAAAAAAAAATCATGCTAATCAAAGTAATTCTCTTACTCATGTACTGATGGTTGTATTTTTTTTATTCTCTTCTGAAAATGATCAATCACTGTTGGATTCACTACTAGAATCTATACCATTTTCAAAGTGGTATGGCTCTCCTTGAACCTACAATCTTGGTAGTTGTGGTGGATGAATATGTTGATTTAAAGATTCGTAAATTTGATCAAACCAAGATTTATTTTTGAAAAAATAACATCTATGCTTAAAAAAAACTTATTGGAGATATTTTGAGAACATATATTGTAGTAGAAATTGCATTAACCCAATAGTCATTAGACAACTTCTTCTCATGAAGCATACGTTTAACCATATTCATGATTGGATGGTTTTTCCTTTCTGCTAGTCCATTATGTTGTGGAGTGTATCTTGTTGTGTTCTACATGTGTTGTTAACAAAAATCCTTGAAGTCATTAGAATTGTATCCTTCTCATTTTTCTAACATGGGTACTTTTAAAGGCTTTGCACTCTTCTTTTCTACTTCAGCTTTGAAATCTTTGAACCTCGATAAGCTACCAGTTTTATTTTTGAGAAAGTAAACCCATGTCTTTATTCTATAATCATCAATGAAGGTAAGAAAATAAATACTACCACTAGTGTATTGTGTCTGCATTTGGCGACATATATTTGTGTGGACTAGCTCTAAGGGATATTTTTTTCTAGAGGAAGATGTGGGAAATATATCTCTTTTATGCTTTGATAGAATAAAAATTTCACATTTACAATCTTTTCCATACACAAAAGGGAAACCAGTAGCCATAGAATTTTTGTGGCAGACTTAGACTTTTGAAGGGGATATGCCCATACCTAGAATTTCATAGTTCTTACTTATCTATCCTTGACACAATGTGTGCAAAACACTGTGAGAGATTTCAATTTTAAAGAGTCAATGAAAACATCATCTTCTTCATTTTTTCAACCTTAACTATCAATATTCTATTGGTAGCCTTTCTCTATATATAAAATGTGGTCCCCTCGAATATTACATCGTACCTTGTTCCATCGATTCGCCTACACTAATGAGACTACGCTTCAAATTTGGAACGAAATAAACATCATGCATACACTTTTACTGATTTTGTTTAATAAGAACAAGGATAATATCTTTCACTTCAACTTTTAGATGTTTTGGAAGTGTCAATACAAGAAAGTAGATTTTTGTTACCTATCATATGGTTGTTGCAACCATTGTCTAGCAATGAAAGGTCGTTAGTGTTGAAAAGTGTAACTATGTTTAGTATCCATAATGACATATGTAATTTTGATTTTGTGTAATTGATGAAAAGAAAAAAGGAAAATTATTTTTGTCAATACTTGAATCATGCATTTCATGTTCAAGGAATTTTATTTTAGTTAAGGTTCCCATTGTGAACCGTTAGGTTTTTTCATCTAGTCATAAAATTAAAATTGAGGCAATGTCATGTATGAAAGACCCTTCTTGGGTGTGTTACACTTTTGTATGAGTTAGTAAATGTATAATAATTCCCTCTAAGACTAAGCAAAGATACCTCCTACATGTCAACTACAAGATTGAATAACTGATCTCCTCCAAAAGACATGAGGGTTGACCCTCTCTCAATTCAGCCTAATTTGACTGGGAAACAACTATAAATAGGCATCTTAGCCTCATTTCAAAAGGAAAAATTTCAGTGATGCAATTCAGTCAAGGTCTGAGATTAGGAGAAGTGTGAAGGGTCGATAAGAGTAGGCTCACATCTATCAAAATGAAGGAAAGGAAGGAAAAAGTATTTTGGAATTGTTTCTTAGGTGAATTTACCTCACACATGTGTCAGAATCTAGGATTTCTACAAGTTGACATTAACACATATAAAAGTCACATGAATGGCCTCTCTACCAACAATTTTGCTGGTTGAAGTTACAAGTGAAAAAGAACAATATCATTGAAGGAGAGACACACCTAGAAAGACCATAACTTTTTCTACCTATGTGTCTATACAATGATTTCAGGCACCTAAAATTGCAGACCTATGAGGAACATCGAAGTCTTCATGGGAGACAAAAAGTACAATGCAAAAGAAGCTTTGACTAGTATTTACTTGGTCAAGAATAAGGAAGAAAAGGAAGGATATTTGTGTCTTGGTCATGGAGTGGTAAATAGGTTAAGGGTATTGGTATTGTTATTCATCAATTGGACTCTATAAGGAGAACAATTTGTTCGAGTTTTCCTCTCTAGTGGGAGCTTTCGCCCTGGTGGATAGGCTATATTCTATGTCTCTTGTCTCTTTTTGGTTTATGCATTAGTATCTATTTGAGGAAGATTAACACTATACCAACATAATTAAAAGGTAAAAATCATTCCCAAGTAGTTATCAATAGAAGAGAAATCACTCGATGCCCTAGCAACATGTTATTAAAGCTAAGGTAGCAAAGTCAAGGAAGGGAATCTTATCAAGGGAATCTCAAGGATCATGTCATGAACCCAACTCACAAAAAGATAGAAAATATAGATCAAAGCCTTAGAAATAATTCTCTTTCAGGGGGCAACCTCCTTTACATTACACAAATGAACAATTCTTAGATGATTCAAATGAAAAAACCTCCTTTCTATATATAGGAGTCTAAGAGATCACAATATAACCAAGCTGACCTAACAATAATAATATAAAGGCACAAAAATAAGGCTTAGATGGATTCTATGGGGCACAATAATAATAGTATGGGGACAATAGGGGCACAACAATAATAATAAGGGATACACCGACAATAGTAATGGGGGAATCACTAATATTATAGGGACCTAACATCCCCTCTACTTCAAAAAATTGTTTTCCTCAATGCTTGAGTAGTTCTGGATGCTTTTGTATAAAATTCTCATCCTCCAATGTGGAATATTCAGCGGATAAGTTCTTCCACTTGATGAGATATTCCAAAATTGATCGATTTTGTAGCTGTCGAGTTCTTGTTTCTATGACTACTTTCGGTTCCAATATAGTTTTTCCTTCCTTGTCAAGTTCTGACAATATTATTTGAACTGGGAGCTTGTCACCTATAAGCTTCTTTAAACATGAAACATGGAAAATTGGGTGCACTCGAGAAGCTGCATGAAGCTCCAATTTGTATGCCATAGTACCAATCTTTTCCAACACCTTATACAGACCATAATATTTGGTGATAATTTATTATCCTTCTTAGCTTCCTTGAGGAACATTTGTTTATATATATTTGTAGCCGTAGGAATAATCAGTCACCTACATAGAAAATTCTTTCACTGCGATGTTGATCTGCCTGTTGTTTCATTCTATTCTATGCCAATGTGAGGTTATCCTTTAAGAGTTGGAGAATTTATTGTTGATGCTCGATGAGATGCTCCACTGCTTGAACCTTAGAATTTTCTCTTAAAAATGATGCATTGGATGGTGGATGATATCCATAAAGTGCCATAAATGGGGTCATTTTTCTACAGTATGGAAGGCAGTGTTATACCACCATTCAGCCAGAGGCAACCATTTGACCCATAGTTTCTGTTTATCAGATACAAAGCAACGAAGATATCCTTCCAAACATTTGTTTACTATCTCAGTTTTCCCATCAGATTAAGGATGATAAGATGAGCTATGAGCTAACTGAGTACTAAGACAAGAAAATAATTATGTCCAAAAATTTTCAGTGAAAATGGGATCTCCGTCACTTAAGATAATATTTGGGTTTCTATTTATCTTTTGAATTGTTTCCATAAATGTAGTAGAAACTGTACTGGCTTTAAATGGATGTGATAATGCACAAAAGTGTGCATACTTGGTATGTATGTCAACTACCACCATGATGCCACTCTTTCCTTCGGACTTAGGTAAACCTGTGATAAAATCCATTGAAACCTCCTCCCAACATTGGCTTGGAAAGGATAAAGGTTGTAATAGACTTGGGGTATTAATTATTTCAACTTTTTTTGTTGGCAAACCAAACATTTCACCACAAGCTTTTGAATATCCGATTTAAGGCCATCCCAAAAAAAATCCTTCTTAACCCTGTGGTAAGTTTTTAAGAATCCTGAGTGCCCTCCTAACAGGGTGGTGTGCAATTCCAGAAGAATCTTTTGTTTGATTTGGGAATGCTTACATAGGTATAAACAATCTTTGTACCATAATGAATCATTTTTCCATCTAAATGTATTAGATGTACTAGAATCTTGTTGTAAGTTTCAAATGAGTGCCCACACTTCTTCGTCATTCTTCCATTCCTCCCTTGCTTCATTTATCCAATCTGGTTGGATAATAGAAATGGCACACAACAATGCTTCCACATCCTCATCCTTTCTTGAGAGTTCATCTACCTCAACACTTTGCTTCCCTTTTTTGTAGATGATTTCAAAGTTATAACCTCGGATCTTTACGACCCATTTTTGTTGCTCTTAAGAGGATAATATTTGTTCTAAAAAGTATTTAATACTATCATGACCCATTTTTACCTTGAAGTGTCTTCCCATTAGGTAGGGTCACTATTTCTGAAATGCATGTAGTATTGCCAACATTTCCTTCTCATAAATAGGTTTGTGTAAATACTTTCCCTTGATTGGACAACTTTCGAAAGCAATGGGTTTTTCATCTTGCATTAAAAGAACACCAATTCCATTTACTGAAGCATCACATTCGACAATAAAGGTTTTTATGAAGTCTCGCGTAGGTAAGATCGGTGCTTGGAAAATTTCCTCTTTAAGATGTTCGAAGGCCTTTGTTGCTTCTGGTGTCCATGAAAATGCATCTTTCTTCAATAATGTTGTTAGAGGTGCTTCTATTCTCCCATAATTCTTAACAAACTTGCGATAATACCTTGTCAACCTGATAAATCCTCACAGATGCTTTATGGATGTGGGGATTTTCCATTCCATAATGGCTATAACTTTGCTAGCATCTACCTTAACACCTTCATGAGATACAATATGACCCAGATATTCCACCTTGTGTACTCCAAAGAAATGTTTGGAGGTTTTTGCATATAATTGTTTCTCCTCCAATAATTTGAGCACCCTATAAACATGTTCAACGTTATCCTTCCAAGACTTGATGTAGATTCATATATCATCAAGAAATACTAACACAAATTTTCTAAGGAAGGGTTTGAAAATGGAATTGATCAAAACTTGAAATATAGAAGGTGCATTGGTAAGGCCAAAAGGCATGACCAAAAATTCATAATGACCCTCATGAGTTCTAAATGTTTTTTTTTGGAATGTCTTCAGTCTTCATTCTGAATTGGTGATATCCTGAATGAAGATCCAACTTGGTGAAGTAAATTGATCCATGCAATTCATCCAATAATTCATCAATGACAAGATTGGGAAATTTATCTTTAATAGTTAGCTTGTTGAGCTCCCTATAATCCAGACACATGTGCCATGATCCATGGTTCTTGTGCACCAATACTACTAGAGCAGAGAAAGAACTTTGACTAGGTTGAATTATACCAGCGTGTAGAATTTCTACAACCGTACGTTCAATTTCACTCTTTTGGGCATAGGGATATCTTTACGACCTGATGTTTGGAGGAACATTTCCTAGAATCAAATGAATAGCATGATCATGATCACAAATAGGTGGGAGACCTTTGGTAGTCTTAAATACCTTGGAATGATTGTCCAAGACATTTTGGAGGTCTCGAGAAATAGATGATTTCGATGTGGGAACCTCTAGCGAACATAATTATGCAATTACGACCCATTTTTCCTTCTTTAGAAGCTTTGTCATGTCATTACAGGTGATTATCATTCTTGGTTTCCCTATGATACCCCTTATTTCAACTTCCTTTCCTTCCACAGAAAATTTCATGAAAAGTTCTTGAAAATTAAAAGCTATTGTACGCAAGGATTGTAGCCATTGGACTCCAAGTACAACATCAACACCACCCATTTGAATGGAAAGCATTAGGCTATTCAATACATATCCTCCCATGGATAGCTTGATATTATGGCACTTTCCAGAGCAATTTATGGTTCCTCCACTTGCAATCATCACTTGACACTCTGGTGCTGGATATAGGAAGAAATTTAATTCCTTTGCTATCTCACAATGAATAAAATTATGGGTACTTCCTGAGTCAATCAACACTATTAACTTTTTCTTGTTGATATGTCCTTCTATCTTGATAGTTTCAAGAGTGGTAATTCCATCCAATGCATTACAAGATATGGTGTGATTCATTTCTTCTTTATCTAGGGTTTGTTCTTGGACTATATCCTTTTCTTTTCACATTTCTTGTTCCTTTTCTTCCTCCTCTTCACAATCTATGTACAATAATTTCTTCTCAGCACACTTATGACCTTTAGTGTATCTACTATCACAACTGTAAAAAATCCCTTTTGCTTTTTTTTCATCCAATGGTTATGGTGTCAACCTTGTAGGTTGTGGAAGGATAGGGGCCACAACACTTCCATCTTTATAGTTGTGAGTGGTAGGCTTCCTAGTTGCCATAATTTTGCTTTCCATTTTTCTTGCTAACCTCAATGCCTTCTTCAATGAATTAGGTTCCCAAAGGCGAACCTCATGTTGGATATTATCCTTTAAATTCCCTATGAACACATCAATCATATGATCCTCTGGAATATATTTTACCCTTATGTTCAACTTTTGGAAGTCCTCAATGTGCTCCATCATTGAACCCTTTTGTTTGAGATTTATCAATTGGCTAAAAAATGTGTTGCTTTTTGTATCCTCGTAATGTGCTATCATTTCTTCCATAAAAATTTCCCAAGTGACAATTTGTTTACGAGAGAAAAGCCATAGATACCATACAAAGTGATTTGGTTCCAAATATAAAGTTGCAACACGTACCTTTTGTGTGTTTTTCACATTATGGAGATCAAAAAATTTATCCATCTGTAATATCCATGTTCCAAGATCCTTTCCATCAAACTTCCTCATATCGATTTTTGGAACATCGTGGGTCTTCAATCCAACATTAGAGTCTATGAAATCACGATTAACATTTTTTTTGTTCTCATCATGACTTTCCTTTACTACCCTTTCACCATTAGTGTCCATTTCTTGTAGCAACTTATTCAAATTTATCTTCAATTCTTCCATCTTATCATCCATGCCATTCATCTTAGCATCCATAACATTCATCTTAGCTTCATGTTAGTGTTCATGCCATTCATCTTAGCTTCCATCTTAGCATCCATGTTGTTCATATTAGCTTGCATGCCATTCATATTATCTTACATGCCATTTATCTTGGCTTCATTTACCTTTAGTGAGAGTGAAATTTGTTGTACTTTGTCTTGTAATTTTGATATATCATGTTGCACTTCTTCCTCTTCTTCATGAGTCATGCTAGAGCTTCCAAGTTTCTTACTAGATGTTTCCATTTTCATTCTTCAGGGCATTAATTAATGCTAATAATTCTTCACTATTCCCCTTGAATTCCTTCAAACTAATTTTTCATACAACTCTTATGCAAAATTAAAAAAAAACTACACACATTTTTTTCTTCACTTTGTAAGAGCTCAATATTGAATATGTTGTATCTTTGTAACTACGGATCTCGAATATCTGAAATCTCGTCCTGTGCTTTCCCTTTGAGTCCTCTTTCTAATCCCACAAGTCTGATCAAGATTGGATTCTCCAAGGAAGAATTATGCCAAATCTCCCACAGTGACCTGATTATAGACTAGATCAGTAGAGCAAACTTGTATGATGTGTTGCATGTCACTGTTTTGACCTTACTACCTAAAACTAATACACATCAAACTACAGGTCGTCTTCTTTTTGAATCTTCTTATGAAATTTCAATCTACTTCTCAAAACAAAATTTATGGCGATTTTCACCCGGTCACCTATTTGGAATGTAATTCGAGAGTCTGCAAAAACCCTAACTTGCTCAGATCATATCTCCGCAAATATAGTGAGACAAGCTCTGAAATTTAGACCCGAAGTTGAAAACAATTTCAACTCAAATTTGTTTTTTTGTAGCTTTTGAAACATCGCAGAAAAAAAGTTATAGTGAAAATGCCACAATGACCTGTTTGGAGCAGCAGAACCCTAGAATCCAAAGCTCTAATACCAAATGTTATGAAGCCAGCTCACAAAAAGATAGAAAAGATTGCTCAACGCCTTAGAAATAAGCCTCTTTGAGAGGGAAACCTCCTTTACATTACACAAATGAATAATTATTAGATGATTCAAATGACAAAGCCTCCTTTCTATATATAGGAGTCTAAGGGGTCACAGTATAAACAAGTCGACCTAATAATAATGATATAAAGGCACAAAAATAACAGTAGAGGGATTCTATGGGGCACAATAATAACAATATTGGGACAATAGGGACACAACAATAATAATAAGGGATACACTGGAAATAGTAATTGGGGAATCACTAATATTATAGGGACCTAATAGATCAATTCTCATGGAAGGCATCAAAGCGAAGATCATCTTGAAGTGAAAAGAAATATCGTAACCCTAGATTAAATAAGAAGTCTGCAAAGAATTATTTGGATCATCATCAAGAAAAGTAGGCCAAAACCCTTCATCTACTCGTGTCGAAGAGATCTATGAATCAAGTTAATCTTGAATTTTATTCATCTAAGAAAGGAACTTCAAGATCAAGGTCATATATCATGAATCAAATAAGCATTCCTGGGATCTGACCTCAATCATTTTTATGTTGAAGTATCTTGAAAAACTATTCATCCAAGGGGAAGTATATCAAAAGACGCTGCCATCAACATTCTAAGGAAATATCTCTCTCATTGAAGAAAGATCCTTACCATTGAAGACATCATCAAGAATTCATGATTGATATTCATCAATAAGACTCTGCCATCAAAGGATGGGATCAAGGATCATTAATGAAGAAAAACTATCTTTATCAAAGAGAAGGCTTCTATTCTCTATATCATCATTAACATCAAGGAAGCAGCAATAAGAAGGAGAATCCTATCAAGTAAGTATATTTATGCCCACATATTAATCTTTCAAAATGTCTTTTTGCAAGGAAAGCAACAAATTCGTTGGGGCTTGAAAACATCTTGCATGGAAGAAAATGACATATTTGAATCTCATTGAAAACGAGGTTATGGAACATGTTAAAGGATTTATCACTAAACTAAGAAATAAACATGTTCAAGCTCTTGCAAAGTATATGAAAGGGGAAGTTAGGGATCAATGGATTATCATAGAGTCTATTAAGGATACCCTCATCCCATATGTATCTAAACGTGAAAATTCAAAAGAAATATATGACAAACTGGTAGAGTTGTATTCTGTAAGCACTGCTGGACAAGTCATCTCATTAAGGAAAGAATTCTAAAAGCTTAAGATGTCAAGGGAAGATGTAGTATCCTCATACTTTATGAGGATATCCAAAATATGGGATCAACTTCAAGATCTCAAAAAAGTCATGTTTGACAGAGAACTGACTGCAGTTGCACTAAATTCACTACCAGAGGAGTGGGGTAACTTTACTTCAAGTAGTTATGGGAAGACAAAAGCTACTCCATTACAGGATCTATGGTCATTGTGTAATATTGAATAATTCAGACTAAATTACAAATCTAATGTGGGCGTAGGTGAGCAAAATCAAACTTATGGTACAATGAAAAAAAGAAAGGGAAAATTTGGAAAGTCTAGTTCTTGAAAAAAGAAAAGGGACATGGCCAATATTTAATGCTATGGGTTTCAAGAATATGGTCACTACAAAAAAGATTGTCTGGAGATCAAGAAGGACAATAAAAAAAGATGAAGAGAAGAATCCCATATCGTCGAAGAATTATATGAAGTGGAAAAGAACAAGTCTAAGAAAGAACAAATAAGATATCTCTATTATGACTCAGATAGTCTTCCTCAGATAAGTTATTTTCAAGTTCCTAATTCTTTTGTAAAATATGGCTATCCTTATTAACTAACAAAAATGATGGGATGCATCATGGCATCATAGAAGCATTGAAAGAAAGAGCTTCTGACATCATGAAATATGGTTAAAATTGGAATCTATGGTAGTCAAATATGAAAGGATATAGATTTTAGAAACCTCATTTATAACATAGGTGGAAATTATGAAAAAGAAATAAAAAGGGAGTTTTTACAAGGCTCATTATACATTTGTCAAAGGAAACACCTACTGGATGGGATACTCCAGATCCTTAAGATTCTCTGATATAATCATCATCGAAAAGTTCACAGATTAAGAGAGCAAGCAAGTGTTTCATCGAGAATTAAAACTTGTGGAATTCATGGGATGATGGTATGATGACATAAAAGGTGAAGCAACTAAGGGGATTGAAGCTCTCTTTAATCAAGGAAGTTTTTGAAGGAAGTTTGGCTGACATAAAGGAAGATGAGGTATGTATGCTTACATTAGATATTTTAGAGTCATGTCATATCGTTGTAGGTAAACATGGGCCAATGATATACTTTGAGAGCATAATCAAAATTAATGATCTCTTCCAAATGGATGCAAGAATTCATTGGTTACACATTCACTAGATGAAATCAGCATAATATGTCCTCATATGTAATATAAGGTGGTTGACAATAATTGAATTAATTATGCTTGGAAATTACTGGGAATGGAAGCTATGAAGAAAGGAAGGAAGAGATCGTGGGATATGCAACCATGGAAAAGGCAATCAACATCCAAAGATCAAGAATATTTGACTAGGATATCTCAATGAAAGATATGAAGACTAATGAAGTTTGAAAAAGAAAGAGACCCTTGACAATATATACCTTTTGGGGATTTGTCGACATGTATGCATCATGCTGATACAAATTAGAAGATGTCATGATGAAATTCCATCACAAAGGTAACTTTGATTTTAATGTTCATTCCTTTATTTTTGAACAAATATCTGGATGGGCTTATGCAGCAATGTTGAGGGAAGATCTATGGATATATTCCACAATAGATACCCATGTAGTTTGATGAAATATCCTTAAGGAGACATGGCATGAAGAAGGAAACATAGCATGAAGAAAGGTTAAATATCGATTAATGGATCACTTTCCGATGATGGCATGACTAACTCATGGATGAAAGTGATGTATGGTTTGTTCCCTATAAAGAATTCCCTAACATGAAGACTCTTGAATAACTAAAATAAGTTCATGAAATCATGACGAGGATTTATTCAAGCAGTTGATTGTCCCATCATCTCCACCTAAGGAGTTGCTAAAGGTACCTAATTAATAGGGAGCCTCAAAACAAGTTTCTTAGTTGCCAGAAATTTGGATAAAAAATTCTGAAGCCAAGTGGGAGCCTGGGAAAATTCCTTCCATAGGGATGAGTACATTCCTTTATTGGAATATCTATTTCCTTCATAATTAAGAGGGAGAGATAGGCACATCAATACTGTGTTCACTTGGGAAGATCTAATGGAGGATTGGGTAAACATCTATCATATGATATTCTTTGAGGATGTGTTAGGGCACCCAAAATAAGAGTAGTCATAGAGGACCCATTATTTCTTAGGACTGGGAATACAAGATAAGAATCGTCATGCTAGAACACACCCTGAGAACCTGCGTGGGGTATGTTTCGAGAGAGACAATAATGAGGGTGTCTATACATCATTGATCTCATCAATGTTGAGCTTAGATCTTGTGGAGAGATAGAGTTGTTAGTTAAGGCCTTGCTATGTGAGCATGTTGGTTATGTGATGAAAAATAGAAGGGTTGCCAATATGACTCATGAGATTATTCGGATTGAGAATGACAAAGTACCATTATGAACACCTCCCTAGTTAAGAGGGAGTGTTTAAAATTGTAACGAGGTAAATTATTTTGATTTTATGTAATTGATGAAAAGAAGAAAATAATTTTTTTTTTGTAAATACTTGAATCATGGGTTTCATCATCAAGATATTTTATTTTAGTTAAGGTTCCCATTGTGAACCTTTAGTTTTTGACATATAGTCATAAAAGTAAACTTCAATCCTTATCATGTATGGAGGACCCTTCTTGGGCAGGTTACATCTTTGTATGAGTTGTTAAATGTATAAGAGGGCCCTCCAAGGCCAAGAAAAGATTGAGTTTTCTTAGTAAAGACATGTTAGCTCACCCTCTCCCAAGTTGGCCCAAATTGATTGGGAAACAACTATAAATAGGCAGGCTAGCCTCATTCAGTAGGTAGAATTTTGGTAATGTAATTCAGTCAAGGTCTGAGATAAGGAGAAGTGGGAATGGTTCAGAAGACAAACCTCACATCCAACGAAAGGAAGGGAAGGACAAAGTATTTTGGAACTGTTTCTTCCCTGAATTTACCTCACAGTGTGGCATAAGCTAGGGTTTCTGTAGTTTGATATAAACACCAATAATAGTCACATGAAGGGCCTCTA
>Ga0139314_100017_pt1 | contig 22899 bp, 25 predicted proteins | sample In2P11_FD_99376 | JGI IMG/M metagenome (GOLD analysis project Ga0139314, IMG submission 99376)
GTGTCATTGATGATGGGATGTGTTTGGTATCTTGACAGTGGAGCCTCATTCCACATGACCGGTGATAAAAGTTTATCCAATACCTTAGAGGAGAAAGACCTCAAGATGCACATAGAGATGGGGGACGATGGAAAGTATAGTGTTTCAAGAGTGGGCACGGTTGCTTTTCAGAGGGAGCATGGAGCTCCTCTCATCTTGACAGATGTGAAGTATGTGCTTGGGCTGAAGAAGAACTTGGTATCGGTCGTGATATTGGAGGACAAAGGCTACGATGTTGTCTTAAGTAAAGGAAAGGTATTCCTAAGAGACATAACCACAAGTCAGACCAAGAGGATAATTCGATTTGGAATGGGAATCCTTCCCCCTTCCTTTCCTTGCCTTAATTTCTAAGGCCAAATTTTCTTCATCATCATCCTTGGATGAAGAACCATCTCGTCTGCTCCTCCTGATCTCCTCCTGCATAATATCCGACCATAGTCGTTCCCAATCTAGTAGTTTCTCCCTTCCATTCACAGAGTCTTGGTAGCTATTCCAACTCTTTGGAAGGCCAAGGAGAGTGAGGCTCACCATATCATCATTGACAATAGTTATTCCCACACAGCCAAGCTCATCTCTACAGGTGGTGAGCTTGTTCAGATATGTGGAAATAGTATCACCATTCTCCATCTTGATTCTTCGAAGCTTATCCCTCAGCGCCAATTTCCTCTGGTCGCCACTATTTTGGTAGAGGTCCTTCAATGTATTCCACATTGAAAATAGAGTATCCTTCCCATGGAGACTTGAGACAATGTGGTCACGAACTCCCTCAAGTATGATCCGTCTTGCCTTCACCACACACTTCTTCCACTTAGCCAACTCTTGCGTATTAGTTGAAGCTGACTTTGGGATTTCTTGATCAATGAATTCCTTCAAGCCATTGTCTTTTAATATAGCCTCCATTCTATCTTTCCATGCTATGTAATTCGAGCTACCTTCCAAGGCATAGTCGAGTCTCAAGCCATAGAACGTCATTGGCCAACCTTGAAGTATGATATGAATTCGATTTGTACCTACAACCCTGAACTTCAAAATTCGAATTCTCTTCTCAATATACTGTTCACATCTCCAATACCATGTAGAAATTTCCCTACAGATCTAGCTCTCTGCTACATTGTAGAAAACCTATTGTAGGTTAACCCGATAATGCAATATAAATCAAAGCAGAATACTATAACCTACTTCTACTATCAAAGTTTGCGGAAGCTTAAGGATCGCGCTAAACACATATAACCAGAAGAAGAATAATCGATACACAATGCACATAAAAATACTTCGGGAAAAGCCTCAGCGAAAAACCCCACTATCTGTATTATCATACAATGTGGAAATACATAGGAATTATACAAAGCCTTAGCTCTCACAGCTAGCTAGCTCTCAGTACAATCCTCATAGATGCTCACAGACAATCTTGGCTTCTCACAAGCCTTCCTCTCTGCCCTCCAAGCTCCTATTTCCTTATGTTATTCCTCTGGGATGATTCTCCTTTACCAAGTGGAAAACCAATCTCACACACTACTCTAACACACTGTCAGAACTACACAATCCTCAAGGAATTATTCCTTCTTGCATGCATGAGTTTTCTTTATAAGAGAAAACATGCAACTGATAGTACATTGTCCTTGACTTTAATCTCAACTGGGTCTTCCTCAGAATAGACATGCATGAGTGATGAGAGAATCCTCAGTTAACTGGAGTACACTAGTTGGATGCATGCATGCATCAACTAACTGTTAACTCTCTATTAGTTCCTCAAACAGTTTGGAACTAATTTAACTGGACTTAACTCAGTAAACTGAGTCAACTAATTACAACTCAAATATAACTCAATCTTATCTCCTTAATTTAAGGTATAACTATTGCATGACTTCAGAAAGACTTCTAACTTGAATTTCTCCAACTAATTAATCCATAATGAATTAATTAATTATTTCCAAGCTGTTGTTAAGACTAAATTCGATTTTAATTCAAAATTTAATTCAAGGAAAAATTAAATTGGAATATTCTTGTTGCCATATTTCAACACTTCATGACATCAAAATGTCAAGAAATAACACTATAGCCTCATATTTCATGAGGATCTCTCTACTAAGAGATCAACTTCAATTAATTGATGAAATCATTTCCAATAGAGAACTTATGACTACAACAATTAATGGTTTCCCTGACTCATGGGATTCATTTGCATCTAGTATTTATGGCAAGAAGGAGATTCCAAGTTTTGAAGAACTATGGATCTCATGTAATCAAGAAGAAACTATACTTATATCAAAAGGAAGGGTCTAGATATCTGAAGAAGGCAACTCTCAAGCATTTGCAGCACATTCCAAGAAGGCCAGAGGAAGAAATAAGTTTGGCTTCCAAAGAACAATGATGGTAGAATATCTCAAGAAAGAGACCTCCTCAAGGAAAGAAAGATATGTCGAAGATTCAATGTTATCGTTGTCACAAATATGGTCATTTTAAAAGCCAATGTCCTAAAGGATTGAATGATAGAAAGAGAAAGGGAGAGAAACATGCTACAACAACAAAAATTGATGAACATCTAAAGAACCTAAGAATGAAGATTCAAGTGACAAAGATTTCTTCTATTTTTCTGCTCTTACAGGTTTTGTTGCAGATAGCGATGGTTTATGGCTAGTAGATAGTGGTTCCTAAAGACACATGGCAGGATATCAAGACAATATCACAAGTCTAATGGAAAAGAGATTATTTCGAAACATAGAGCTTGGAGATAACAACAGTTACGCAGTCAAAGGCGTTGGGAAAACTTCCATTGAGTGGGAATCAAGTGAAAAAGTCATCTTAGCAACGTATTATATGTACCAAGTTTGAAAAAGAGTTTGGTTTCTATTTCATGTTTAGAATATAAAGGAGATAGAGTAGCATTTGTCAAATGGAAAGTCCTTGTATGGTCCAAGGGATCAAGTATAGACTCTCGAGAGTAATTGGGGATCATGAAGGAAGGTTGTATAGACTCCTGAAACAACCAGCTCAAGCATTAGTACATAATGATATCAATCCATGTGAACTATGGCATAGAATATATGCTCAGCTTCACTATAGAACTTTGTTAACCTTAAATAAGATGGTTTCAGATGTTTCAGAATCGCATATGGAGCATGAAGGTGTATGTAAAGGTTTTGCACTTGGAAATGATGTCAAAAATCCTTTTCCAAGTAGCGAAAGTAAGTCCAAGGAAATCTTGGATCTGTTTCATTCTGATGTATGCGGTCCAATGCCAGTGAAATCTTTTGGAGGCTCTTTGTACTATGTAACCTTTATTAACGACTTCTCTCGCAAGATGTGGATTTACTTCATGAAGACCAAGGGCGAAGTCTTTAACAAATTTCAAGAGTTCAAGGCTGAAGTAGAGAACTTGATAGGAAAGACAATCATGATTCTAAGATCAGATAATGCAATGTCCCTTCCTAATTATTTTCCCTACAGTGAGAAAAACAATTTTTGTCAATTTTTTCATTTTTGGCTTAATGCAATTTTGGTGAAGAAACTTAGGAAAAATGGGGGATCGGTGTGCATTTTAGTGCCATGTGGGGACAACTCACACACAAATAATACACACCACTTAAAGGCAGTTCAATTTTCCTAAGTGGGGGTCAAAAGTATTGATGGGACCCACATGAGACTTAAGGGAGCAAGCATACATAGGAGAAGAGGAGCAACATTTGAGGCCTTTTGATGATTTGAGAATTCATTGTTGCTTTCATTGTACAATTAAGCTACAACGTGTTGTTTAGCACAAGAGCTTCCCAAGGAGTGAAGCTCACCCTTTCTTCAGTGGACCTCGAGTGCCACCCTAGGAAGGTATTCCCTTTTATTTGGAGACAGAGAGAGTTACATCCTTTAGAGAATTACGTTGCCTTGGCTCAATAGCGATGCAGTGGATGGGGCTATGTTGTTTTGGTGGAGCAGAGGTGTTGGGAATTGGGTAAGAAGCAATGTTGCGAACATCGACATTGGGACAAAATCGACAAGTGTCTGGAAAGCCAAGAAATTGTAAAAATAAGTAAAAATCGGAAAACATCAGCAAACATCGACATAATTAAGATACCATAAAAATATCTTTAAAAATCGGCAAACATCGACTAAGCCAAAAAATCGTGATTTCGAGATAAAATTGAGATGTTATTGAGATGTTTGCAACACTCGTGAGAAGTGTTGTTGGAGTGATTCTTGTCTAGTTTCCAGCTTAGAGGAGTGATATTTTAGTAGGAGGAAGAACCTAACACTCCAATCAAATTCTGGCTCAAGGGACTGCGTCATTTTCACCCAGGAATGCGCAGTCTATAGCGTGGGGTTTTTGGAGGGAGTCTTACCCGGAGGATTAAGGAGTTGGGTTGTTGGGATTTTGTTGGGAGGCCTACTTGGAGGGTTTCTTGGCATTTTGGGAGCAAGAAACAACAGTTCCCGCTACATGTGTAGATTTTTGGTTTGGAGGAGGGCCAAGCTCTAGGAGGCTGAATTTGGAAAGTCAAAACTAAGGAAAACCCTTTTTGGGTTTTTGGCAAGGAGCACACTCTTAATTTTGTAGAAATTTCTAGGTTGTTTTGAGGGGATAAATCAAAGCATGAAGTCAGCCAACAGCATAGAATTAGAGGGCCAGTGCAGTTTTTTGGAGAGCAACATTTCTACAACAATTGGGCATTTTTGTGTTGATCACCTGAGGCTTGTAGCTTTCCTTGTGCAAGCCTAGGTGCTCCTCTTCCATCTTCTATTGTACTCCAACCATTATATTAATGAAAATTGGCCAATTTGGTGTTTGAAGAGAACTTTTTGTTATGTATGTAAATTGTTGAACAAATTTTGTTTTGAAATTTATTACATGTCTTTTTTACCATTGCAAATTTTCCATTAGGAATATTACAGTGGTATTAGACCATGTTCTTGGCCAGGGTGTGGAATAGAAGCATGTGATGCCACCATGATACCAAGGGGTAGTCTTCCAAAGAGGCCATGGTAGAGGTAGAGACAGGGGTCGAGGTAGAGACGAAGGCCCAACCCATTTTCAAAAAACGAGGTGGAGAACTGTAGAGGAAGGATGGACAATCAGGCGGACAATGAGCATCCCAGGCCAATGGGTCAGAACCAAGTTTTGGAGGAGCTGCTGAGGACTAATCAATAGATGATGAGGCAAGGGCAGCTCATGATGGACATGATGCAGCAGGTGATGGGGTTGCAAAGGGGTGGAAGGCCCGAGGGAGAGCTTGAAGGTGATGGGGGCTCCAGAGTAGGAGGATGCAATCATACTTATTAGCTCCCACATACTCCCCAGCGTGGGTAGGCTAGACATCCTACTTTATCTCACTTCGTGGAGGAGGCCGAGCTGGAGAGGGAGCCAGACCTGGTTGCAAATTTGGTCCACTCAGTTGTGTATGGAATTGATGAGTACGAGGGGTTGGATGCCCGAATTAAGTAGGTGATGTCATTTGGGGAGTACATCCACCTCAAGGAGAGGCACACTATAGGGGTTGGAGCCCACTACAAAGGGGGGAACATCTAACCAAGATGTGTAGAAGCTAGCAGGGAAGGTCACACCTTTAACTTTGATGGGTCAGCAAAGAGTTCGGCCAGTGCATGGATCCAAAAGCTAGACACATATTTCCACTTGAACCCCATGCAGGAAGCTGATGCTATATGTTTTTATACTCTTCACTTAGAGGGGGATACCCAGGAGTGGTGGTATCATGGGTTGATCACATTGGGACACATCCATATCACCACTTACACAAAGTTCACTCGGAGGCTATTGGAGAGGTTCGAGAGGAAAGACCCAGAGTTGCATTTCAAGGAGTTAGCTCATCTGAGGTAGACTGGCAGTGCAGAGGTTTACATTACAGAGTTTCATAGATTGGCAGTGATGGTGACAAACATCTTAGAGGCTTGACTGATTATGCTATTTGTGGAGGGGCTTATTGAGCCTTTGCGTGGTTGGGTGAGGGCTTACAAACCCAGATCACTTTCGGATGCTATCTCCAGGATCCAAGATATGATTGATGCAATGCACAAGACCCAGGATTTTGTTCCCTTTAGACCCACAGCACCACAAGGGAATTGAGACACCAAGCCATTGTAGAGAGATGGAGAATGTGGCAGCTAGATGACAAGACCTGGAGAGACCTTTAAAATAGGAGGTTGTGTTTCAAGTGATAGGAGCCTTGGGCACCTGGGCACAAGTGCACCAAGGGCAAGGTCCATTTCATTCAGGTGTATTCAGATAGTGAGCCCGATGAGGAGGTCGAGATGGGAGCTGAGTAGGGAGAGAAAGCAGGATAGACATCAAGAGGGCCACCACCACCACCGAGAGGTGGACCATTTTCCCCATTCGAGGGAGTCCTCACTTCACTTCGGGGAGTGTTGAAGTACTTGACACTCATGACTAGGGGGACAATACAGGGGCAACGAGTGTTGGTCCTAGTGGACAGTGGGGCTACCCACAACTTTATTGATGCTCAAATGGTGGAGCGCAACGGCATCCAGACAGAGACATTTGAGGGGTTCTCCGTGCTGGTGCCAGGAGATCGAACCATGTGGTGTACACAATATGTTCCCAAGCTAACTGTGAGGATGGGGAACTACTCGCTCACTGATCAATTTTTTACAGTTGATGTCCCAGACACCAATGTGGTGTTGGGTGTCCAGTGGTTGTATTCATTGAGGAGGGTCACCACTGATTGGCAGAAGCTGGAGATGGAGTTTTTGGGGCCAGATGGGGAGATGGTGTTATTGAGGGGAATGCACTCTTACCCTCCACAGACAGTTTCAGCTCACGGATGGAGATATATCTATGACATGGTTAAATAAAGTGGGCAGTCGAGTTGAGGATTTACGAGACAAGGCCTCCAAAACAGCCTGTGCATCCAGATATATTGGCCTTGTTGGAGAGGCACAGGGGGTTTTTGGGGAGATCCCACTAGGAAGACCACCATATTGTGGTTTCGAGCACACCATTGAGTTGGAGGATGGAGTGAACGCAATCATCACCACCCCGTATGGGCACCCAAATACCTATAAGGATGAGATAGAGAGGGTCATCTAGGAGTTGCTAAGGTTGGGTCACATCAGGCTGAGTTCGAGTCGCTTCGCTTCTTCTGTGGTATTTGTGAAGAAGAAGGATGGGACACTATGCATGTGTATTGACTACAGGGCCCTCAAAAAGAAAACATTAAAGAACATATATACCATTTCACGCATTGATGAGCTGATGGATGAGCTTAGAGGGGTGAAATACTTATCTAAGATAGATCTGTGTTTGGGATATCATCAGATCCAGGTGAGAGAACAAGATATCCCAAATATTGCCTTCCGTTGCCACTATGGAAATTTCGAGTTCTTGGTGATGCCCTTTGGGCTAACCAATGCTTTGGCTACATTCTAGTCTTGTATGAACCACGTGTTTCATGGGCAGTTGAGGCATTTAGTCCTGGTTTTCTTTGATGACATACTCATCTATAGCCAGACTTGGGAGGAGCAACTTCAGCACTTGGAGGTAGTGCTTCACATACTAGAGGAGCAACAAGTGTATGCGAAGATGTCCAAACGTGAATTTAGGCTAACAAAGTTGCTGTACCTGGGGCATGTGATTGGTAAGGACGAAGTAAAGGTACACCAGGAGAAGATTAGGGCCATATTGGATTGGTCAACACCTAGGAACGTGACAGAGCTAAGGTAGTTCTTGGGAATTTGCACATATTATAGGAAATTTGTGAGGGAATTCTCACAGTTGGCAACACCCCTCACCGATTTGACAAAAAAGGGAGCTTTTGATTGGACGCAGGTGGTGGAGGAGGCCTTTGAGCACCTTAAGAGGGTTATGAGCAGTTATCTTATTTTCGCTTTACCGGACTTCGCGACGTCTTTTGTGTTGGAGTGTGATGCCTTAGGCGAGGGAGTTGGGGCCATGTTGACACAAGGAGGCCATCCTATTACATTTGAGAGTAGGAAGCTACTACCACATGAGCAGTTGTACTCAGTGTATGACAAGGAGATGTTGGTCGTGATGCATGCACTGGCCAAATTCAGGCAGTAGTTGGTGGGCAACTGGTTCAAGGTAAAGACTGATCACAATAGTCTTTAGTTTTTCTTGGAGCAACAATCATTAGAGGAGAGACAAAAAGAATGGGTGAGTAAGATTCAGGATTACGATTTTGAGATTGAGTATGTGAAGGGAAAGCACAATGTGGTGGAAGATGCCCTCTCTAGGAGGCCCGCAACACTATCTCTGATGGACCTTACGCATGATTGGAAGGCTCAACTCTTGGTTGAGTACTCCAAGGAAAGATAGGCTTGTGAAATTTTGGATGGTACCCACAGGGATGACAGGTTCTAGGTGATGGATGATGTGATCTACTACAAAGACTGGATATATTTGGTGCCAGGATCTCAGCTTAAGGAGAGGATTTTGTAGGCCTCTCACAATTCCCCCCTAGAAGGACACTCGGGCTTCCTCAAGACATATCGTGCTATCAGAGAGATATTTTCATGGTAGGGGCTCAAAGGAGATGTGTTGAGGCACGCATGGGAGTGCGTAGATTGTCAGAGGAACAAGGTGGAGCTGTCACATCTCGCTGATTTATTATAACCACTTCAAATTCCAAAGAGGAAGTGGGAGAGTATGTCCATGGATTTCATCACTGGGCTCTCAGCGGCGCAAGGGCGAGATTGCATTTATGTGGTGGTCGACAAGTTGACCAAGTTTTCCCATTTCTTCACCATCCCGTCAAGATCTTCAACCTCCTAGGTGGTCGAGTTATTCTTTCGATAGGTCTTCCCGTTACATGGTCAACCCAAGACTATCATTAGTGACGGGGGCAACAACTTTATGGGGGCTTTCTGGCAGGAGTTATTTCAGCTGGTGGGGACAAAGCTTACACCCAGTAATAGCTATCACCCCCATATGGATGGGCACACTGAGATCGTGAACAAGTGGTTGGAGGGGTACCTGCACAACTATGTAACAAACCAACATAGAGTGTGGGTAAGTGGCTTCATCTAGGATATTTCTACTACAATACCACTTATCATATGTCGATTAGTACGTCTCCTTTCCGAGCACTTTATGGGTATGATGCACTTTCTTTTTCTGACATGGTGTTTGGAGATAGCAGGGCCCCAGGGGCAAAGGATTGGGTTAGAGAGAACCAGGACATTCTCCGAGCTCTCAATAACAACTTGCAGGTGGCCCAAAATCAACAAAAGATGTATGCTGATAAGCATAGGGTGGAGAGACATTTTGAGGTAGGGGACATGGTCTACTATGCTTGCAGCCACATAGACAGTCTTCACTCAAGCAAAAGGGGGCAGAAAATATTCGACCTCGGTTTTATGGGTTGTATAAGGTGGTTAGGAGGGTTGGAGAGGTGGCCTATGAGTTGGAGCTACCTTCAGAGAGTTGGGTCCACAATGTGTTCCATGTCTCATGCCTAAAAAAGGCATTGGGGAAGCATGTTATAGTAGAAACTGAGTTGCCTCCCTTGGATGATGAGGGGCACTTAGTTTTGACACCTGAGTTCATATTGGAGACTTGGGAGAGGAGGTTGAGAAACAAGATGATCAAGGATCACTTGGTCAAATGGAAGGATTTGCCAAAAGAGGATGCCACATGGGAGAGTAACAAATTTTGACGCATCCAGTTTTGCAGTTGCTTGGGGACAAGCAACATCCTGGAGGGGAGGACTATAATGTCCCTTCCTATTATTTTCCCTAAGGTGAGAAAAACAATTTTGGTCAACTTTTTCATTTTTGGCTTAATGCAATTTTGGTGAAGAAACTTAGGAAAAAGGGGGGGTCAATGTGCATTTTGGTGGAACGTTGGGGCCACTCACCCACAAATAATACGCACCCCTTGAAGCCAGTTTGATTTTCCTAAGTGGGGGTCAAAATTATTGATGGAACCCACATGAGACTCAAGGGAACAAGCATAAATAGAAGAAGAAGAGCATGATTTGGGGCCTTTTGATGATTTGAGAATTCATTGTTGCTTTGGCTGTTCAGCTAAGCTACAACATGCTGTTTAGCACAAGAGCTTCCCAAGGAGTGAAGTTCACCCTTTCTTCGATGGACCTCGAATGTCACCCTAGGAAGGTATTCCCTTTTATTTAAAGACAAAGAGAGTTACATCCTTCAGAGAATTATGTTGCCTTGGCTCAGCAGGGACGTAGTGGAGGAGGCTACACTGTTTTGGTGGAGTAGACGTGTCGGGAATTGGGTGAGAAGTTTTGTCGAAGTGATTCTTGTCCAGTTTCTAGCTTTGAGGAGCGATATTTCACCAGGAGGAGGAGCCTAGCACTCAGGTCGAATTTTTGGCTCAAGGGGTTGTGTCATTGTGAAAATTCAAGAATCCCTCCCAAATCTGTTACTGCAGCAACTAATTAAACTTCTCATATTTGTTAATTCCTGAAAAAAATTATCTACTGCTTCCTACAACAAATATCGAAGCTAATACAATAGCAGCCTTCACTTAATTAATTAATTTGCCCAAAACAATAGAGAAAAATCCACACAAGTGACATAGTATTTTTTGGACAAATGTCCTTAGAAGAACCCAATGCAGGAAAATCCATGCAGAAAATTTGAGGATTTTATATTATTAAGCAACAATTTCTGAATACAATTCTGGATGCCCTTTTGACAATCCAGTTACAGAGAAAATAAACTAGCTAGGAAAACTTAGTGAGATTACCTCACTCTACCCAGCAAATCCCGACTGTTCCAGCAGTTGAACCAATTGTCCCCAACTATCTCTGCGCTGGCCTTGCGTAAGCCCTGTGGTAGCCTCAAAAGGCTTTGCATCATCTCAACTAGCACACATTTTCCCTCTGGAATAGTTTCTAGCTATCACGGCTCAGAAATGTCAGCTCCCTCTGCAAACTCAGAATTCTGCGCTGAAGATTGCACAGCTTTTGCGTGAGCCCTCCTGGTTCAGCGTCAAGCTCTGCGTGGGCCCTTCTGGCCCAGTGTCAACCCCTCTCCAGTCTGCGCTGCCTCCTCTTAGTGTCTCTCTACCTCTCTGCCGCATATCCTGGGCTCTAGAGAAGATACTCCAACCCAACTATCTCTGCCCCTCACTATCAAAATTCTCCTAATAACTCCTTTGCTCTGCTTCAAAAAATCAAACTTCTGAACTCTGTGTGTTTTTCCAAGTGACCCTCAAGCTTCCTTAAATAATCTCCTCATTGACATTCAGTGGCCTAGATTAGAAGCTAATCAATGGCTAAGATCATTTCTTTTTAATCCTCATCTGATTCTAGAAGTTACACACAAAGTTTATATTAATACCTTTTAATTATTTTATTTTCCTAAGTTTAGACATAGGGTCCCTTTAAAAATAATTAATTATTTTAATAAAACTATTTCTGGGTGGAACTTCCCAAAACATTTTCTTGGTTCTTTGGAATACATATGCCCAAGCCTCCCTGCAAAATTTGAGACTTAGAGCACATCCGATGCTACTAGAAATGCATCGTTGGGTGTGGAGCTTGATTATCTTCTTTATTCAGAGGTATCGCCGCATTGGACCCCATTTCGTAATGTGGCGGCAACGCTGCCTGTTTATGTGCGCCGCCAGGGTGGGCGATGAAGATTATTTAGAGCCCCCTCTTGACAGGGGATAGGGGACAGCCCCCCCAAAGCTAAAAGTAGATGTAAAATTTCCTTGTAAAATGTTGTAATTTCGTAGTCCATCTAGTCCGTTCATTAGGCAGAAATCCGACGGTAGTATTTATGTTTAATTTAGGGTGTTTTTCCCTAGAAGGCAACCCTTTGCTATATATGAGGGAATTGTATTGCGACTATGTAGATGTGTATTCTGAACGAGAAAGAGAGAGGAGATTGTGTCAGAGCAAAGAGGGAATTACAACGGATTTGTTATAGGTTGTATCTCTTCATTTTGCTGGATAATATAAAAGGAAGGACAGGTTGTTTCTTCGTTGACGTAGCCCAAATTGGGTGAACCACATATATCTGTGTCTCTCTTGTTTTATGTGTTTTCTATGTTTATATTTCTGTAATATTTTGTGTTCCATTGCTCTGTAATATATAATTTTATAACATGCACACTCCCTCTTAGCGAGGAATGTTCTCTAGTAATGCAACTTACTGAAGCATCACTCTGTTCTATAACATCTCCCCCTGCACTGCTAATGTTTGACATGCTGTCCACCAACCATTGTGCAAATGATGCATCTGTACTGTCGTTGACCTTGCCACTATCAACACTACATCTGTAATGTCGCTAACCTTGCCACTGTCAACACTGCATTTGTAATGTCGCTGACCTTACCACTGTCAACACTGCATCTGTACTGCAACTCCCTCTCAAATTTTGCACCCATGTTGCTGCTAGCACTGCCAATGCCAACTACCACTGGATTGCAAACTGTGGCTACTACTTTATCAGTAATGGAGAAACATCCCAAATTACTGAACTAATTGTGTTCAGTATGATACCATGTGAATGTTGGAACTTGATTGTTGCTAGTCTCTACATTGACCCTCTGAATCCACTACGATGTTGCTGACTTTTGTTCTATGTCATCTGCACTGCTACCAACTCTTCTCTGCCTTATTCAGTCTCTAGCATTCCTAGCCACTGCAACTGTCTCTTCGACACTCCTTCGCACCATCCGACATTAGTCCATCTTGTTATTTCTGATCAAGGCTCTATAGCATGGAATTGATCTGAGAGGTGGGCTCCTCAAGGATTCTGCCCATCTGTAGCTCTTTCGAACTACAACTCCAAATCAACCCACCTCCCTCCTAGAGGCATCTCGATTGTCATGTTGAACTCTTCGATCTTTGCGGGTGCAACCTTCGAATTGTGCTTCTCATCTTTGTCCTTCTCCCTGAGAGGACATTGAGTTGTGTAGTGACCCATCTCACCACACCTGAAGCACTTTATCTTTGAGACATCCTTCTTACATCTCTGTTGCTCCTGCTTCCCCTTCGATGCGAGGGATGCGTTATCCTCCTCCTCATGGGGCTTTGACCCACTGCTGTTGCTTCTGTCAAGCTTGCACATGACTAAGTCTCTCCTCAACTCCTCTTGTTTGAGAGCTGCCCACATCTCATCTAAATTCGGCAACGTTGCCCTGCCCAGGATAATTTGGACAAAGACTTGCCACCTAAGTCACCTGACACGGGGATTCGGGACATGTAGGATTCGAGATTCCTGGTGTCGGATTCCAACACGCTGACCCCCCGGAACAGGACACGTTAGGATTCGTTCTATATTATTTTATTAAAAATATATATATTAAAAATTAGATATTTCTTACACAAATTTTAATTAATGATACAAATTTATTGATTTCAAACATAGATCTTCATCTATAGCTATTAGCATGCATAGTACATACAAAATTCAAATAAATGTCAGTGGTACTGGTCACATAAATGATAAATCTATTAAAAATTTAAATCATGATTCATAATTCATAACTGAAAAACAACTTACAACTACAAGATAGTAAGATAAACACACTGACAACTGTAGTTTTCTCATTAAGTCATCAAATCAAAATGTGTTACACAGGGAGTGTTGGTGCAATGCTAATGGCAAATAGAAATAGAAAATATAAAACAACTACAAGTATACAAGCCTCAAGGCATCAAAATCAGCATCATTGTCCCCATCATTATGGTCCCCACTGCTCTCCTCTGCACCCTCCTCCTCCCTTGTATCCATAGTTGCCTCTGCATCTGTTGGTATGGAGGTTGACCCCTCTAAGTCATCAAATCTAACAGGCTCTAGCACTGGATCATTGAGATCCATGTTGGCCAATGCCAACTCAATAGTGGTGTCTAGACCCATATCATCAGGAAAGACATCCCACATCTTTGTCTTTCCCCTCAACTGCTCTTCCCTCTGCCTGTAAATAAGACGAAGGTTGGTGTGCACATACACCATTGTCTCTACCCTAGACTGCTCAAGCCTGCTCTTCTTCACACTACACAAATTCCCATTTGTGCTCCAATTCCTCTCGCAACAATAGGATGAAGTTACCTCAGAGAGGAGCCTCATGGCTAACTGCTGAAGAGGAGGGCTTGTTGCCCCATGATTTTTCCACCAAGAATAGGGCTTCTTAGCCCCCCTGTCTCTAATCACATCATAACCTCCAAATCGACCACTACTAGTGGAAAACTCTGCAAAGGCATCCTCCACCTTAGCAAGCAATGCACTATCCCTATAAATCCTCCTGAATGCCTCTTTCCTTCCCTGTGAGATTTCACCATCCATGTGAGGAGGGAATCTGCGGGAAGGTCCACCATTCAACCACTCATGGCTGTAGTATTTGGGGTTCAATGAGTGAGCCAAACAATGTAAAGGTGTACACTTCTTGTCCTATCTGCTAACAAGAATATCATGTATGGTATCGCAGAAGGCCTCTGTTGATGTCTCATACTCGGGGCACTCACTCTGTAGAATAATGCTCCTCACAAACTCAATCATGGAATCCCATCCCTCATAAACCTCTCCTAGGATGGGTTTGTCTGTATCTGCAACTCGATGCAAAGAAATGATAGGGTCCATGATTCGAATAATTAGATCTACCCTCTCCCACCAAGCATCATCTAGCACCCTGTCCTTCACTCTTTTAGAGGCTGCATGATCTGTCTTTCTCCAAAAATACCAAAACTCAAAAATAACCATGGACCCAAGAGCGGTCTTGACCTCCCTCAACCTCTTCAACATCATGAATGAATATGCAAACCGTGTCGAAGACACCATGAAGTTGATAATTGGGTGTCGTGTTGGATCTTTCCATCCATCAGAAACAATGCTAACCCCAGACGTTGGCCATGATGCCATAATAGGCTCAAGCATTTTTTGCACCTCTTTTTTGCCTTCGTCAATAATGTGGTTCTCAGCTTCTCTAACCCAGGAGGCACATACCCTGTTGGAGCCCCTTGAGTTAGAGCTCGACACATCTCAACAAATAAACGTGAACGTACAACATTAAATGATATGAACTTTTGATAGAAGAAGAAGGCAATGGTGAGATCAAGCTCTTCCCGTCTCTCTTTTTGGAAAATCTTGTCCATTGGACCAAGTGCTCTTCTTTTTCATGCTTGTCCCCCAGTAGAAGTAGAACTCTCAAATGGAAATTTGGTGTTGGCTTTCCTCAAAAATGGAAGGGGATCTTCATTCTTGGGTTTTTTTTTTATTTTGAAGCCAGTGCCACATGTTCCATACCAACATTGGCCTCCTTTTCCAATTCTTTTCTCTTTTGTGAAGTAATAGCTCTACAAGATCCAATCCCACAACCAGGTAAAGCCAAAAAATGTGATTTCACACGGTAATATGTGCTTTTGAAAGAAATGTTACAAAAATTGCATTTCCATTGCACATTGCCTCCTCCCTTTCCCTTGTTGTCTGGCCCATCCTCTCTTGTGACATATTTCCACAATGGGTATTTATCATTGTCTTTAAGTTCTCTTCCCTCAACATTACTTGCAGCAGACTCTGATGATATTGGGGAAGGAGGGGCATCTCTACCCATGACATTCTTGCCCTTCCTTTGCCCCCTAACTGCTGCCTTTGATTGAGCCATGAACACTGTTACCTGTAAAAAAAATGAACAAACTTACAAAGCATGCACAAATTTGTAAATAAAAAATGAAAATCATATACAAACTGCTGTAAAAAATGCAAAAAATGGAGGTGAAATGCCAATCTTAGAACATAGACAGTTTTAGCATGTCTTTTGGAAATTCAAGGTTGCAACTTGCCAGAGTATTCTGAGAAATTCAAGGTTACAATACACATAAATTATAATTAAATAGATTCCACTGTCCAGATATAAAGTCCAGGACTCGCAGCAAAGAAGGACAAGATTTCACTGTCTAGGACTCGCAGCAAAGAAGGGCTTTGATCTTGCCAAGCTCGTACAGAATTTCAGTGTATTTTGGCAGCCAAGTTTTCTCCAAGATTGCAGTTTGATCCTGTGAAAGGAGAGGCCGAGAATAGGCATTATATTCTTTGATCTATGAGAGAATGGCCACAATTCTGTGGAGGAGGGCCAAGCCTCTGTTCACCATGAAAAGGAGGCCATAAAGCTTGGTTGCTGGCAGAATAGAAGCCCGAATTACCTCAATACACAACCCAAGTGAGAAGGCCTTTTAAGACCGAGATATGGACTCCAAGTTGATATCTAAAGGAAAGAATCCAAGGAAGTTTCGTTATCTATGGTGTGTAGTGGTTGAATAATAGTGTGATTGGAGTGGTTTCGTTATCTAAGTAAGTTGAGGCCCTTGAGAATGAATGGAGTGGCAGAAATGCCTTGACAAGTTGACAAAGAAAAAGGCTTCCTTTTGAAAATGTTTTCATAATTTATTCCCAGACAACAACGAAGGGAATGTTTTTGAAACACCATGCTGCAGTTAGGTGTTCATTCCCTCAATAAGAATGGCATTAAGCAATTTCAAAGAGGATTGAATCTAATCAGTGTTCTCATTACAGTACAACGACGGGAGTTCAAAAGGGACATGACATGTTTTGGGACTGCTGCCTGGGAACCTGAATACCCTCATATTCCCAACAAGTGAAGAAATATAGGCCACAAACCTGTAGATGGAGACCGAGGATTGTCAAAGGGCTTGACTGGTAATCCAAGGTTAGAAAAGTCTGTGGCATGGAGTTGCTCAATGTAAACTGTAAACACTGAACAGTGAGATCAGAAATGCTGCAAATGCACTTACCGGGTGGACCGGTGGTCGATTCTCCTTGTTGAATGCTCTACTCCTTGCTGCAACAGCAAAAATCACTTGCCAAATGAAAATATTAATGAGCAAACACGCCCTTTTCATACCTGCACTGAGCTTAGTGAGTCCTGGAAACAGGACATGTTTCCCAAAATCGCGACACGCTTTTGAAAATCGTGACACGACCTCGGATTCGACGTGTTGGAAAAGGAAACGATGTGTCATATGATTTGGACACAAATCTAGACCGAATTGTGTCGGATTCGCTGGATTCGGGATTCATAGGGGTTTAGGACAAATCCGATTACTTAGCTTGCCACTCATCTGAGACAAAATTGAGGGCCAGTTTAAGCAACTCTGAGTCTTGAGGTGTAGACCCCACAACAGATAACTCATCACGGGTCTCCTGAAGCTTCGTGAGGAATGGATACACACACTCCCCCTTCTGCATCTGAGCAGATCTCAGCTTCTGCTCCAAGTGCATCTTCCGTTGCTCAGAAGATCCCTGATACAATGTAGACAATGTATCCCACATCTCCTTAGCAGTCCCTCTACTAGCGATGTGATAGATCACATAATCCTTCACTCTATCGAGGATCATTCTTTTCTCCTTTGCCATTTCAGCTCTGTACTTCTTCAACGAATCTACATCTACAGGCACAACCACCATGTTGTCGACATATTTCTTGAGGGCATGCTCATCTAGAAGGAATGCCATCCTAGCCTTCTAGATGACATAGTTGGATGCTCTGTCCAACCTATCCTGATCCCTCAAGCCATTGGTTTCCATCTCTACCACTGGAAAATGTCGAAAATCTCCTCTCTGGTTCTTACTGCTGTTGCTTAGCCAATAAGAAAGCAAACTTCTTGGCGGGAAGTCTTACTGAGGAAAATTTCCCCTCAATCGTGCTTTTGCCTTCTCTTCTAATGTCTTTTTGCCCAACAAAACGACCTGCAGAAAAGACTGTGTCCCACCAGCTTCTCCTCACGCTGAGGCTTCATCGCTACTCCCTCTGCCTAGCAAAACGACCTGTAGAAAATATTGTGACTCACCAGCTTCTCCTCACGCTAAGGCTTCATCACTGCTCCCTCTGCCCCGACAAAATTTCAAATTGGGAGTCCTTCCCCTCTATCGGCTCACTCAGAGAGAGACTACCTCGAAAATCAGCCCTCCAGCTAGAACTGCGCAAACTCTCTAGGGTTTCGAATTGTTGCCTCCTACAACTTTTTCGATCTCGCACTTTTGCTCAGTGTTGGGTTCTATGGCACTGTTTTTCTTAATTCACTTGCAATGCTCTGATACCATGTGAAAATTCGAGAGTCCCACCCAAATCTGCTACTGGAACAACTGATTAAACTTCTCCTATTTGTTAATTACTGAGACAAATTATCTACTGTTTCTTACAACAAATATTGAAGCTAATACAATTGGAGCATTCACTTAATTAATTAATTTGCCCAAAACAAGAACAAAACAATAGAGAAAAATCCACACAAATGACACATTGTTTTTTGGACAAATGTCCCTGGAAAAACCCAATGTGGGTAAACCGGTGCTGCAGCTTTGAGGGTTTTATATTATTAAGTAGTAGTTTCTGAATACAACTCTGGATGCCCTTCTGGTAGTCTAGTTGTAGAGAAAATAATCTGGTAGAAAAACTTAGTGAGATTACCTCACCGTACCCGACAAATCTTGACTGTTCTGGCAACTGAACCAACTGTCCCCTGATATCTCTGTGCTGGCCTTGTGTCAGTCTCAAAAGGCTCTATGTTAGCGCAATTGGGAAGTGTTTGTCCTTTGGAGCTGTTTTTGGCCCTCTTGGCTCAGAAATGTTAGCTCCCTCTATAAACTCGGACTTTTGCGCTAAAGACTGCACAGCTTCTGCGTGAGCCCTCCTAGTTCAGCGTCAAGCTCTGCATGGGCCCTTCTAACCCAGCATCAACCCCTCTCGCGTATGTGCTGCCTCCTCCTGGTGTCTCTCTGCCTCTCTGCTGTGTATCCTGGGGTCTTGAGAAGATACTCCAACCCAACTATCCCTGCCCCTCATTGCAAAAGCTTACTATCAAAATTATCCCGGTAGATCGTCTGCTCTACTTCAAAAAATCGAACTTCTGAACTCTCTGTGTGTTTTTCCAAGTGACCCTCAAGCCTCCTTAAATAATCTACTCGTTGACATTCAACAGCCCGGATTAGAAGTTAATCAATGGCTAAGGTCATTTCTACTTGATCCTCATTTTCTTCTAGAAGTTACACCTACCGTTTATATTAATACCCTTTAATTATTTTATTTTCTTAAGTTTAGACTTAGGGTCCATTTAAAAATAATTAATTATTTTAATAAAACTCTTTTTGTGCGGAATTTACGAAAACTCTTTCTGGGTTCTTTGGAATACATTTACCCAAACCTCCCTACAAAATTTAAGACTTAGAGCACATCTGGTGCTACCAGAAATCAACAGTCATTTTCACCTAGGATTATGTAGTCTATAGTGTGGGATGTTTGGAGGGAGTCTTGCCCGGAGGATTGAGGAGTTGGGTTGCTGGTATTATGTTGGGAGGCCTACCTAAAGGGATTTGTTGGAATTTTGGGAGCAAGAAACAACAGTTCCTGCTACAGGTGCAGATTTCTGGTTTAGAGGGCCAAGCTCTAGGAGGCCAAATTTGGAGGTTCAAAACTAAGGAAAACCCTTTATGGGTTTCTCTATGTTTTCGGTAAGGAGCACACTCCTAATTTTGTAGAATTTTTTGGGCTGTTTTGAGGGGGTAAATCAGAGCCTGAATCCAGCTAGCAATAAAGAATTAGAGGGCCAACGCAGTTTTCTAGAGAGTAGCATTTCTACAACAGTTGGGCATTTTGTACTGATCACTTGAGGTTTGTAGCTTGCCTTGTGCAAGCCCAGGTGCAACTCTTCCATCTTCTATATTACTCTAGCCATTATATTAATGAAAATTGGCCAGTTTAATGTTTGAGGAGAAATTTTTGTTATGTGCATAAATTGTTGAATAGAGTTTGTTTTGAAATTTATTACATGTGTTAGTTTTTGGTAGTATCAGAAGTGCTCCAGCCTTGAAAATTGGTGGTGACGATAAGGCACATGAGTTCTAAAGAACCTAGAAACCATTTGGTGAAATTGCACCCTGATTGTATTTTATTAAAATAATTAATATTTTTAATGGGGTTCCTAAGTCTAGACTTAGGGAAATTAAAATATTAATGGGTATTAATCAAAATATGCGTGAGAATGATCTAGAAGGCAGATCAAGTCACGTTTTAATCTTAGTCGTTGATTAGAGATTTAATCTCGGTTGTTAAAGACTCAATAGGAAAAGTATAAAATGGAGGCTTGGGGTTCATTTGGAAACACACACACACACAGAGAATTGATCTAGATTTTGATTTCTAAGGCTGGAAGCTGAGAAATTCGAACTAAGTGATCATTCAACAGTAGAGGGGTAGGGAGAATCTGGGAGAAGGAATTTCTGGAAAATACTGACAGAGAGGTAGAGAGAGCTTTCAAAGAGGCAACACAGTAGTTGGGAGAGCTGATGCTGGGCCAGTCTGGGCCCATGCAGCCTTGACGCAAAGCTAGAAGGGCCAGCACAAAGCAGAAAAGCTGCCTATCACGCAGAAGTCGGAATTGTCGGAATAGCCAAAACTGCTAGGAACTGGTGGAACAGCTGGGATAGCTGATGCAGAGGGCAGAATAGGTGATGCAGGGCTAGTGCAGAACTAGCCGGGGTTAGCCAGTCTTGTGCCAGATCAACTGAAATTTTTGCAGGGTGAAGTGAGGTAAAACTCACTCAGATTTTCCACCAGTATTTTCTCTATAAAGGATTCCTAGATGAGCATCCGAGATTTGTATTCAGATATTTCTCCTGCATAATAATAAACCCTCAGGACTGTTGCATCGGTTTTCCCGCATTGGGTTTTTTCGGGGACTATTGTATCCAAAAATAAGTGTGTCCCATGTACCTTGTTCTTTGTTCTATTTTTTGTTTCATGAGATCAAACATTTAATTAGTGTAGGCTGCAGAAGTAATTTTCTTCAGTATTCAAAAGAATAACTTGATGAATGTAATTTAAAAATCAAGTAGGTGAAGTAGATTTAGATTTGCTGCATTAGGGGTTCCTTCAGTAGTAGGAATTTTCACATGGTATCAGAGCATTAATTTTGAAACAGGAAGAGCAGATCAAGTGCTAAGTAGTGAGGCCGAAAGATGCACTTTGCATCAATTCAAATCCCCTTGAAGGGATTGCATAATCCTTGCCAAGAAGAAGATCCAAGGAAATCTCTCTCTGAGTGAGACGACAAAGAGGTAAGATTTCCAGTTCGTGAGCTTGCAAAGGCAGAGGGAGTGACGCAGAGCCTCAATGCAGTGCTTGAAGGGTGCAGTTTTTGTCGGGGCAGAAAACCACTAGAAAAGAACGAAGACACGTAGAAGGGGAATTTTCTCCTCAGAGAACTTTCTGCGAGAAAGTTCAAATTTCTCACTTGCTAAGTAGCTGAGCAGTGCTAAGTAATGACTAGAGGAGTCGGTTCGACAGTTGGGTTGGATGGCATTACATGGGCTTAGAGATCAGGACAAGTTGGACAAAGCCTCTAACTAGGTCATATGGAAGACCAAAATCTTAGTTGTTCTGGAGGAATATGATCTTGAGGCCTACGTCAAAAGTGTTGTAGTTGTTCCTACTGACAATGATCAAAAGAAGAAGTACAAGGCCAAGCAGGGGAAGGAAAAGAGGATCATTCTCGAAGGAGTTCAAGATAATGTGGTCTCACACTTGCAGTGCAAGGATACAGCCGAAGAGATGTGGGAAGCCTTGTCTTCTCTGTATGAAGGCTCTTCTGAATAATGGAAGATGTATTTAGAGCAAAAGTTGCAGCGGGCCTTGATGTAGAGAGGAGAAGGGGTTAACCTTATCTTCAACGTTTTCAGGACACCAGAGACCAGCTTGCTTCAGTGGGGTCCACTCCTCAGCTGACTGCGATGGTGAGGATATCCTTGAATGGAGTCTTGGATGAATGGCAAGTTTTCATCCAAAGCATATTGGGCAGGGAAAAACTACCTTCATGGGAGGAGATGTGGGCGGCTCTTCAACAGTTAAGGAGGGACCTAGTGAAGTTCAACCTCAATGGTAGTAGTGGGAGTGGCACAAAGGCGAAGGATGAGGAGAACGCAACTCTAGCATTGAAGGGACAACAAAAGTAGAAATGAAAGGACATTTCGAAGGTGAAATGCTTCAGTTGTGACGATATTGGCCACTATGCATTCCAGTGTCCTTTGAAGAAAAAGGATAAGGATGAGAAACATGATCCTAAGGCTGCTTCAACAAAGATTGACAAGGATGAGTTTTCCATGAGTGCCCACACATCTCCAAGAGAGATGGGGTGATATTGAGCTGTAGTCGGGAGGACTACATGTGGGCAGGATCCTTGAGGAGTCCACCTCTTGGATCAATTCCTTGCTACGAGAGCCCAAGATTCAGCGGTAGCGAGATGGACTTAGTGTCAGATGATGTAGTGGAGTATTTGGCGGACAGATGCAATGGCTTGCAACCAGACACTGATCAGCGAAAAGCAAGGTTGGTAGCAGTTTAGATGGCACAATATAGAGGTCAGCAGTAGTGCAGAAGATTCAGAGGGTCAACAGCAGTCAAATTCCAACATTCATTGTATTATGTTGAACACAGTTAAGTTCAGCAAATTTTGGATGTTTTTTAGTTTCTTCTCTCAGCAACAGAGTTGCAGTACGGATGCAGTGTTAGCAATGGCAGTGCTAGCAGCATAGTAGATGCATCGTTTGAAAGGGAGTTGTAGTACAAATGCAGTAGTGGCAATGGCAGTGTCATGGGTAGCAGTACAGGAGCAGTAGCAACAGAGTGTTGGTGGCAACAACAGTGCAAAAAGGAGGTGCTTTAGAAACAAAGCGACATGCAGGTGGACATTATTGCTAGAACACTTTCCTTGCTAAGAGGGAGTGTTAGCTTTTGGTAGCATCGGAATTTCTCTAGCCTTGAAAATTAGTGGAGAGGCTAAGGCACATGAGTTCTAAAGAACCCAGAAACCATTTGGTGAAATTACACCTGGATACTATTTTATTAAAATAATTAATATTTTTAATGGGGTTCCTAAGTCTAAACT
>Ga0139314_100020_pt1 | contig 22342 bp, 24 predicted proteins | sample In2P11_FD_99376 | JGI IMG/M metagenome (GOLD analysis project Ga0139314, IMG submission 99376)
GTCCAATCAAGGGAAAGTTTTTACACAAAGCTATTTATGAGAAGGAAATGTTGGCAATACTACATGCACTTAAGAAATGGCGACCCTACCTAATGGGAAGACACTTCAAGGTAAAAATGAATCATGACAGCCTTAAATACTTTTTAGAACAAAGATTATCCTATGAAGAGCAACAAAAGTGGGTCACAAAGAGGTTGGGTTATGAATTTGAAATCATCTACAAAAAGGGGAAGCAAAATGTGGTGGCAGATGCACTCTCAAGAAAGGATGGAGATGTGGAAGCATTGTTGTGCACCATTTCTATTATCCAACTAGATTGGATAAATGAAGCAAGGGAGGAATGGAAGAATGATGAAGAAGTGTGGGCACTTATTCGAAAGCTACAAAAGGATTCTAGTACATCTGATACATTTAGCTGGAAAACTGATTCATTATAGTACAAAGATCGCTTATACCTCTGTAAGAATTCACAACTCAAACAAAAGATTTTTATGGTATTGCAAACTTCTCCCTTAGGAGGGCACTCAGGATTTTAAAAAACTTATAACACAGTTAAGAAGCAAGTTTTTTTGAGATGGACTTAAATCAGATATTCAAAAGTTTGTGGCGGAATGTTTGGTTTGCCAACAAAATAAAGTTGAAACAGTTAAGACCCCGTGTCTATTACAACCTTTATCCATTCCAAGCCAACGATGGGAGGAGGTTTCAATGGATTTTATCACAGGTTTACCCAATTCTGAGGGAAAGAGTGTCATCATGGTGGTAGTTGATAGAATTACCAAGTATGCACACTTTTGTGCATTATCACATCCATTTAAAGCTAGTACAGTTTCTTCTGCATTTATGGAAACAATTCAAAAGCTACATGGAAACCCAAAGATTATTATAAGTGATAGAGATCCCATTTTCACTAGAAATTTTTAGACATAATTATTTTCTTATCTTGGTACTCAGTTAGCTCATTACTCATCTTATCATCCTTAATCTGATGGGCAAATTGAGATAGTAAATAAATGTTTGGAAGGATATCTTCGTTGCTTTGTTTCTGATAAACAGACACAATGGGTCAAATGGTTGTCTCTGCCTGAATGGTGGTATAACACTTCCTTCCATACAGCAACAAAAATGACCCAGATATTCCACCTCTTGTGCTCCAAAGAAACATTTGGATCCTTTTTCATATAATCGTTTCTCCTCCAATAGTTGTAGCACCCTGTCAACATGTTCAACATGATCCTTCCAAGAATTGTTGTAGATTATTATATCATCAAAAAATACTAACACAAATTTTCTAAGGAAGGGGTTGAAAATGGAATTCATCAAACCTTCAAATGTAGAAGGTGCATTGGTAAGGCCAAAAGGCATGACCAGAAATTTATAATGACCCTCATGAGTTCTAAATGCTGTTTTTGGAATGTCTTCAATCTTCATTCTAATTTGATGATATCCTGAATGAAGATCCAACTTGGTGAAGTAAATTGATCCATGCAATTCATCCAGTAATTCATCAATGACAGGAATGGGAAACTTATCTTTAATAGTGAGCTTGTTGAGCTCTGTATAATCCAGAAACATGCTCCATGATCCATCCTTCTTGTGGACCAATACTACTGGAGCAGAGAAAGAACTTTGACTAGGTTGAATAATACCATCCTCTAGCATTTCTGCAACTGTATGTTCAATTTCACTCTTTTGGGCATAGGGATATCTCTACAGCCTGATGTTTGGAGGAACACTTCCAGGAATCAGATGAATAGCATGATCATGATCACGAATAGGTGGCAGACCTTTGGGAGTCTCAAATACCTTGGAATGATTGTCCAAGACTTTTTGGAGTTCTGGAGAAATATATGATTCCAATGTGGAAACATGTAGCGAACATAATTGTGCAATTACACCTCTTTGTTCCTTTTTTAGAAGCTTTGTCATACTGTTAGAGATGATTATCTTTCCTAGTTTCCCTGTAATACCCCTTAATTCAACTTCCTTTCCTTCCACAGAAAATTTCATGAAAAGTTCTTGAAAATTAAAAGCTATTGTATGCAAGGATTGTAGCCATTGGACTCCTAGTACAACATTAGCACCTCCCATTGGAATGGAAAGCATTGGGCTAGTCAATACATATTCTTCCATGGATAGCTTGATATTATGGCACTTTCCAGAGAAATTTATCGTTCCTCCATTTGGAACCATCACTTGAAATCTAGTGTTGTATATAGGAAGAAATTCAATTCTTTTGCTACCTTACAATGAATAAAATTGTGGGTGCTTCCTGAATCAATCAACACTATTACCATTTTCTTCTTGATTTGTCCTTCTATCTTGATGGTTTGAGGAGTGGTAATTCCAGCCAACGCATTACAAGATATGGTCAGATTCATTTCTTCTTTATCTAGGCTTTGTTCTTGGAGTATATCCTCTTCTTTTGACCTTTCTTGCTCCTTTTCTTCTTCCTCTTCACAATCTATGTAGAATAATTTCTTCTCAGCACACTTATGACCTTTAGTGTATTTTCTATCACAACTATAACAAAGCCCTTTTACTCTCTTTTCTTCCAATTGTTGTGGTGTCAACCTTATAGGTTTTGGAAGGCTAGCGGTAACAACACTTCCATCATTATAGTTGTGACTGGTATGCTTCTTAGTTTCCATAATTTTTCTTTCCATTTTTATTGCTAACCTAAATGCCTTCTTTAATGAATCAGGTTCCTAAAGGTGAACATCACGTTGGATATTATCCTTTAAAGTCCCTATGAACACATCAATCCTTTGCTCCTCTAGAATATTTTTTACCCTTATGTTCAATTTTTGGAACTTCTCAATGATCTTCATTATTGAACACTTTTGTTTGAGATTGATCAATTGGCTAAAAAAAGTGTTGCTTTTTGTATCCTCATAATGTGATGTCAATTCTTCTGTAAAAATTGCCCAAGTGATAATTTGTTTATGAGAGCAAAGCCATTGATACCACACAAACTGATTTGGTTCCAAATATAAAGTTTCACTATGTACCTTTTGTGTGTTTTGCACATTATTGAGATCGAAAAATTGCTCCATCTGTAATATCCATGTTGCGGGATCCTTGCCATCAAAATTCCTCATATCGATTTTTGGAATATGGTGGGTCTTTGATCCAACATTAGGGTCTAGGGAATCATGATTAACATTTCTTTTGTTCTCATCATGAGTTTCCTTTACTACCCTTTCACCATTAGTGACCATTTCTTGTAGCAACTTATTCATATTTATCTTCAATTCTTCCATCTTATCATCCATGCCATCAATTTTAGCATCCATGCCATTCATCTTAGCTTCCATGCCATCCATCTTAGCTTCTACACCTTTATTTAAACAATCCATCTTAGCTTCTACACCTTTCTTTAAACCATCCATCTTAGCTTCTACATCTTTCCTTAACCATCCATCTTAGATTATATTGCTTTTTGTGCAAGTGACACTTGTTGCACTTGGTCTCGTAATTTTGATATATCATGTTGCATTTCTTCCTCTTCTTCATGAGTCATGCTAGAGCTTTCAGGTTGCTTACTAGCTATTTTCATTTTCTATGCTTCGGGCATCAATTAGCAATAATAATTCTTTACTATGCCCTTTGAATTCCTTCAAACTAATTTTTCAAACCAAGTTTATGCAAAAATTTTAAAAAACTACACACCTTTTCTCACTTTGTAGAAGCTTGATAATGAATCTTATGTATCTCTGCAATTTTGGATCATCCAGTTCTGAAATTGCGATCTATAGTAGCCCTCTATGTCCTCTTTTCAATGCCACTAGTCTGATCCAAATTGGATTAACCAAGGAAGAGTTATGCACAATATCCCAAGATGACCTAATTATAGATCTTTCCAGAAGAGTGAACTTGTGTGAAGTGCCACGTGTCACTGTTTAAACATTGGGCTCTGAAAAATATGTACAAGAAACTACAAGCCGTCTTCTTTCTATGAATTCTTACAAAATTTGAATCCGATGCTCAATGAGAAAGTTATGAAGATTTTACCCAGGTCACCTATTTGGAATGTAATTTAGAAGTCTGTAAAAACACCAACTTCCTCAGGTCATATCTCCGTAATTATAGCACGAAAAGCTCTAAAATTCAGATCTGGGGTTCAGTACGATTTCGTCTCAAAAATGGGTTTTTTTCCTCACTTTTGAAACATCGCAGAAAAAAAGTTATAGCGAAAATTCCACGATGACCTTTCCAGAGCAGCGAAACCCTAGAATTCAAAGCTCTAATACCAAATGTTATGAAACCAACTCACAAAAAGATAGAAAGGAGAGATCTACGCCCTAGAATTTAGCCTCTTCGAGGGGGAAACCTCCTTTATATTACACAAATGAACAATTCTTCGATGATTCAAATGAAAAAACCCCCTTTCTATATATAGGAGTCTAAGGAGTCACAATATAACCCAGCCAACCTAACAATAATAATATAAAACCACCAAAATAACAATAGACGGATTCTATGGGGCATAGTAATAAAAATATGGGGACAATAGGGGCACAATAATATTAATAAGGGATACAACTACAATGGTAATGGGGTAATCACTAGTATTATAGGGACCTAACAGCAGTTACTTGTTCTTTCTCTTCAAGGCATCATTACGAGCATATAGATTTAGGTTGGAATCTCTCACCTGATGATTTACTTCTTTGACAAAATGAAATATGACCTTATACTTTTTAGCATATTCTCTGAGTCTATCAATCATCTTTTGTAGCTTGATGAGTCTGATCTTTAGATTTTCCTTTGCATCATAAGTACGAGCCCTAGTAGGTGTCATTGACTGATGAGATGTACTGTCTTCGGGTGATTTCGCCCTGCGCCCTCTTGGCAAAGAAAGGTGTTGACTAGCCTTCGTAACACTCCTGCTTATTGAAGGTTAGACAATACATATAGTTTCCATGTCTTGTGTAATATTCATAGGGATATTTGCTTCGGATGTGGCCATGGGGGCTCTCTCAAGGGATACCTCAAACTGCTGAGCATCAATATGAAGAGATGATGAAATGTGGACGTGCTCGGAGCTTGAACCCTCAACCTTGGACCACTAGAATTGAGCCATGCTCTGAGTTCGTCATCGACCCTGGGCAGAGGTCTCAGCCCGAGAAGCCAGGGAATTAATGATAGGAAAATGTGGTCACCTACATTTTGACTTTGGTGTGGTGCTCTTAAGGATCTAGGAAGGCTTTGACAAGGGTTCTAATGCTTCGCCCTTTGTTATGGGGCTCAACTCAGGTCAGTTTGACTCAACCTTTTCTCTTTTCCATTTTCATTTTGTGGCCACCTAGATTTCCACAAAAAATGCTTATTTTCTATCCTTCAATGCATTATTAGTTGTCCAAGGGAGTTCATGAACATCAGTGGGGGAATTGGTAGGAGAGCTCGGTGTGAATTCAAATTTATACATGGGAGTGGAATCATTTGGTTTCAGTGAGTGGCCTACTGCTCATTGCCATCCTTTGGTTTGGGTTTCCTGCCCAGGAAACTTTGCAACTAGGAAATATTCCCATGATGTTTTTCTCTTATTAAGCTCAACGACCAACAGGATTTAGATGAGGGTATGGTGATACAATGCGGTCTCAGGTTTCCTACCCTGTGACTACACCCCTCAAGCCATATTATGAAAACTCAATTTTAAGAAGTGAGGAATGTTCAATTGTCTCTCCTCTGTAAAATGAGTCATTGACTGAATATGGTAAAGGGACACGATTGCATACCTCCCCTCACAAGTTATAAAACGTTACATCATCATGAGCAATGGGTGCCATCACTCCTCGATACAGTTTCTTAATGCTCCTTTTGTCCAACTGATAGATTTGTAAGCGAGATTTAAAAACATGGCACAATTTGGAATGTACAATTGCCCTCCTTTAAATAACTATTTTCCCTTGGCAGGTAGCCTGATGGCTCTTCTCACGGAATCTTCTGTGACTCTAAAATTCAAGTTGCCCATGTGGACATGCTCTCCATTGAAACTTTACATGAATGGCAGGGTGACCTAATTGTTGAAACCTTGGAATTTTTGCAGAAAGGTTGTCCAACCTTCCTCCTCCAATACACCACTACACTTTTGATATTCTAGGATGTGCGCAAACTGGCTGAAGGTGAGTTTGTGGTGATCAGCCCCCATTATTCTTAGTTCCCACGTTCAACTGCAATTTTTCTCCTCCCAACTCTTTGCTGCCCTTTAGGCACTGACTGATTCTATAACCATGGTCTCAAACACCCCTAATATTAAAATTTGGATGAACGATTACCCAATCATCATGATAAATTGGTGGTGTGATATATATCATCACCATGATGAGCGTCCTATCCATATCTAGTGTAGAGTGCAAGCATCTGATGTAGAGTGTAAACATCATGGTGTACAGTGCGAGCATCTGATGTAGAGTGCAAAAATCATGGCATAGAGTGCGAGCATCATGGCCGAGAGTCAACACACCCATCTCATGATTGTTGCGAGGTGTCATGAAGCGAAGACTAGGGCAGATGTCAGCACACAAAAGGTAGGAATTATGAGCAGATGTCATTAGTGATTGTGGTTCATGTCTCATTGAATGTGCTAGGATGTAGTCAATGTGGTATTGGGAATAAACAGGTTAGGGGGATATGGCATAGGATTATGAGTGAAATTTAGAATGAAGGATAGGTTCAGAGGCACATTTTCACAGTGTACATTTTAACCATTCACTAATAAAATTTAAGAAAAATAGGAGTGCATACTTGAACCACTTAAGATATTAGTGATTTTGTGTCAATCTCCTAATTTTGATGTAGCCTCCGAGAACTTGAATAAAAACAATGCTGATAGGAATAATGCCAAGGCTACAACTGTTCTCTGTGATCCAAATTCTGGAAATGAAATTCAAATGATAGGATCTTCGACCTCTACAAGTTAAGTACAAATCCTATGGATCTATACTTGTGCAGATCAATTAGTAAAGATAATCACCCTTGACTGCTAGTAAATATGAGTATTGATTAGGAAACATTCTTATAGAAGAAAATATAATCCCTTGATGATTCCAGAAATGCTTTTTCACACACAACTGTGATAACAAATTTTCAATTTGACAGAGTATGGGACACAGACTATTTGAACATAATTTTTGAATCCTCTTACTTGATGCCATATGTCATGCTTTTTATTGTTCTTAAAAAAAAACTATTTATCTCCATGGATTTTTAACCAGGCCTAGAATGATGACTACTCCAGGCATTTCTTATTTAGGGAGATGGAAATATCTAGAAAGAGAGCTCCAAAGGGGCTTCTCTTCTGTAATTATTCCCTTGGGCTCATAAATGAATAATTCAATGCCTAAAGGATCCCTAAAATACCACTACTTTATTGTTTTAACAATCCTAAACTAGTTGGTGTTCGAGGCATTCATGTTTAGAGAGTCTAAATTTCCCATAGTAAACTCCAGGGGGTTTCCTTTCCATAATCATTTCCTTGAGCTTGAAAAAGAACAATTCTATACTGAAGGAATCCTTAGACTAATACTGGTCCATTTCATTTTGCGAGCCTGGATCAGTCAGTGTTCGAGAGCTTCATATTTAGAGAGTTTGAAGGCCTCGAAAGAAGACTCCACTGGTTCCTTTTCCATAAGTAATCCACTAGGCCTGGATAAAGGAGTAAACTTGCTCCTTGTGAATTCCTCCTTTATTCTATATGGGCTATGGGGAGAACCACCTATAGATATGAAAAATAATAGCCCACTGTTTTATATATATATGTGTGTGTATGTAAATATAAAGAAATTAATCAGTTGAAATAGCAAGGGGATGGTCATTTGCATGAATAAGCTCTAACCTTGGATCTCTTCATACTTCCTGCAAAAACTGATCACGTGAAAGTGGTTTGTGATCAATTTTAATTCAATGACTGTTATAGACATATCTGGGCACTGCAACTCCAATCTCATATGTACATAAACCAAGGGCTTATAAGCCCCTAAAAGTGTTTTTTCATACCCTAAAGGAACAAGGTCAGTTGATTATATCATCTCCCAAAAGTTCTCTCTGAAAAACTACTAAGAACTGGTCAAAACTGGACCATACAGACTGCTCAGTGCTAAGGGTGCGATGCATCTCACCTGCTACATGCAAAAAGTGTGATGCATACTAAAAATCCCTTCTGTAGGGTGCGATGAGTGAGAGCAGATAAATGGCAGAGGTAGTTTGCTAGGTGGAAACCCACAGAATCTTCTAGAAACTGCTCATTTGACACTTGCCTCTCTGAATTCGCCAAGGGATGAGTAAGAGAACATGAAATCTCTAAGTGGAACCAAGAACTATCAGTGAAATGACACTAATCAAAAACCCAGAAGCTAATTAACCCCCCTACAAGTATCTATATATGGATCCCTCATCCTAGAGATCCAAAGAGTAGAATTTTGTATTTTGTAAGGAAGTGTTGTTGGTTTCTTTGTGAAACATTGTATTGTTGGGTGATCTAGCTTTTCATGAGGTGAAGAGGGCTTTCATGCTGGGAGGATGGCACTGGATCAGCCAGCTTGGTTGTAATCCTCTCTTCTACTACTTCTATCAATAAAGCTATTTGAGTTTTCCTCCATATACTTCTATATCTCTGAATCTTGTATTTGTGTATGCATTTGTATGGTTAATATACATCTAATCCTATATTGTTTATGGTTATAGATCTTTATGCTTTGATGGTATTTTGCTGCTTTGACTCTACAGGTGTTCTATGAAGCGGGACAAGTGAGGAAGGAGTGGCAAAAGCTCTAAAGGGATGGAGGAAACAAGCAAGGAGCCAAGAGAAAGACTGATGTTGGTACTCTCTACTTCTCTCTCATCTATCTCTCATAAAGGAAAACACAAGTGACTTTAAATTGTTTGTTTCTGAGATAGCTACCCATCTTAGTGGGACTAGCAGCTCTAAATGGACACTAGTTTTCCCGATAACAAAATGGTGACTCCACTAGGGAGTGAATAGTTTGTTTCTATTTGTTTTCTTTATAAACTATAGGTGGAGCTGAAGTTAAGCCAGCTAGCCTTCGAACTGCATTTTCTATGCAAGTGCAAAGTATATCAATGCTGCTTCAATCCATCTCCAAGTTTGTTTATGAACTGAACAACTGACTTGCAAACATCCTAAGTGCCCTAGTGGTAGCTCAAGTAACCTCATTAGATCAGCTCCTGTACTTTGTGTTTAATGTCTATCATTAGCTCAGCCTAAATCCCTGAACTTAGCTGCAAATTGTGAGTGAAAACCAAGCTCAGTCTCGTCGCTGGACCATTGCACTATCTCTCATTGGCAACCTGGATGCATCACACCTCCCATGTGTTGCAGGTGAGATGCATCCCTATTTCACTATGTTACAGGTGCGATGATTGAGTGAGATTGTTTCTGCGTCCATATTTTGTTTTTTTCTTCATTGTCTTCAAATTTATTCAGTAGTTTTGTTGTCTATGATCAGTATATCACTATTGAAACTCTCTTCCTTTGCATTATTGAGCCTCCATTGATAAAGAATTGTGAATGTTTTTTATGTATTTTTCATCATTTACAGTTGTCCTTTCCAAACAGTAGCTTAATCAAACTGTCGTCTATTGATTTTCAAGTGTCGAAAGTGTCATTTTCCGTCAAAGAAAAGAGTGTCGTAATGTCTTCCTTTTTTAGATAGTCAATTACACTTTTGCCATTGTATTTCATTTGAATCATCAGTTCTTTGAAGTGTCAAAAGCAGTTTTCAAGTTAAAATTGAAAGTGTCATCTTATTCTTCCTTTCATTTTTAATACAAATTGTTGAAGTGTCACTTTGAAGAAAATTAATTCAGATCTGTACTTATTTTTCTTTTTGTCATTCACACATTAAGGAAACTGAAAAACAAATACATGAATGTGAATTTGCATTTAGACTGCAAGTGGAAATTGATTTAGGACAGTGCATCTTAGTGTGTGCTCTCTGCTCTATGTTGAAAGAATTGTACTTCTCTTTCCTTAGTAGCTAGGATTTTCATTGCTAAAAGAAAATAAACGACCGTTTATCATCTTAGATTGCATATTTAGGAATTGTATATCTACATCACGTGGTGAACCTTAAAGGAAAACGTCTTAAGAAAGATCAACTGTAAAACAAACCTCAATGAACATAAAAATGCTTTGGAACCTAACGCACAACATCTAGAAGTCTAGGCTAGAGACACGTTCTAGCGTCGTAAAGCCTGGTAATTATCGTTTCCATCATAGGTTGGGTGATTCCTCCTCTTTGATACGACAAGTGCCACTATAAACTTGTGCTCCCACGTACCGTCAAGTATATATTGAGAGACCACAATAGGCTATATCCTTTATCTTTAGGAAGCTGTGTCTACCATCCTATCAATTGCAATGCACTGAATACAGCATTCGGGAAGATTGACTGCCGTACGTAAAAAGTATGCTGCAATTTTGTGATTGGTTTGGTAATCCCTCTATCTAGATTTCCAGAGTAGTCACTTTCATTCCTTTTCATACTCCTTAAAAGAAAATTTCCTTTTGAGCACTTGTCACTTCAGGCTCATTAAAAGTCGAAGGCAGCTAGAGTCACCTTTAGCTTTTTCTCGACTCTTAAAAATTGAAAAAGAAAGTTGTGTCAAAGCGTCATAAAATTTATTTTAATTGAAATAACATCATTGTTCCCTCGTTGGTCTTAGCTTGAGAAAATGGAGTCCACCAATCAAGGATTTCCCCTTGGGGAGAATCCTAGTCCTTTTTGGGGAGATGTTGGTGCTCCACACATGGCTACATTGTCCCTTCTAGGACTCATAATTGGCTTGCCAGTATGGCTTTTCTCGACCCCTCTCATTCAAAATACTGTAATTCCTAAGAAATCAAATTAGCAACCAGATGATACTAGAGTTTCTCCCCCAACTTCTACTTTGTTTGTTTCTCCCTCTCCTTCTTCCCCTTTTCTTGGTGAAGCTAGTAACACTGAAAACCAAGTAACTGAGAAGAAGAAGAAAGGGAAGGAGAAGAAGAAGAAGAAGAAGCCAATGGTGAAAGGGGACAATCGTGCATCATCTGGCAAAAATCAACACATTGCACCATCCAAACCTAAATCTCCATGTGTCATTTGCAAGGGAGACCACTACCATTGAGATTGTGCCTGTATCCCACAGATCATAAGGGACTGGTCTCCCCATTTGCACAATCCGGTGTCTTCAACCTCTGATGATCATGTTGAGAGTACACCATCAACTAGTGAAAACAAAGTCAATGGACAAAAAGGAATATCTAAATTTCCTTATAGAATGTGTGAAGGCGATCATGCCCTCCACCGTTGTTGCTTCCTGGATGAAGCTAAAAGAGTCTTGGATAATCGTCCTGCTTCATCGCAGAAACTTCGTCCTGGATACAAGAAACTCTTGCCTAGTCCATCGCTAGTTGAAAATCTGACTGGCACGCCTCAGTTGTTGGTCAAAGAATCTATCATTGAAGATAAACCCTCTGAGTCCACACTAGACCAAAGTCAACAGGTCGAGACGGCAGTCAACCCAGTCTTGTCTTCAGAAGGTCCATCTGTGGATGATACAATCTCTAAAGAGAATGAGAACAACATTATTCAAATTCTTTTTATTAACACAGAATCCAATGAACATGGGGGCAATCTACCCATTCCTTTATCACAGGAAGGAAGTTCGCCAGAGATTCATCTGACCATTTAATCGATCCCTCCTCCAAGAAATCTAGTCATTTCCTTCGATTGGAATCTACTAGGGAGACCCCGCCTACCATCTAATGAACCATTCTGAATCATAGTACAAGCTTGCAGAATGATCATGGCTGGTACTATCATAGATGAAGGGGCTTCTATGATTATCCTTTCCTCAACTACTTGGAAAGTGCTTGGTTCACAATCACTTCTACCTAATATTCGAAATCTATTAGGCTTCAACAAAGGAACCAGTTGACTATTAGGGATCCTTCCAAATTTTCCTATAACTTTGAGAAGGAAAATCGTTTATCTGAATGTGATGGTAGTCCAAGGGCCATTAGATTACAATATACTCCTTGGGCGTGACTAAATTTATAGCATGGGGGCTATTGTTTCCTCACTCCTTAGAGTGATGTGTTTCCCGCATGAAGGCAATGTGGTCCAGCTCGTAGACCAGCTTTCATTCCCTGATTCAAACATAGCTACTAGTCAAATGCCATCCCTAACTGATCTATTTGCATAAGGAATGTCTCATCAACCTCCATTTCGTCCACCCCATGAGCGCGAGTGATTTGGTGAATGTGACTAACCATAGGGGGCATGTGCCTTGGTGTGCTTCGGTAGGAAAACCCCAGATATAAGGTAGGTTTCTACATAAGATATATGACTAGTCTGACACACCTGTCTGTTTAGGAAAATGGGATTAGACTAGAATAAGATTCCCTCGTCAAAGTGTATGTGATTGGAAGTGGATTCAACCCTTTCACCTTTGTCTATTTTGATGGATAGAGCCAAGGAAGTGTTTTGTCTGTAAATGCGGATGAAACAACCTTGCTTTAATGCAAGAACTTCCATATGGTAACTTGGAAACTCTAATTTATACCTAGGGGCATGCAAACCTTTTTCATACAAGTGAAAAGCAACCTTTTATTTTCATAGTTTGTAAGCTTATTTTCTTAGTTTGTAGACTATCAACCCTTTAACCTCATAGGTAGGTCGTTCCTAGCTTGCATAAAAAAAGGCTCTAGAACAAAGTTCCGCATGGGGCAAGCTCCCTAAAAAATGAACCTATTGATGAGAGACATTCTTATTATATGACTGGCACAAGCAGGTTTACGTGAAGTTCAAGCTCATTAAAAAATAAACCTAGCAATGAGCATATGTTCCCCCGGAGTTTAAGCTCATTAAAAAATGAACCCACCTTTCGGTAAATAACCTTTGTGATCGCATTACTATTAGCTTTTGAACCTTGGTCGTGTTCTTACCATCACCTCCACTTTTTAGCCAATCATACGCCTCCACTTGATTGTTTACCCCTTTTGATGAACAGCTGTGACGAGTGATCTTGTTAGCCATATTCTTTACACTGCCATGATTGAAAAGTTCCAAACCTTACCTGGAACCAGTTGCTACCTGAAAATATCTCTTGTTCCTCAAAGATGAGTCTCTTTTAAGCTCTTTTTAGACTCATTAAATATAAAAATATTGTCGAGCAATTGGCCTCTCCAGCTCATTAAAGTGATTGGAAGTGCCATCCCTCTTGTATTTTAATATTTTTGGACCTAAGGGATCATTACACGAAAGGATCGAGCGCTTGTCTTTTTTGGCTTGTTAAAGTGATCGGAAAAGTCATCCCTTTCATATTATTTTATACATTTTCGGACTTAAGGGATTACGCTATGAAAAAGGATTACTAGAGTTTCCTTTCTGTCTCTTTTCAGATTCTCTAAAATTGAAAAGGATCGAGTTATATTTGTCGTTAAACTTGTTAAAACAATAGCGACAAGCTTGTACATTATAGACAAGAGCGAGTTTCACTGTCGCTAGGCTCACTAAAACATAGTGATAGGTTTGCCCAAAGGGAAAATTATAGAACAAGCATATGTTATCCTCCTCAAGCTTGACAAAAATAAAGGGGTATTGGTCAGCAATGAGTGGGGAAAAATTGGGAATAAAACTTGAAGAACTTCATTGGTAGTAGGTCGCTCTTGAACATGAAATTTTCACTCCATCACCATGATTGAGTTGGGTTGGGTTATTTTGTTGACTAGTCATATCACCATTGGTCCTCCATACCATCCATTTTTTGGGTTTACGTTACCAATCCATTTCAGTGCCATCGATATGTTCAAGAGAACTCATTCAGAGAATTCACCAACCCGGCTAATATCTCATCCACTACAATACCTTCATGCTTCATTCTTTCATGACCGCCACACTGAACCTTGTATCATCAGATCATTTTCACCTCCACAAAATCATTTGCTCCATTTCGTGTCGTAGATGTGGGATTCATTAAGGCCTTCCTATGACAGGTCACTTCTTGTTGACATCAGCTCATTATCAAAGAAGATGACTTAGGAACAACCCTTTCAGTACTTTGAAGCTAGGATGCCTCAATGGCAAGTTTCTCACTTCCGGTGATAGGTTTACATCAATGGCCTTTGACCGAAAAATTTTGCACGGTGTTCGACATCGACTCATGTATTCGCACCACGTGAATTGTAGTACAGTACCTTGAGGGTCATTATCATTATCGGTGATTCCTCTTATGCCTGTTAATAGATTACATCATTCGCTGGTAATCAAGTGATGTCTTTCCATGTTCGACATCAGAACATATTTTCACATGGATCGACTTGAACTTTGGGTGAAGATTGAATGAGTTTGAAGACCCCGGATCTAGTTTCATCCATCCAGGCTACGATATATTCAGGAAAATAAAGACATCAAATGTACATCATAGCTGCACAGATAATCATCCAAGCCAAGGGATGATGGCTCTACCAGAATCATCAGTCTGCCACACAGATGGTTGTCTGTCCTATGTACACGAAAATGAATTTATAAAGTTGAGCATGGGAATGCCTACCTCAGCTAGATCATGAAAATATTATGAAGATAATGTATTGTATTGTATCTTATTATAGGTCACCTTCTAATTCGAAAAACCTCGGATCCTCATGATAAAGCATTTCACCGGACATCAGAAGATTTATGACCTCATGCTTTAGGGGGCAACTGTTATAGACATATTTGGGCACTTCAACCCCAATCTCATATGTCCATAAACCAAGGGCTTCTAAGCCCCTCAAAGTGTTGTTTCATACACTAAAGGAACAAGTTTAGCTGATTATATCATCTCCATGAAGTTCTCCTTGAACCTAAAAAACTACTCAGAACTAGTCAAAACTGGACCATATAGACTGCTCAGTGCTAAGGGTGTAATGCATCTCACCTGCTACATGCAAAAAGTGTGATGCATACTAAAAATCCCTTTTGTAGGGTGCGATGAGCGAGAGCAGACAAATGGCAAAGGTAGTTTGCTAGGTGGAAACCAAAAGAATCTTCTAGAAACTGCTCATTTGACACTTGCCTCTCTGAATTCACCAAGGGATGAGTAAGAGATCATGAAATCTCCAAGTGGAACCAAGAAATATCAGTGAAATGACGCTAATCCAAAACCCAGAAGCTGACTCACCCCCCTGCAAGTATTTATATATGGATCCCTCATCCTAGAGATCCAAAGGCTAGAATTTTGTATCTTGTAAGGAAGTGATGTTGGTTTCTCTATGAAACATTGTATTGTTGGGTGATCTAGCTTTTCATGAGGTGAAGAGGGCTTTCATGCTGGGAGGATGGCACTGGATTAGATAGCTTGGTTGTAATCCTCTCTTCGACTACTTCTATCAATAAAGCTATTTGAGTTTTCCTTCATATACTTCTATATCTCTGAATCTTGTATTTGTGTATGCATTTGTATGGTTAATATACATATAATCCTATATTGTTTATGGTTATAGATCTCTATGCTTTGATGTTATTTTGTTGCTTTGACTCTACAGGTGTTCTTTGAAGTGGGACAAGTGAAGAAGGAGTGGCGAAAGCTCTATTAAGGGAGGGAGGAAAAAAGCAAGGAGCAAAGAAAAAAGACTAAGGTTGGTACTCTCTGCTTCTCTCTCATCTATATCTCATAAAGGAAAACACAAGTGACTTTAAATTGTTTGTTCCTAAGATAACTACCCATCTTAGTGGGACTAGCAGCTCAAATGGACACTAGTTTTCCAGATAAAAATGACCATTTACTACAAAAGAGGTATTATCATCATCGATAATATAAATATGAACCAAACCATTATCAAATACTTCAATTACTTCATACGGTCCTAACCATATGGTAGAGAATTTACCTTTGAAATGCTTAAACTTACTATCATATAACCAGGCCCAATCACTTGGGCGAAACACTCTCTTCTTGATAAATTTGACATGCCATCGGGCTCTTTCGTTCTACACCAATGCAGTTCTATGGTAGGTGTCTTGTCATATTTCATCAAGCTCATTCAATTGCATCAGCCTCTTTTCTTGAGCCTCATTTAGATTTAGGCCCAACTAAGTGGTAGTTTTGAATGTCTTTACCTAGAACTCGATGGGCAAGAGAACTTGTTTACCATAGACTAACTCGTAAGGTGTGTGTCCACTCACATTTCTCCAAGTGATCCGGTAAGCCCATGGTGCTTCTGTTAACTTATTCGCCCAATCCATATGATGCATTTGAATGATTTTTGTAAGGATGGATTCCAAAACTTTGTTCATGGACTCCACTTGCCCATTAGCTTGGGGGTGGTAAGGAGTCGATTTGTGATGCTTAATTTGATACTACTCCATCAGTGCCTTAACCAACTTTGATTTAAATTGTGTACCCTAGTGTGTGACGATTTCACGAGGCACATCAAATCTCCTAAAGATGTCCTCGAACAAAAACTATACTACTGCCTTTTTAGTGGAAACATATAATGCTTTAACCTCCACCCACTTGGTGACGTAATTAGTGCAGACCAAGATATATTTTTTCTTTTTCGACATTAGGGAGATGGGCCCTACAAATTCCAATGCCCACTTCTCAAAGGGTTCAATGGAAATTTGTGATTGAAAAGGAATTTCGTCAGAGGCAACTGGTATCCCCATCCATTGGCAAGCATCACAACTCAAAACAAACTTCTTGGCATCTTTAAATAGTGTAGGCCAATAATATCTAGTACAGAGAACTTTGTATGCAGTCCTTTTATCGGCAAAATGACCACCACAAGGCTCGTTGCGACTGGCTCTCAGCACATCATACATTTCATTGTCCTGCATACACCACCTCATAATGAAGTCTATCCCAGTATAAAATAGATCTCCTTCGATCCAAAAGAAGTTAGCACTACGTTGCACTATATTATGCTTCTCTCAAGCCGACATGTTTTGAGGTAGTTTTCCTGATATCAGATAATTAGCACCATCAGCAAACCAAGGAGTAATAGTAGAAATGGAAAATAATGCTTCATTTGGAAATTCATTAGGCATTGGTGTTGGCATGCTTCCCTGTGCAAGGTTCAAACGAGATAAGGAATCAGCTGCCAAGCTATCCCTTCCAAGCCTACCAATTACAATTATATTGAATTGTTGTAGAAGCAACAACGATCTAGTTATCCTACCATTAGTAATAGGTTTATTCACTAAAAATATAACCGCAGAATGGTTGGTATGGACAAATGTCTCATAACAGTAATATAATGCCTAAACTTTACTATAGCATGCACAACTACTAACAACTCTTTTTCAATGACCGTATAATTTAATTTAGTGGGAGAGTGGTTTTTGCTAACAAAATAAATGGCATAGGGAAAGTTATCCTCCCTTTGTCCCAAAACCACTCGTAGTATAGTATCCAAAGCATCTGTACAAATATGAAAAGCTAAGGACCAATTTGGCTCTCTTAGTACTAGAGTTGTGGACAAACTTTCCTCTAGTACCTAAAAATCCTATTAACAATCAACATTCCATACAAAGTCAACATCTTTAATTAACAATTTAAATAATGGTGTTGCAATTATAGTGAAGTTCTCAATAAATCGTCGATAATATCCTGCATGCCTTAAAAAAGTTCTTACCTATTTTTGCAAGCTAGGAATAGGGATACGTGAAATTACCTCAATTTTTGCTCAGTCAACTTCAATCCATTCAAATGATAGATGATGGCCTAGAACAATTCCCTTAGATTACATCATCCTACATTTATCGCTACTAAGGGCTAGATCGGCTTCTTGACAATGGATCAATACCTTCTCTAGATTTGCCAAAGCCTATTGCTATGGGGTAAAATGCATGGTTTATGGAGAATGAAAAATACTCTCAAAGGCCTTCCTGGGACCTTCGACAAACAATTTGATTATATGCAGATGCTACCAAGTTATACACATGTTCATATACAAATATCAGTTAACGAAATATGGAAAGAGGATTACCTCAAGTCTCCTTCTAGATTTGTTTGGAGATCACAATGTAGCCAAGAGTAACTCCCTCACACCCGACTCCAAAACAATTCCTGTACAAAGGAAAGGTAAACACAATCACACCATACAACCTTGGAAACCAATATATGAATACACAATGAACATATATTTGCATACAACCAAACTACTCATCTAAACAAGTATCAAATAAACAACTTAATGAACAATGTTACCAACACCTTGGAGTAGGGAACACAACTGTAGTTCTGTATTAATAATGGAAGAGTGATTACAACCATCTATTGTATCAGTCTTCCTTTGCCCCTTCTGCTTGATTTGAAATCACCCATGAATGATCTCAGTTAATAAATGAAGGTATTATAGACTTATTTGCTGGGGTGTTCCTATGTTATTTTATGCAACAAATCGATAAGATTGTGAAATACACAGACACTGAAATAGTAAGAGAAACACAGGAAGAAAACACATAAAACACAACAAGATTAATAAGAAGTTCACCCAATCCTCCTGGGCTACGTCTCCTGGTCTAGCCTTCAGTGGTGGCCCTTCTATTGTGTCATAAAAGTAGAGTTTTTACAATGATGAGATCAATTTGAGTCTCACTTAACAGATGATAATCAACATGAATGTACTTGGATTCCCCAAGTCTCTAGAGTACACATACTCCCCTTACTAAATCTCGACCTCTATTGGTCTCTGTGGTATGAGTCCAATTTGGTACTCAATACTTGAGATGTAAACATAGAAGAGTTGCTTGAACCTCTCAAGCCTTCTCTGGAGTTCATAAATTCTCAGACTCTCCCTATCTCTATCTACTCAATGTTGCCTTTGCTCTGTAGGTTAGATTGGTTTCTATGTTCTATGTAATTTTCTTCTCTCTCTTTCTGCTCTCGTCTACCAGATGCTCTCTATCTATTCGTGGCTTAAAGCCAATCTAGTCCCTAACTGTTCGCTTCCACTTCCTGGCTCTTTCAGTCTCCTACCTCTATCCACTGGAATTCTCCTACTCTGCATTATCATCAATGTAATGCTTCATAGAGAGGTGGCCACCTGTTTCCTCATGAACTGAGTGTCAGTTCTCTTTGAATGATTGTTATTTCCATTGCTCCAAGATTTCCCGTGAAACTGATTCCTTTTCCAACTCATCAGTCATGCCGGATCTCAAATCTCATATGACTCAGCCTCTTTCCTCATCAAATCCAGTCATCCATCAGATTATTTCTTCGTCGTTGATCTAGAGCCTCCAGATCCTATGGTCTCTATCCATATCAGGTGGGTAAGTAGCATGACTTTTACCCTTATGATGTGAGTGGTTTTCTCTCTTATCCACCAGACACGTGTCACTCATTATATGGCATCAGGCGGGACTCAGTCGAACCTACTTACCACTTGAAGTCCTTCTGATATCCTGCTAGTTTTAGCGCAAGACTTGCCTTCTGACGGAATCGGCGATTTTCGTACAGTTTTATGCTTTCCTGTGACCGAGCGCTTGGGGGATTTCCTTCATTGAGGGGGATGCCCTGTGATACATGATTAGTGCTTTAGCACTAATCATGTATCAAAAACTACCTTTGTTTTTTGGATTTGACCTCTCGTTTGCCAATTTGTGCTAGCGCACGGTTACCATGGGCCAATGCTCTATGTGCTTTGACCGAGGGTCCTTATCGCTCCTTGTTGACCATAAATTGCAATTATTCAGAGGTTATTTCTGATAAGCTTGGCATCCATAATACTTTGAAACTTCAGTATGAGTTTTACAGAGTTCGGGAAACTTTAAGAGTGTTTAAGGATCTAATTTGGATGATGGCCTTCCCACTAAAAAAGCTTTTGGACCACCAAAAGTTGGTTTTCAAGCATCGACTAAGTCACGGTATAGTTGTCTCACTTGTCCAATCTCTATCCATTTTGCACTGCTTGGCTTTGAACCCTTGAGTTCAATCCTAAGGTACTCAACATCTCCCCTACACGTCATCCTCACCTTCCTGTCCTGAACAGTATCTTCCTGCAATTCATTAGGATATTCAGGTAACAAGTCATCAATAGAAGGCAATTGACTTTGCTCTTTAGAATCTTTAGTTAATGAAGGTTCAAATAATCTCAAACTGTTTGCATTAACGATTGAGTAGATGTGCATGTAAGCTGGTAAATAAAGGCAAAAAGCATTCTCACCAATTTTCTCAAGTATCTTGAAAGGTCTATACCTTATTGGCTTTAGCTTTTTACCTTCACCTTGCATTCTGTCCTTGCTAATATACAACTAGACTTGATCACCAACTTGGAAACTATGCTCCATCCGATGCTTGTCATGCCTTGCCTTGTACTTGGCTTGGCACTTTTCCAACTATTCCTATATTGCTTAGTGAATCTCCTAAATTTGTTTAATGAACTTGGTTGCCTTGTCCACATCACTATGTCCATGAACTATGATGTCTTTACCAAAGACAAAAGCCAAGGGTGACCTAGGTGTGAAACCAAAATAGGTCTCAAAATGAGATCTCTGTGTAGAAGAATGTTTGTCTCAGTTGTAAGCACGTTGTACATAACATAAATGTTCATCCCAAAGTTTCGGATGCTTACTGCAATAACCTCTGAGAAACTGGATCACTATCTTGTTGACCACTTTTGTTTGGCCATCTGTTTGAGGATGAAAATCTGTACTTTTCTTTAGTTTGGTGTCCATCAGTTCCCACGAACTCGACCAAAATTTCACAACAAATCAGGTATCTCGATCAGATATAATGGAAGTGGGTAATCCAAAATGAACCCATACATGTTGAAAGAACAACTTTGTAGTTTGTTCAGTCATAATCTGTTTGTTACAAGGTATCAAAATACACATTTTGCTGAACCTATCCACAATAATATATAAATAGTCATGACCTTTCCTAGATTTAGGCAGTCCTCCAACAAAGTCCATGGAAACACTTTCTCAAGGATGAGAAGGAACTGGTAGTGGAGTGTACAATTCTAGTTTTCTATTGTTGGGCTTGCTTTTAGCACACATGGTACACCCTCTTACATATCTAGAAACAATCTCATTCATTTTAGGCCAATAACAATATCTTTGTAGCTGTGCAATTGTTTTACTTCCACCAAGTGACCTGATATTAGAGAAGTGTGTGCTTCTCAAATTATCTTTACTCTTTCAGTTTGTGGAATGCATAGCTTCCCACAATGATACAAGAGTCCATGCTTAACATGAAAATCCAATTATTTTATTCATTTTCCTTGACTTAAAGTTGCATATACATCTTTAAAATCTATATCTTGAGCATATTGTTCAATGTAGCTCTCATGTAGTACTGAATTATGCTTAATTATAGTGGATGGATTTATAATTAGTCTAGATAACATATCTGCAACTTTATTGTGTATGCCTTTCTTATATCTGATGACTAAATGAAACTGTTGTAGAAAACCCATCCATCTATAGTGTCTTGATTGCTACAACTTAGTTTGGGAGTGTAGATATTGAAGTGGTTGATGATCAGTATGTATAACTGTCTCTTTGCCCATTAAGTAATGTTTCCACTTTTTCACACTTTGTACTAATGCATGCAATTCTTTATCATATGTGGGATAGTTAACTACTGCATAATTAAATGTGTCAAAATGATAACATATGGGTTTACCGTGTTGTATCAACACTGCTACCATGGCATAGTCATTGGCATCTATTTGGATCTCAAATGGTCTTTGAAGATCAGGCAATGCTAGTACTGGTGTTGCACTAATATTTTCTTTCAAGGTGTTGAAGGCTTTATGTTGTTTGCCTCCCCACTGAAACACCTTGTTCAATCCTGTTAAAGCATGTAAGGGAGCTACAATTAAGGAAAAGTTAGAAATAAACTTTCTCCAATATTGTGCTACTCCTAAGAAGCTTCTAACTTCTGTAGCAGATTTGGGTTTAGGCCATTTTACAATAGCTGCAACCTTAGAGGGATCTATCTTCAATTCACCACCCCTACTATATGTCCCAAATAATTCAAAGATTTTTTTCCAAATTCACATTTTGAGAGTTTAACATAGAGTTTTTATCTTTTCAAAACATCTAGGGTCTGCTTAACATGATTTAAATGTTCTTCCCACATTTTGCTGAATATAAGAATGTCATCCAAATATACAATAACAAAATCATCAAGAAAAGGTCTGAGTACATCATTCATTACTCCCATGAAAGTAGCAGGAGCATTGGTTAAGCCAAAAGGAATAACCAACCACTCATACAATCCCTTCTTTGTTTTGAAAGCAGTCTTCCATTCATCTTGCTCTACAACTCTGACCTGATAATAGCCACTATGCAAGTCTAACTTGGAAAAATAAACATCTTCTTTCAATTAATCTAATAGATCA
>Ga0139314_100021_pt1 | contig 22053 bp, 11 predicted proteins | sample In2P11_FD_99376 | JGI IMG/M metagenome (GOLD analysis project Ga0139314, IMG submission 99376)
AAGGAGACGTGGCGGAGGGTTCTGGGTAGGGACATGAAAATGCCCACGATCATGATGATGATGGAGAAGATGACTGTGCACATTGAGTGGTCGGAGAGAGTATTCAGGATCTTGGCACCAGTCCACAAGCTACATACGACCTACATGTAATCGTAAGGCGACCAGCCGCTAACTTTGCACCATTCTTGAGAAGTTCAGGTTCTTTTGGTGTTTTCTGATCTGGAATCGGTGGCCTAAGATAGCTTTTGGCTCGCGAAGTACTCGTGTCCGAATGGATTTTATGGATGCGTTTTACCCGGGTCGAAGAACATGCCACTGCCACTGCCACTTGACGGGCCAATAGCGTGCTTAGTGAAGCACTTGTTTTCAAATACTTTAGCGAGAGAACGAGTCCCGACTACTCCTACTTCTTTCAGCTTAAAGTCAGTCCTGCAAGCTCGTATCTAGGCTCGTGTAGAACAGGCGTGCGTGTGACTTGAAGGGCCTGGAATATCGCAGCATCTCATCTCTGATAGGTCAAATATGGTGTATCAACTAGACCGATGAGCCGCTTCTTATTATGCGTTCGGATTGGCCGTTAGAGGCTGGAATCGAAGTGCAAAAACTGTCAAGAGGGTGGAGGGGTGGGACGCGACTATCAAGTCAGATGCCCCACAAAATGCAGTGTCAAGTTGCAGCTGGAGCCCGGAAAGTTTGTCGACACCACGACGGCTTCCTTTGGTCGGTGTTAGCAATGCCGCTAGAGCTTGTTGAGCTTGGAGCTTCAGCTTAGCTGCTTTGACTTGCATTTTTGCGTGCCGGCGGACCCTGTTGGGCAAGTTCCAGGCCCGCGATCCACGTGCTCGGCATGCCAATCAGAGCAACTCGCTTATCTGACGCGGGTCCGAGGCTCCTCTTACCTGCTGGAGCTGAACTTCTTACCACGGATAACGTGCTCCTTGGCTTCAACGTTAGTTGCCAACAAAGTTTGGGACTGCAGATTCGAAAAAGTCGCGGCTTGCACAGATGCCTTTGATGCCAGCTCTCAGTTTGCATAAAACCCTGCAGGGTTCGCAACTTGTTCCACCTCATAGTCTTTCACTCCTGACTAGTCTTCAGCCTTGAAGCCTGACATCCTCCAATATGGCCACTACCACCTATGTCGATCAACAACAGTACGCCGATGACAAGAAACCAGTCATCGGTGTCGACGCGCTTGGCCCGCTCAGCGACGTGGAGCGCCGTGACTCCATTGACACCATCAGCGCTCTTGTTCAAGAAGATCACACACATGAGATCCAGCTCCGAACCATGTCATGGCAAAAGGCCGCATGGCTGCTGGCCGGTGAACAAGTTTGCCTCGCCATCATGGCTCAATCATGGTCGCTGTCCGTGCTTGGATGGGTACCAGGTATCCTCACCATGCTTATTGCCGGCGCTCTCTTCTGGATCACCTCCATCACCATGCACAAGTTCATCATGAAACACCCTCAGATCATGGACATCTGCGACTTTGGATACTACGTCTTCGGCAAGAGCCGCGTTGCCTACCACTTCACCGCCTTCATGCTGCTCGCCAACAACATCCTCCTCATCGGCTTCCACATTCTCACTGGTGCCAAGATCCTGAATACTCTCTCCGACCACTCAATGTGCACAGTCATCTTCTCCATCATCATCATGATCGTGGGCATTTTCATGTCCCTACCCAGAACCCTCCGCCACGTCTCCTTCATGTCGATGTTCTCAGCCGCGTGCATGGGTCTCGCCATCCTTCTCTTCCTTGTCTTCTCCGGCATCGAAGCAGCCCCAGGCTACGGCTACAACGGCGACTACCCTACCGCCGGCCCAGTCGGCACATACGCGTTCCCTCCCAAAGGCACCACCTGGGTCGCATGCATGAACGCCGTCCTAAACATCACCTTCCTCTGGGTCCCACAAATCCTATTCCCAACCTTCATCTCCGAAATGGAGCGTCCTCAAGACTTCCCCAAAGCCCTCGCCGTGCTCGCCGGCATCTCCGCCTTCCTCTTCATCGTCCCACCATCCATCGGCTTCCGCTACCTAGGCCAATACGCCACAGCACCAGCCTTCGGTTCCCTAGGCGTAGTCACGTACAAAAAAGCCTCGTTCGCATTCGTCATTGTGCCCACGCTCGTCATCGGCGTCATCTACGCCAACGTCAGCGCCAAATTCATCTACGGTCGCATGATGGGCAAGTCGCGCCACGCCCACAGCAACACCGTCCTCGGCTGGGGCGCCTGGATCGCCGTCATGGTCGTCATCTGGATCATCGCGTTCATCTTCGCTGAAATCATCCCATCCATGGGCGATTTCTTGTCGCTGCTCGGCGCCGCTTTCGACTCGTTCTTCGGCTTCATCTTCTTTGCTGTTGCGTACTGGCAGTTGTACAAGGGTAATCTGTTTGGCAGTGCGGGCCGATCAGTCATGACGATCGTGCATGTTGTCGTGTTGTTGACGGGGTTGTTCTTGTTGGGTCCGGGCTTGTATGCTGCTGTTGAGGCTATTATTGCTGATTATTCGGGTGGCACGAGGCCGTCGTTTAGTTGCAAGAATTTGGCTATCTAAGAAAATCACACCAAAAAAAAAGGACCAAGGTGGATCCATAACAACAGTGACACGATTGTATATCGTCGTGTCTTTCCTGTCTTGCCTAGTATGCAGCTACAAATAACAATCTCTTTCACATTCTAAATTTCACATTCAATCTTAACACCAACTCTCTCTTGTCCATCTGTAAATCTACAGTATATTCTCGCACATGACCTACCGTGGTACCTATGCAGCCTCCGTCCACCAACAAATACAAACCCTTCATAGCACTCATCGACCCCACCAAGTACATACCCACCTGCTCAGTAACATGTACAGTATACGCCTCCTTCTCAACAGTCTTCAAACGCCAAGGCTCTCTCATATTCCAACCAAGCACAACTCCCCAGCATACGAATAACACGTTAGCTTCCTCAATTATGAAGTACCAACCCTGTTTAATGTTTAATATTAGGTATCTACTGTAGGCAAGATACTCACTTAAGTAAGTAAGTAGATACCTACGTACCTCACCAACACCCAGAACCTCAACACGGCACAATAGTACTTGTCCATAATAGCCTACAGTACAACTGTTACATACACATCTTCAATTGCACGCAATTTTTAATCAATGAAATTGTGATGTTCGTCAACCGGTTGGTCGTCTTCACGGTGGTTGTGATATGGATTTCGAGAGAACGATTCTCAGTTTCTTATCTGCTGTGGTTGGTGGTAGCGATAAGGATTGTGGCATTTTCAGTTTCTGTGCGTTGCTGCTGTACTGTACTGTACTGTACCTCAGGGTAATGCGCCTGATTTATTCACATAACGGCAATTTGAAATTCGACTTTTCGTGAACGAACAGTAAACTCCGCAACAAATCAAATCAATGTTTCCGGGTTATGTGGTGAATTAAGTGCACTGACCTGAGTAGTTACTCGTTTCAGTCATGGGATTCACCTCGAGCTTGTACCACTGGATGAAGTAAGATGAGATAAGCTGTGTATATACAGGATGGACAGCATGACGAGCAAAAGACATCGATTGTACTGCTCTCCGTACTATCAGAAGCTGTCACACATACATGTATCCTGTAATGCACGAGGGTCGGAGGAGCTACCACTGTATCTGAGCATTATCGGCCCTTGTCAGCTGGACGTAGCGGAACCGCCGTAGACGAATTAACTATGACCCAGCTTGTGACATGCTTGGTCAAATAGCTCAAATCTCGTGCCCAGTGTCCATGAAGATGCCATGCATTGCCATCACGTTTCGAAGTCTGACCCCAACGACTTTACTTGTCAAGGCTTATTGTCCTCCCAGTACTTCTCAAAATCAGCTTTCCAATGCATTCTGAGGCAACACTTGCAGATTTCGAGTTTCAATGCAGAAATCTTCCGAACCTTCTCAGCATCACCTTCGGTCTTACAGAACGCGCATTTTGCATCCAAAGGTGGCGGAAGGGGAATGTGATGCTCTTCGTCGTTGGGATCGTCTTCCGGTCTGACTGACTTGGCTAGTGACTGAAGCTTGTCTGGGTCAAAGTCGTGCTTGCCATTTCGAATGAGGTTGAGCTTCTGGAGTGCACCGTATATCTCGCGGGGATCCTTGCCGTTCAAGCTGATATTGCCGTGTACACCGGCCATGACGAAGAAGTTAACGTAGTTCTTCTGGCCGTCAGAGCTGTTTCCAGGCATGTACTGGCCACCGGCACTGCTGGAGTTTTGGTACATCTCTACCATGGCGGTGTGATACGGTGGTGGAAATTGGCTATTGTCGTCTGAGTCTGTACATGTTGTTAGCTGCGATCGACAACGCTGCCTTGCAACACACTTTGACGTTTCTTCTTGCAAAGCAGCACTTTTCGGAGCAACGTACACTTATTGTCTCGCTTGGAAGACATATAGAAATGCTTCAATAGGTATGTGACATATAATTGGATTGAATTGATTGGTACTGGAGTGTATACAAGTATACTTGTTCTCTGTTGCGTGACCAGACTTGTAGGCTGAGTGGGCAGGTATATATAGATTTGAAATTGGACCTGAACCACGTTGGCCAGGATGACTGACCAGCCCAACAATCAGTTTGTTTGCGCCGTCCCACAAGTCATCATTGCTGTTTCCTATCATGTTTCAAAGCATGCACATTCGGATCCTGTTTGCTATCCACGTAAGGATGCTTGATCGTAAGACACCAGATATCCAAGTAGTCGCAGATCGTCGTAATCACATCATGCACAAAACTTCCGTAAACACCCAAAGCTAGTCCAAACATCAAGAAGACAAAGGATACTTGATATACGTCATCTCCAAGTATGCTGTTCCACAAACCAAGCCGAGGCGCAAGACTGTCGACGATTGCCACAGCAAGTGGGATGAGTAAGACGTTCTTGAACGGGAACTTATCCTTGACAAGATGTCTCACAATCATTTGGCCAACACTGTATGCGTTGACAATACCTGCGAAGATGACAAACGGAACCAAATGGTGATGGAGGATGATCGGGTTGAGGGCGAGGTATGTCGGGATCAGTATCCAGGTCAAAGCCACAGGTGCCAATCCAAAAAGTGCTTTATATGGGTCTTCTCCTCTTTCTCGGCATGCCTTCATAACATTCTGAGCACTTGTGACCGTATTGAAAAGCAGCACTAGACCACCATAAAAGATGTACCATTCGCCCCAGGACTGTTCATAGAGTCCTTGCGGTATGAGGCTAGTCTTTGGAAGGCCTAACGTGGGAAGCATCGGCTGCTGCCAGTAGCTGGCACCTCCTTTGAGGTAAGTGATGAAGTATACCACAACCAACGTCAGCACTCCTTCAACAGGACCCGAGACAATTCCTAAGGTCAGCTGATGAGTGTGGTACTCGTCCCATGTCTGGATATAGAAGGTAAAAACAGTGCCGAATAGAACAAGGACGGTCTGCCAATTCTGACCAAGATTCATGGCTCCTGCAAAGAGCAGGACCTCGAGACTTGTGTTGCACGCATCGACTCCTAGTCACTCTTAGTACACCCCTCCAAAGCATGTATGGCAAACCTACCGTGATCGAATAGTTCTCCCAATGGTCCACTCTGTTTCGTTCTTCTTGCTTGACTTCCATCAACTGCATCGAATGTCTGGTAGAGAAAGAGACCGATTGCCCAACTCAGATATACCCAGGGAGGACAGTCCTGATCGAGGGTAGGATTGTAATACAGCAATGTTAGGAAGTTGATGATAACGAAGCTGAACCCACTGAGCGTGATCTGCCATCCATGTTAGGTGTGTGTTAACACGAAGAGGCTTGGGAACAAAAGCATACCGCATTCGGACTGGAAAGCAATTAGCTGATGATACACGTCAACGACAAAGAGTTCTCGCTTACGCCATAGACATAGGGAAGCATTTGATCACAAAGTTTGTGTAAAATGGCTTGAGAATGTACTTGGATATGAGGGAGTGGTCAACACCCGCATACTTGTATTCATGCAGCTTAGCTAGCTGCCGCTGTCGTATGTATACCATCTTGTGCGATTGTTGAACGACGAAGGAGCTCTGACAGTCAAAGAGAAGCGTTGTATGAGGATCAGTAAGGAATCTCGCTCAGCAATTAAAGGCAATGCAGTCGTGGCCAGCCCTCAAAAAGTTGGCTGCAAGGAGCAAGTATGAGGGTGCAACAACAAAAACATGGAAAGACGTCACACAATTGTGGGCTTCGAATCTGTTAAGATGGCATGTGGCTGTCAGATAACTGCGGACTTGAGAAGCGATGCCAGAAGCCATATTGAATCTCGTTGTCATCCACCCATAACGTGGATCTCGGGGCACGTTGGTCACGACTCAAGATTGCTAATGTGGAGTCCAATCAGTGCTTCTTCAGTACCTACGCAATTATCTACATCCACCCTGACCCCCTGCCCCAAGCCTCTACTATTCCAGGGGCAAGGGAAGTACAATCAGAGGGTCGCTATACTTCTCGCAATTTTTACTTGTTCTTGACCCCATATGCTCTGCGCGGATGAAGCCATCAATAGTAGTCAGGTTGATAACATTGTAACTGTTCGTACTATTCGTCAAACATTGAACCCAATTGTATGTGCTGGCTAGCAGGCAACTATGAATTCTACTTGTGCGAGATAGGAACGAAAGCTCACATGATAAGAGTAATCTATTTTCAAACCGTCGTTAACAACAAAATTATCTACGTGATTCCAAAAGACTGTGGAACAGGGAATCGAGGATGGATAGTCTATGAGTTTTCACGAAAGACCTTCCCACTATCAACTCGAAACATTAAACCGCTTGTAGCCTTCCAACAAGCCGTCCGCCGCCTTGGTGACCGCAACCCAGGAAGGAACGTAATGCTGTACCTCATCAAAAGCCGGTATAACTCCGCTCTGGTTGACATCGCTCCATAGGCATATCGCTTTACCAGTTAATCCCTCCCCATGATCGTCTGTATTCCACGTCACATCGACAGTCCAACTTCGATCCCACGTTCTTGACCAGAGCCTAACTTCGCTGCTGCCTTGCTCTGGCACAGAAGGCAACCGTTTGTCTTCAGAGGATTGTCCAAGAATTTGAACCCCATAAACAGGCGAATCGAATAACAACTTGCAAGCTCTGGTGTTCTTGCCGGCAATACTAAACCGAGCCGTCTTCTCGGTTTGGCTTGAACCAACAATGGAAACGTTGTAGTTGACCCACGTTTTATATGGCGATTTGTTGTACAAGCTTGCGAAGGTCGGCGCCACCTTTGGTGCTGGTCCTGACCACGAGCATCTAACTCGATTTTCCACAGGAACACAACTGATATCCTGACCAGCAGCACTAGGAATTTGGCTGATCGTTGTCTGCACATAAGGTGATAATCCGAGGAAAGAGACACTGTTGTTTCCGTAGTCAAGGTCGACTTGTTGCTGAAAGTAGAGCTTGAGCCGGTTCTGCGATGAAAATGGGAAGGCCAACAAGTTATAAACCACTGTACCAATCAATACCAAAAAGAGGAAGACCGGAATATGCCAGGTAACACGATGTAGCAGAGGCAAGATTGGCGAAAACATGAAAATGGTAATGATAGCAATACCAAGGTAAACGATGAACACAGAACTGCCATCTTGCCCAGTTTGATACAAGGCGTCAACAAGGTAGAACCCTAGCTGCCCGAGGATGACAACGTTGATAGGCACAATGACCAGGAATTGCAAAATCCATAGCCAGTCCCACATGGTCGAACTCCATTCTTGTTCATCATGCTTCACAATGAACTTCTTCTTGATCGTGGCCGCAGTGTCGTCGTCAGGGTCCTCGGGTGGATGTGTAGTGTAGGCAGCTTTGTATGCCGAACGACCTCGCGACCGCAATAGAGATGATCGTTCAGTCGCCTCTTCGTCGTCGTCATCAACGTCTTCTATATTTTCTATGCGTGACGATGCTGGTCTCGAACTGGCACGAGATTGCTGGGCAGCCTCTGTTCCATAAATTTTCTCGTTGCAGAATTTTCTCTTTATCGGCAGCGAGAACAACTCAAGATAGCTCAACCACGTGGCAAGGAATGCGGAAGCGCAAAAGAATAATGCAAAGTAACCTCCAGACATATGGAACTGTTCCTCGTACACAAGTACAACAACGAGAATTGCCCACCAGCCGAAGGAGAGCCAACCGAATCCATAGGTTCGAGCTAGCGCAGTCGGGCGTACATAATCTGCAAATCGAGACAAGAACCAGGCAACGAAGATAAAAGCAGATACCATCATCACCCAGACCGGCCATGGACTGCTGTGCACAATCTCCTCGTTCACTTTGACCAACAAATATGCTAGAGCGACAGGTGCAGCGGACGCAATCAGCACAATTAAGGGAAATCGGAACAGTCCTCTCCACCCATTGAGCGGCACTGGAGTATCACCATCCACACTGTGAACGTGCCTGGAGCTCGCAAGTAGATAGAGTTTGTCGGCACGGTACAGTGTAATCAGAGTCAAGAACAAAATTAACGGTCCAACCACGAGAAGCGCCACCGATAAGGCGAAAAAGGTGTGGGTCTGCATCAGCACGAATGCTAGGCCGCACACATCGAACCATACCGACCGATGGCTCTCGGTAGAAGGGGTAATGGCTCTGCCACCGGTGAGCTCTTTGGTGGTAGCGAGCGCGGAAGAGAGCATATGCCAAAGTGCTTTCTTCCCTGTGTGCCTTGAGTCGTCTTCATTGGTATGGTATCTCGACCTGGGTCCAATAAAAGCCACGTCGAGACCTCTGTAACCAAAGGCACCATTGAAGACAACATAGTCGGTCTGACTCCGGACCAAACCTTTGTTGAATGCATCGCCAGAAAGGACGGTACCAAATGGATATGGAGACTTGGCATATGCTCTCGTCACTTCTTCGTCGGTACTCCTGAACAGGGCAGCTCTGCCTCCGGCGCCAGCACCTTCCAAGTTCAAGAAAGTACTGACGAACTTTGACATGAAATGTTGACCAAAAACTCGGGCTCCATTCAAGAAGTCTTCTTCGCCATTGTTCAGCAGCAACACGATACCATTTCGAGGCTGGTTGCCTTTCGTGGTGTAGTATCGTATGAGCTGTAGGACGGAGACCACACCCACTCCATCGTCGGTCGAACCGAAGCCAGTTGAGACACTATCGTAGTGGGCATTGACCATGACACCTCTTCGATCGGCCGGCTTGCCGTTCTCTTTCCTCCACCATTCAGATTTATCGTCCTCTCTTCCTCTGATATAGGTAATGATGTTTGTACCTTCAAAATAAACACTGATGCCGGCAGTCTGCTTGTTTACCGAGGACGTCGATGAGGTCAGGTTCGAAACTCGATCATCGAAGACGTAGGCAGCCGTGGCTGATCCATTGTTCTCACCAGTGATGGTCTTGATGCGTGTGACAAGCCAATCGTGGATAAAATCATTTCTTCGAGAGTTGTATGGATGGTATTGTGCTGTGAGAAGCTGGAGGTCTTGCCATGCTTCGGTGAGGTTGATACCTTTTTCAGGTGTTGCGGATGAAGGTACTGCAGGTAATTCAACCTGCACGACGATCAGGAAAGCTATTAATGCTGTGTACACTGCTGTAACGATGATGGTCACCGAAGCTCGGGAGAAGGCAAATGGATTAGAGAGCGCCATCGTTTTGCTACGTGCATGGTCTATTGCTATCAACCAGCTAGAAATTCATGTCAATAGCTACCTTAGAGTCGCAAGCAGAACGCAGATGAGAATGCACGATCATGTTCGCGCACTGCACATGACGAGTTTGCCGTATTAGTGGGGAGGCAGCACCGAGACCATGCAACGACTTGCATGGGGTTTAGTGTTGTCTTAGGAGCATGTGATGCTCATGACCTCTACCGGCTTTTCTCAACCCCTTTTGAACGAGCATGTCTCAGTAATATGTAATGATATAGGTTGTGACCATAAACATATACATTTTCAGCAGCTTCAAATCTACACATCTGCTCTGTGCCTACCAAGAACGTGACACTGCCATTGCAGAGTACACAGTATTGTTCTTTCAAACACTCAACCTGCCACCACTATATGATATCCAGTCAGCTCTCTTACAGTGCTCCTTTTATAGGTCATAATACGACCTCCCTCGCAATCTGCATACGCGGCAACTCGACCTGGTCGTTCAGAACTGACCAGGGGTCCTCATGAAACTCCGTAGACTCGATTATCGGCTTCAATATCTCCTTCATATCCCGTTCAACAACAAGAACACCTGGACGAATACAGGTAAGATCACTCCCGCTCAAGTGGAGCACTCGACCGAGATAGCTCATCACTGCTGAGAGACCTTGTAACTGTATTTCGAGGTCGCGGTCGCCGAGCTCCCGGAAGACTAGGCTGAACATTTCAGGTATGTACGTTGGCAGCACTGCTGGTGTCCGGCTGTCACCAATCACATTTAGACCTTTGGTGAGTAAATCTTGATCACTATCCGTCAGGTAATGGTCGAATGCTTGATTGACCTTGTTGGCAACATCCTCTTTGACTGCTCTTGCCATGCACAGTAGCCTAGCCTTAGCAAGATGTTGCTCATTAGAATTCACATCCCAGTTCTCTGCACCATGCCACAATCTCTGTTGGAGGATCCCTAGCCTCATACCTAGCACGTCCTTCCAAGCTTCAACGGCATCATCACCTCGAAGAACCCGCTCAGAAGCTCTACGTGCATGGTCGTAAGCTATGAAGACAGGGTCGGTCATGATGAATGAACCATCATGATCAATATGGCCAAGGGCTCCCGAGATGTCCAAGAAGCTTTCCATGAACTTCAACCGGAAACCCTCCACTGTCAGACCAGACTTTGGAAGCGCCTCGAGCAAAGCTGGCATGCTCTCACCTTGTGTAAGTTGGCCAGGGTTGTATTCAGAGCTCAGTGCTATAAGACCTCGCATGGTGCCGTTTGTGTCTAGTGCCTGTATTGATGGTACCAGCGCAGGGCAGGTAGTCAGGACCCGGTGTAACAGCATATCGTGGTTGACATCACCATCCCCGAACCCGCCCATAACAAACATATCTTTTAGTTCTTCTGACTTGCCCAGGTCGTTGGTCACCTGCAAGGTAATAAGTGTTAGAATCTTTGAGGAGTCTCTAAAATCATCAAGTTCTGCTTGAAAGAAGTTGCGGAGCTTTCGAAATGATTCTTGTGTTAGTCTCATTCTGCTTGGCTGGTTACGGGTGAAGCCATCATAGTCATTGTGGTAGATCCATCGCAGAATAAGCACGCCGGTCAGAGTTCTATCAACTTCAGGATACCTCTCGTTGAACAGAATTTCTGATGGTGCAAGCGATGCGAGGGCCTTCGGAGGAATCGTGTTGGCGACATATGCTGTTTTGAGATAATCAATCTCTCTTCGGAATGCATTGTAGATGGACACGAGGAAGGCCTCTTCATTGGTTTTGAACAACTCGCCATCGGCGATGCTTTCTAGGAGTGCCTTGAGTTTCGACTCGACTTCTGCTGTTACACTTTGAGCAAGAAAAGCATTCTCGAAGGCTGCCATTGATGTTCCTACCAACATATCAGTTTATGCACAATATTAGATGGCAGAACACCTATCAGACCTTGTTGCTTGGGATGTCGTGTTCTCAAATCCTCAGTCGTCCCACGCAGAACTTGGCAGGTAGGAAGAAATATCGTCGATAGCGTGTATCCTTTGGTGTTCCTACGTCTCGTAAGTGATGGCAGACGATATACACTCGGTGTAGGTAGAGGGGAAATGTTTGCAGGAGCAAACGGCCATGATAAACAGTGACTTAGAGAACGAACACAAAGAAGTTTCATTGTTGGTTTGCTCGAATGCCCTATGTACACTCTTGCTTTGTGAAGCGGGAGACTGGACCCAAGTACCATTGTACTGGACACTGGCGACTTGTGCTATCTCAGCATGAGAATCTCAAAACAAGGTGTCATCAGGAGGAGCGTATGAACGATTTGGAGTGGATGACAGAACAAACGAAGAGCCAAGGCCACAGTACTTGTAAGAAGGTTCAGAACAGTGTGGCAGTATATGGCTGCTAAGTCACAGGAATGCATACTTCTGACTGAACTTGCTCTGGGGTACATCGTGATAAAGCCACGCGCGGCAGGAGTCAGGAGTATTCTGGAGCCGAGAGACTACTCCAAAGAATGACACTGGCGAAGAGCCAATCCAAAGGATGAGCATCAAGACAAAAGCAACGTTAAGGACGCCCATCTTGTTGTTGCGATGTACAGTGTGTGTACTCTGTAGTGGCAGTGCTGATACAAGAGAAAGGCAAACCTGAATCTGCCTGGTGTTGCGCCTAGCTATGCCGACCAGACGGTGAATTATGATTGGTTCTAGGTTGAACGTTCCTTTCCTTGTTCGGAATAGCCAGACTGACGACAATCGGAGGAGAAACTTGTGGATACCTAAGTAGGTAGAGAACACAACAGACTTGTTCACTGGCTCTCTCATAAGAACCGATATGCCCTAAGCTTATCAACATAGCTGTTTCTATCTGCTACCATCAAATTAGACACTATAATATTATAGCTGCAAGCATCGATTTGAGGAACAACCCCTCAAGCTTTCTGACTCTCTCTAATAGTCCTCTCTCCGCAACGGCGCCTTCTCATCAGCAGTCAAGTCCGCCGAAGCCTTCGACATACAACCCCAGATAACCAAAACTCAAACTCACAGCCCCCGCCGCAAATCTAAATCAGAAAATGTTCTTGTAACATTGTACTTACCCAGCGTAAGGTTCCGTTATCGTTCGAATGATATCTGTCAACCCTATCGCAACAGCCATACTAAGCGGCAACACAGATTTCACAAGGCCACCAGCCAGCTCTTGCCATGCTAGTGGAAACTGAGTTGTGACGAAGATCATGACTAAAGTGATGCTCAGGTCGATGCCCATGGTACCAAGAATCATGGAAGGAAAGATGTACGCCCAGTAGTTGCCACCAATAGGCACTAATGTGAGCAGAAGTTGAGCTCCGCATGCACCGATACCGGACAAGATGAGTAGATTCGGCCTGGGGCGTATGCGAGGAATATGCCTTCTGTGAGGGCTAGGACTATGCCGCTGATCGCTATAGGTGTATCACATCGGTATACTTGACTTTTGGTGCTCACCAATGCCGTATCGTGATCATCACGTTCTTGTTTTGTCCTTCTGCATTCTGGACCCCATGGTCAAAATCGAGGCTAAGTTTTCCATATAATTGCCAGACTAGTTTTCTCTTCAAATTCTCCTTGCTCGGAACCGTTTCGAGGGCGGTTAGGCCATCGAAATGCTTGCTAAGGATGGACCAGTATTGGTGGATCTCTTGGCGCTCTCCTTCGCTTAGCCCCGGGAAAACTTCGTTGCCATGCAATATATTGTCGTGAAGATAGTTCAGCCATCGTGATTCCTCGGGAGACGCTCTGGGTGGGCTCATGATAAGGCTGGCAACCTTGTCGCTGTCCACTTGACCGTTTCTGAATGATTGCCGGGCATCGCTCGACTGCCTGCTTACAAAACTGGGCCTTTCAGCCTTACTAGACTCCATCGGTCGAGCGTCATCCAAGGGTTCCCCGTTGGCACCATTGCTTTTGACGTTGTGGGCACTTGAGGCACTTCTTTCACGCTCTCTTTCCTTTGAACGTTGTTTTATATCGCTAGCCACACGTATATAAGCGAACGTCCGCAGTTGTGTCACCAGACCATGCCTCATCAGCCAAGCTAGCACCAGCATGTAAATATCTTTATGGTCTTGACTCGGAATCAGAGTCATAAATGGACGTGGAACGCCGCTAAGCAGGTTCAGTAGTCTTGGAAGACTGGGCAAAGATGAAGGGAATTGTGCTTCATAGCTTCTGCAGGCTTCGCGAAGTTTTCGGAAATCGGCATTGGGCGACACAATGTAAGTGTCTCGCTGATGAAGAGGTGGAATCGCGACAGCCCTTCGCCAATAAATAAGGTGTCTTGCTAGGAGCTGCACATCTGCCAACGATATTTGTGCGGCGTTTGCGAGCTTAAAGAACGATTTCGTGGGCCGGAGAGCAGCAACAAATTTCGGTAAATGAGACGCTAACGGTCCTCCAGCAGACTGAGCGTCTTTCGCAATGCGTTGTGGTGGCGACTTTAGCAGAAGAGTGTAGCTCTTTGCGAGCTCGGTAGTGCTTGATGATGTTTGATTCTTCGTCTCCTCCGAGCTAGATGGAGTCTCGGTTGCAGTGGTCAACCAAAGACCCGGTGGGATAGGAGGTTCGGTGAGAGACGGGAGGTAAGACGTCGAGATCACTGGTGGTATTTGCAAGGACAGCAAGATGTCCTGGCCGAGGGATACGGATGCAATGCGGGATGTAGAAATGGCGCTGAAAACGCTCATCATGGCTTTTGCCAAAGATGATGATTCAAGCAACTCTTTTAGTATAGCTTCTCGAGACCGAGCACTAGCTGCCAATAACTGGCGCTTTTTCGACACGAGAGCATCGGCTTGTTTCCAAACATAATCATTGTGAGCTTGAACACGTTTCAAGGCTTTCGAAAACTTCTTGGTCACATTATCGTACATCTCTTTGACTCGGTGTGCATGATCTAATGGAGGTGGATTCATAACAAAGACAACATGAAACATGATAAGCTTGCTTTTCGGGAAATGGTCTCCATTCGTGCTTCTTTGTGTGCCGTCTTCGTCTGTGGTCGGCAGATCTTCACTTTCGGAGTTTGTATCCGTGTCGGAGACTCTAATTGCAGACTGCGCTGGTTTCGTTCTCTTTGGTCTGCGCCACAGACCGTCCTGTTTGGCAAATACAGGACGTCCCACAAATGTGAGGTCGTTGATACTCAACTCAAACTTGCGCTTGTGCCAAGTCCTATCGGGTGCCAGCAACCCTACTAATCCATCCTCGTCGAGGCCAAGCAGGATATTGCCTTCCGTTTTGGTATCTTCCTGGTCAGACCGCACGGAAGAAGTTTGATCAGGCCTTAAGTTCACTCCACGCGCTGATACATCAAGCTTGTTCCGAGGGATAGTATATGGATCGTCGGACGAGGACGAACAATCTTCCGAGTCACTGCTGGGGTCATTGTCATCATCATCACCAGTATCCCACTGTAGCCGCTTGCTAGGACTATCGTATGCCAGAGGGTCTGGAGGCCAATGATAGACCAGCTGAGGGCCAGAACCTTCTCGTGTTTGGCATACAAGAAGAATGGCGAGTAGGCACGGATTAGGGACTGAAGTTGTGGAAGACATGATTAAGGCTCATTCTGCTTGTCAATGACATTCTACTGAAGCCTTTGACCTGTAGCACTTTCAGACACGGCTTTCCACACATTGAACGACGCTATCTGTGAAACAAAAAGGAGAACATACCTCAAGAGATTTCTTGTAGAGCTACAACGCGTCTTGTCAGAAGGGTAGTAGAGTTAAGGTACATACAGTAGCCACGCCAAGAACTGTTCGGCCTAAGTTAGAGCGAGGGTGAAGGGTCCGTGACTTACATACCTAGGTTTCCCAGATTTCGGCCATATTAATCTGCTTAGTCGTGCTCAACATTCACAGCATGTGACAGTGATTCTAAAATTCAATATGGCCTTTCAATACGACATAAGTCATTGGACGATTTACGCCTGCCCCGAGGTTTCAGGAGTCTAACTCGGATTACTGTACTACCTCTATAACACTGCACTATACTCGGTAGCAACAATCCATTTACCATTCAGATGATCTGCCACAGTGTACTGCAATAGGTGGCAAACGCGTGGTGTAACAGCTTTGTTCCAGGCCTGCTTCTGACACTCCGATCACAAGTTCAACTGTAATCGCTCTTGCGAAGGTTTGCAGGTCTAGGAAAGTGTTTGAGTACCTCAACCCTTCTCCATACTGAATGCCGAAGACAGGGACCGTAAGACTCCAATTAGAAAAGCTCATATGAAGAGGTCAGGACGTCGGAAAGAGAAAAGGACTCATAGCTCGTTCGGATATCTCAACGATGGTGTGGTTGTTCCATTATTTATAGACCATATCAATAAGCAGTCCATACTGGCAAGTGAACATGCTAACTAAGTACTTGTAGAGTAGCAGATCTAGCTGAGCCTCACCTAAGGATATTATACAGTAGGCTTGCTGCACTGTCAAACAGTCAGCATCGAAGATGCACTAGAAAATCGTGTGCACTGTGAAGCCTCGGGTTCGGTAGAGCTAATACGGTGCAATAGCCGCAGTGAATAATTGCTGCTGGGATAATTGATTTTTTATTACCTGCCGTGCAAAAGTGTGATATTCAGTGGGGTGCGCTGCGGCGCTTCGGAATTTATTATTCTTCAGTGCAGTGCCTCAGAAACATTGACCATTGTGATTTTTCGGCCGCCTGCTTCCAAAAGCAATCCTCGCTGCAGTCTCTCGTCAATCATCCACACATCAACACGACCGATCTGCCTTTGCCCTTCCTGTGAGATAGACCTGTGCAAGTTGAGTGTGAGCTTGACTGAGAGTGCCCGTTGCCAGTCATCTTGTACCGGACTGTCACGGTCCTCACCTCGTGCAGGCAGACTATAGCCAACTGCGCATCCTCAATCCTTGCAAAAATTCCCGCAACCAACACATAAGCGACTTCGCATCTCATTGCTGAAGTGCTTTGTCCTATCCTCTCCAAACAATTGTAACACTGGTACGGACAACGAACTATCGATCGAATCCCCTCGGGCATTTCCTGTATTTGTCTACATCTTGTTTGGTCGCACTGCGCAAACAGCCAACCCGGCACCTCAGGCATTCTCACACCTTTTTACCCTACACTCGCTCCGTGCTGGTTGGCATAAGAGAGTGTAGTCAGAAAGCCCACCAGGCTATACATCTGTTGAAAGTACTGTGGAGTTAACCAAACGACCTACAGTGGTCTTCTGATCACGATTCCAGAGAAGCGGAGTACGATCATCTACTAATTACTTTCGCCTCGAGTTGCCAACAACGACTGTCTCTACCACTCCGACGGTTAAAGCCATTGTGCGAAGTTGTGTGGGCCCACTCGAACGATTTCAGTGCTTGGGCGCGTCAAATACCACCAGCTGAGGCTGGATTTCGGGGGAAAAGAAGTTTCAACGGAGTACCGTGACACCAGAACTATCGAAGGAGCACAAACATGTCAAATCTAGGGTTCTCGTACGCACAGGCGGCTAGAGGGCTAGCTCCTTCACCTAATGTCTCATCCAACCCAACGAGCTCTGCATCATCCGAGCATGGTGCCTCGAGAGACGCAACACTGCCGTCCGAGTCAGCAACATCGCACAGCAAGTCGATACGTAATATGACGAAATCCGACCGCGATATTTCCACACAACTAGATTCTTCGCGCAGCACTTCAAATACTCGCCAAGTTGAGACAGCTGCTACTCGCAAGTCTCTCTCTCAGGCCGTTGAGTCTGACATTGCCACCAACGAAGTCAACAGCAACCCAAACGCCACTGCTGGAACAATCTCGCCTACTGCCAATGGTACCGTGGCTAGCGAAAGAGTCGCGGAAGACACCGAAGAAGGACATGAAGAAACCCCAATAGAGGCATCAGTTACGAGCAACGAAAAAGAGAAAAGCAAGGAGGGAGACGAAGATTGGGAGAAGATATCGATACCTTCGACTACAGCAGAAAAAGAGCTTAAGGCTGCTCCTATCCCAGTCGTCAATTTCTGGCAACAACGCCGAGAAGCTGCTCAGGCTAAACTCAAGGAACAGGTTACTCAACGAACACCTGCTCCGACCAGTACTCAAGCCAAATCTCGACCTCAAACGACAGCCTCAGATGAAGCCCGACGGAAATCCTCGAACCATGAAGGTGCTTCTGTTGCTGAGTCAGGCCGCAACAACTCAAACGCTCGGATTGCTAGAGATCAAGGCAACAATGTATCACCAAGATCTACATCGCAACAGGACGAGAAGTCTTCCTCACACCCACCGCCTGTGGATGCCGAATCGTGGCCTACACCAGAAAGTGCTATCACCGAACTCGGAAGACGCTCGTCCGTTGTGGAGAAAGGAGAACGAGGGGAGGTCATCGACGCAAATGCATCTAATCGGAAGAACAAATGGCAGACACTACCATTCGTACCAAGCGTCAAGTTCGAGACACAGCTACCAGCGGCGAGGAGAGGTGGCCGACCTGCAACTACACCTCGTGGTCGAGGTGCCGCCAATGGGCAAGGAGAGAAAAGTGCCGAGAAAAGCGAGCCTGGCAGTATGGGCCCTCCACCGTTACCAAAAACCGTTTCAGAACAGGACCGTGGCAGAAAGAACAATGCGGCTCGTTCCGTTCGAGGCAGTTCTGTGCCTACTAAAGGTGGTGATAACAACAGCCAGCAACCAAAACCTGCTACGAGCACTGCCAAGGGTGCTGAAGCTCCTGCGGTGGAGATGCTTCCAGTCACTGCCCGTGACGGCACAATAAATGCTAACACGCCGTTAACACAAGCACCTTCCAGATCGCCCTCACGACATGTGCCTCAAAATGCTAGTACTAACAAGACCACAAACCCAGATTTCGAGCCAAGCTCAGTTCAAGGTACTGAAACTTTAGAGAGCCCATCTGGACAGTTTCAGCAGCGCGAAAGAGCGGCCAGGGTAAATTCCGATCCTTTCCATGTGAACGAGCAAGGCGAGAAGCCACCAGGTCGTGATTGGACGAAAGACCGTACTAGTAACACACAGAAGAGTGAGAACTGGCGGAGTGAGAGACGAGGGGAGCGATCCGAAAGGGGTCGGGGCACGTACCGTGGTCGCGGCAACCACTCCGGCTACAATACCAACCCATCCTTCACAGCACCTTTGCCTCAGACCGGGTTTGACACTCTGAAGCAGGGAGGTCAATTCGAGCCGCGAAGCCGACAGAGTTCACAACCATTCGGTACTCCTGCCTCCTTTGGTGGCAGCCGGAATAGCAACAGATCGCAGTCGATTCCAGTGACCATGTTATCAAATGGATACTACCAACCTGCACCCGGTTTTGCGCAGCCACTTTCACCCATCCAGACAGACACGGCCTTTACCAATTTCGGACAGATGCCAAATGGAATGTCAGGAGGCATCATGAGTGCAATGCCCTATAACGAACAGTTGAACGGTTTCGCTCTGTTCTCCATGGTGGTCTCTCAATTGTAAGTAATGCATTCTTCCTTGGAAATTTTCCACTAACCACCATAGGGAATACTATTTCTCAGTCAATAATCTTTGCAAGGATATGTTCCTGAGAAAGCATATGGACTCTCAGGGCTTTGTACCCCTTCGTGTTATTGCTGAATTCAAACGCATTAAATCTATGCTTGGCGACAGCCAGATGTCGTACGATCAACTGTGCGGAATGGCCCAGCAGGTCAGAACCATCGAGTTTGCCATTGGCGAGGACGGTGAGTACCGCCTCAGGAATCGTGAGGATTGGGAAAAGTTCGTTCTACCTATGGAAGACCGACTACCGCAGGCGCAGATTGACGGACCTCAGATCAGGTCAGATCATCTCCGACAGCCAACAGGAACCACACAAGACCTTCCAACTGCCAATGGAAGCCTCCGAAATGCCTCTCCTAACATCAATGGCTTTGAAGATCCACTACCAACCTATGCGACATCAATGCAGTTCCAACAACCACCATTGGCCGAGCCTCAGTCGACTGAGCAATGGGCTGCACAGGTAGCGGACGTCAACCAAGAAGAAGGACGTAGATCTTCCACAGCATCACCATTGAGTAAAGTCCAGTCTCCTAGTCATGACCCCAACCCAGGATTTGGAAGCTTGACAAATGGCCACCGCGCTTCCATGTCAAGCACAGTGGACAGAGAAAACACGTTTCCGGACGAAAGCGTTGCGGCCCTCAAGGTCGTCGTCAAAGACCCTGAACATGAGGGTAATGATGATGCCAGTAATGGTGGTGAGCCAGCACAGGCTCCAGCATCAGGTTTAAGAGGTGGTGCAGCTAGTCCAGAGCGACTCGAGTGGGTTCGCAGCCTGCAATTTGGACAAAGCGCAATGACGTCAAGCAAAAGTGAGCAGACAATTTACTTTACCCAGGAGGGTCCTCCACCACATCTGATGCGACCTGGATACATACATGAAGACTACCTCGTCCTCCGAGAGCAAGCGCTCAGCCAGCGTGCTGAGCAACATTTTGATGGGGCGACAGGTGTGCTTTATCCTCTTTGGGCCGAGTTTCTATCAAGACCCAATCAATTCAACGTGGGTATGTACGAGGACTTTAAGACGTGGGCTCTCGAAGACCAAGTAAAGGGCAACGACAACGGCAAGAAATATCTTGTCAAGTTCTATGACGCGATGCTTAGCACGAAGACTTCTATGATAGAACGCGTCGCTGCTGATATCGTCGATGTTGCTCGTTCCGAAACAGGGAGCACTCGACCGACGTGGTTCAAGCTGCGAGCTGCCTGGCGCAATGGCGCTACCAACCTGAAGACACGAAAAAGACTGACTGACCTGCTCACTAGTGAGGAGCAGGCAGAATTAGAGCGTGGCGCTTGATTAGTTGTTGGGTTGCTCCTTTGGACTGAAGGTGCAATCAGTTCAAACACTATCAAATCACGGACACGTTGGCAGACAACGAATATGGTGCTTAACCGGGTAGACTCAACGCTTGTGGGTAAGCCTAACGATGTCTCGCTAGTGTTGTTCAGACTTTCTCAGTTATACTTGACTGATGTGTGAGCACTTCTCTTGTCTACCTCTCAAATGCTGTATCAGGGGAAGGTTAGCATTACAACGCTGGCTATCAACCAACGACTGTGGTCGGTGCGAAATACTTGCTGTCAGGTCAACAAAAAAGCAGTATAACTTGTGCGATCTACCCTGACGCATTTCGACCTATCTCTCAAAGAGGCCCCTTGAGGATACGAGCTCAAAACGAAAACCAGCAAAACAAACTACAGAATTCTCCGATCTCGACTCAGATATCGAGGAGAGGGCACTATCCTCTCACACCAGCTTAGACGAGCTTGACAATCACGGATAGCAAACCATTTCGTTCACTATGTCAGACGAGGCTTTCAGCATATGAGCAAACCATTTCACGGCGCGAGACAAGACATTCACAGAACATCAGAATGAATTTAACGTGTGGGCAAAAGTTTTCAAGCATGTACAACGCTTCGTACTAGCTACTAGGATTGTTTTTCTACGAACAGACAGGTTCGTTTTCATAGTGATACCACCACAGCTCAGGTTGAAAATGTACACTTTCATTGTAATTAAACTACTACATATGTACTCTGACATAGTCCGGCCTTCAATTGATGAGGTTTCATCCAAGTTGGTAGTATTGCTTGTTTGACTATGTAATTAAAGTACATGTAGTTTATTCCAACATGTCTGTACATTCGTATCATAAGGTATGGACTACCTTTTAATTGTAGCATTAAACAGCTGAAAGACATCTTAATGCTCAGCACTTTGACTAATCGTGGATTCTGAGCTGGATACTCAAGGTTGAGCCTCTGTCCTCAGCAGCCCTCATCCGGCAGGCACGGCTTTGGCTGAAAACAGGATGAATGATGGTAGTGCATATGGGTAGGTAAGTAACTGTTAAGTTGGTTGATCAGTTTCTTAGCTTCGCATACTACATGCAGCTACCGAAATGCCGGGCCAAAACACCAGGGTGGAGATGTTTTCGCTACGATAAAGTTGCATTAGTTTAAAGGTCTTGTCGATCCATCAGCTGATGTGTGGTATATTCTTGTAACTCTACTCCACAACCATAACTACAGTAGACGGTGGGTGCACAAGTGCATACTACAGAGGAAAAGGATAGTGTAGAGACTGCAGATTAGAGACTGACAGAAGATGGAATTGCAGCGTATACAGTTTTCTAGCAATTCTTAGTGGTGCTGAAGCTTGGAAGTTGCGACTCTATCCAACCAATCACATCGCAACAATCGCACCGATCTGCCTTTGCCCTTCCTGTGAGATAGACCTGTGCAAGTTGAGTGTGAGCTTGACTGAGAGTGCCCGTTGCCAGTCATCTTGTACCGGACTGTCACGGTCCTCACCTCGTGCAGGCAGACTA
>Ga0139314_100023_pt1 | contig 21831 bp, 13 predicted proteins | sample In2P11_FD_99376 | JGI IMG/M metagenome (GOLD analysis project Ga0139314, IMG submission 99376)
TCGTCTTGGGAGTTTGAAGTCGATTGGGTTCAGGGAGGTGGCGTGGATGCGGATTAGGGTGTTTATGCTGCCGTGGTGGAAGTGTGGGACAGGAGCGGATGGGTTTAGACGAATTGTGTTGAGGGGATGGGGTGCACTGAATTGGAGAGCGCGTTGGGTGGTTGGGAGGAGGTTTGAGGTCGACATTGTTGTTGTGTAGCGGTTGATTTGGAGATTTGAAATGGTTGTCGGTAGGTTGGTGGTAGTGATTGTTTGTGGAGTTGCTTCGATGATGTCGAGTGCTGTAGCTCAGATCGTGTGGATGGCAAGCTGTATCAATTGTGGAAGCGATTAAGCTTGATGAGAGTGTGAGATTGAGTTTGCGAGGTCTATTCTATCCGATCGCGTGCTTATAAGTACGGGCGGTCTTATTGTTGTTGACCGAATGGTTGAGGGAGAAATCGGAAAAGATGTCCACAGTCCGAAGTATTGTGTATAGATAATTTGTTGGACTTCTTGTTGCTGAGCTCTTGGCTGGCTGAGGACCCTAACGGAACGTGGAAGTATATTTGTAAGCGCTAGTAATCACACCACTCGCATGCCAAAATGATCAGCTGTGGGTGGTATGCTTGTTTTTGTAATCTGCGATTGGCTTGATTATCTTCGAGTCTTTCCACTTGTGATTTTTGTATGGTGCTATATTGATTGTAGTTGCACCTCTTGTTGCGTGTTTCGGTAGATCTATGCTCTGGATGTGGTTCATGAATTATGGAAGGCGATGTTGTGGTAAATGTAGTCTTGACGATAGCAAAGTGGGGTTGCTGCCCCTCCGTGTCGATGCTAGAGGTTCATGTCGTTATTCATCAAATGGGAAGCCATTTTGATTTCAAACTCACCCCTTGGTCATGGCTATCAATTGGATAGGAATGTCAGCTCAAAACTGCCGGTAGTGGAGTATGATTGTTAAGCCTATCCACAGCGTTCGGTCGTCGCGTGTTCGGAAACCCGAAATCAGTAGTGACCGACATGACTAACGCACCGTTCCTTGAACCTTCCAACCCTCGCCAACTACAGTAAGTGCTTCAGCATTACTCCGAAGTGACGTGACAGCATCCATCTAATGTCAGCAAGCGTGGTGATTACATACATGTCTTCTATAGCTATTGTTTCGAACGTCCGCTGCTTCATAAGTCGGAGTGGGAAGCATTAACTCCGGGACAGAAGGGGAAGTGTGAGAAAAGAGATTATGTGATTGACGCCAGGCGATACCTTAGCTCTCATTGCACCTGATTGCAGTAGAAACATGAAAGCTGAATCATCAATAGAAGCTCAATGAACATGACTCAGTGTAGCAAAACACCCCTTTCATTTCTCTCCAGTCCCATTGATTTAAACGACTCAGTTATCCCGGTCAGGAGAGAGACAACATCACTTGGCTCAGGATGGTTGACTTGGCTACCTTCAAGTGTTTCATGATCAGTCGAGAACAAAATTGTTTGCTCCAGATCTGAGTGCCGACCTTTACCCAGGCTGACTCATCACGACACCGGTCGAGGACGGGACTTATCATCACTGCCGCGGAGACTCGTGTACTGATGGTACACAGGCTATGCGTTATCAATGCTCGAGATGTCTCCATTTCGTCTAGTTAAAGATTTCTGAGCACATTGTTCAAGAGATCGTAACAACGATGTACGACTATGGTCTATGTAATGAGCTGGAGGCCTACATCCACGGCTGATGGAAACTCAGTTCCGCCCAATTGATCATGCCAATGTGGTAAAACGAACACCTGTTTGTACCAAAGAGTTGAGTCAATCGAATACACAAACGTGAACTCAATACTGCTTCCAACACTGCCCCTTTGCGCCCGCTCCATCGAAATGGTGAGCCGCCATTGGACTCACCACTCTGAAATCTGGGCATAGCCAACATTGTCCGATGCAGCGGGCCGACCTGTATCACATATTCTGAGGAATCTGCATCGTCATCAAGACCGGCTCAACTGGGTGGTGATAAGGATATAAGTGACAATCTGCGTTACACGAAGGACGCCAAAACTGTGCACCGTCATAAGGAGAATGTCGCAGAATCACCGACAAGGAAATCTTTCAAGTGCAGGCAAAGAGGCACAGGTTTTGCATCCAACATTTTATAGCAAACAATCACCGAAAAAATGCATTCTGTGCTAGGTGGATTTTCTTACGTAGGATAGTATTGCCACAATGACATCTGTTCACATCTGTGATCAGTGTTGTTAGCTCTGCACCCCAATTTGCTTCTGTTGAATAAAATCACGTGGCGGAGAAACTCATGTCCGGGCACGTTAATCCGACAGGTGCTTGTTGAAGACAAGCACCTGCTTGATGCCGACTATGACGAAAGTACCGGGCGTTACAGACCGTGGGCACACGCCTATGCAAGGCTTTTCGAACTCGAATGGACTCGAACACTGAAGTAAAACTGGCGGTCTGATGTCTTATGCTGATTGGCTTGGTTGCGATGGAAATCTCCTTTGTACCGTAGCGTCCACGGTATTGTGCTACACCAGAGATCCGTGTCTCGGTGGGGATGATGATCTACACTCGTCTGTTGTATCTGGGGACGGCGGATCGAGTCTCGTGACACTGTACGCCCCGAGAAGCGCAGGAACATGTGGTCATGTTATTGTCCAGCAAACCAGGAGCAATCAGGGATTGTCGATTGAGAATCGCGAGAGAGATATATATTATCAGTAGTGGCAGACAAAAAGTGATGTAAGCAAGAGAAGTAACAGATTTCTAGTAACAGAGTTCCATGCTGTCTGCGATGGTAGGACGTACTTCTTCTGTCCTATCTTATCGATGTGAAGATTTCCAGTTTTCAAAATTGCTAGGGTGTTGTGGCAGCGGGTCGGCAGTGTTTCTGGTCTCCAGACCATAGTCCTAGTGAAGCGACAGTCTGTAGTGAGCCGAAGAGGCGGTGTAGGTACACTAAACTAAGGCCACAGGAATATTCTATGGTTGCCAAGGTGGACGAACCATGCCGAGCTGATAATTGATGACGGTTCGGTCACAAGGTAGAAATATGGGATTGCTCAAGTCGACCAAGGATGAAAGGACTTGTTTTGGAAGATTGGTATCCCGCAGGAAAGGTGTATCCGCGAGCCGACTGGAGTGAGGCTTTAGCGTGGCTGTAGTACATGTAACATCGCTGACGACGCCATCAGCATGCAATCTGCCTGGAATTAGGAGGATGTTCGAAGACGCCCAGCTGGAATAGAGGATGGTGCGGCATCGGAATCGTTACAGTCCAGATTTCGTGGCAACCTTGGTGGAACGTTATCATGGACGGGCGCCCATCTCATGGTGTTGTAAGGAGCATGAACAAATGTCACTTGCTCACATAGTCGCACCTATCGTGTGTTATCCCTGAACGAGTTGTCTTGCGCGGCCTGCCATGTTATCAGATCATGTGGCCAGGCAGTTTCTGTTGACGCTTTCCAGAACAGGTATTGTAAGAAGCTTGAGATGTCAAATTGGCTGATAATCTTTGCGGGGAGTTTGGAAAAGGATGGAAGATCAAGCTTGGCAAGACGTCAAATGTCACCCGTCCTTCTCGTATTTCCGTGCAGGAGTGTCAAGTGCATGCGAAACGCTCGTTACACCTGCTTGGCTTAGGTGGTAATAAGCGAATGGTAGAAACTACGACAGTGAGCTCACCGGGCCAGGATGGTATAGCCAATCACTGGTCAGACAAGACTAAGAATTAGTCAGAAACCTTCGACTTCGACCGCGGCTTACGACGGTTGTCATGGCGGTCGAAAGTACAAGGTATCATTCGAAAGACTCACCCAAGAACAAGGCTGACTCGAATTGTCGGATGTACCCATGGAGCGGGGAGACATGACGATCTGGAGAATCATGAGTGGTTGACCGGTTAGTTTAAGTTGGAGATGATGAGTGCCGAGAGGTCTGTTACGAGTATTGCAGCTGCCCATGACATTTCTATGCCCATGGTTGTGTGTGCAGATAGTGCAGTCATTTGCAAGTATCGTGAAGCAGTTGCCATCGAAGGTTAGGAGAGTACCGTCGTAGCACAGACAAAGAAGAAACGGATGAGAATGAGGTAAGACGGTAGAATTTGTGTGTAGCCAGGTGGCAGTGGCAGTGGCAGGTTGTTGCCTGGAAATTGTGTTCTGTTGAGAGGAAAGTCGGCCGAGTGAGGCTTGGCTACAAACTTCTGCTTTTTGTCACCGGCACCTTTCGTTCTCCTCATGCAACTTTTGCTTCGCCTCGATTTCGATCCCCACCAGTTTCACTCGGGCATCCACCAATACACAAATGGTCAATGGATTCGTGCAAGGTGTTCGTCAAGCAGACGCTGCATGACACATATGTTTTTTTGGTGAATTTGTCCCTCAGAGGTTTGGTCGTTCATCCGCTGGCCGGTTCCGTTATGCGCGCCATCTTTGTCGCATCAGTCGCCAGCCCGTCACTGGCCAGTTTGTGATTTCCTTCCCGCTTTACCAATCGTGACTCACTGCATCTCCATACACTGGAATGCCTTGCAATGCTTATTCGTCGCTCGCCTACTTCCCTGTACCACTGCCACTTCTTTAGCACATACACCAGACCATGGGTAACTCGCGTCAAGCAGTGCAAGGGCGAGTATTGCACACACTGGTTCTTTGGGCCCACAACTCACCATCATACAGTACAGTACAATGCCGTACTCGGAAAGTGGATCTCGGCCCAGGCAATGGCGAATCTCAGATCCACCCATAGCCTTAGCTGCCTAGGACCACTTTTGGTCATCCATACCTCTTCGTCCTGAGGGTGTTCGTATCCTTTGTATAAAGCTGATCTTGTATCCAGTCCTTGACATCCAGACTTCTCGTTCGTTAAACGACATACCACTACTCAACCACAGCACACTCAACTCAATCCATAACCACCTTCCAGCAGCCCATCCACTGCTGGCAAGGACCTTACCCATTAAATACTCGGCTCACATCGTCACCGTGTCTCCCACAAGGACAACCACCTATTACTACAACCCCAAGACGAACGGATTGGTGCTGAAGGAACCATTCGACTGTCTGACCATTGCTGCAACGCCTTCACTTGACTCTCCATCAACACCAACACTTAGCTATTGCTCAACCCCTACCACCACTCCTACCCCATCACCAGAACCAACACCCGCCACAATGACAAGAACACGAACAGTAAACTTTGGTCCCGTCGAAGGTGCTCGAGAACCATTTTGGGACGAACAGAGCGTTATGCAGAAGTTCAATTTCCACGTCAAACGCTGCAACGATTGTTATAACAGCCTCAGCTCATGGCACCGGGGCGAGCCTCTATGCTCTCGAGGTCATGCTTACTTCGTTGATATGAATCCATATTTCACCAACATTAACGGAAAGCTATATAGCGTCATCGACAAAGAGAAACGCAGAGAGAGGAACAGAATACTTGTTCCTCCTGAGATGCAACATGTCAACACTCTCTTCGAAGCTGTCAACCATGGTTACGCTCCTGGTGCAAGCAGACGCAGAACACAACCCAGACCAGTGGTTGTTCATGTTTACCCTCAACCTCAATCTCAATCTCGGTCTACACCACAATATCACTCTCGTCATCCAGAACGTGAAGTGATTGTTGTTCCAGCTGATAGCCGACGACAAGCTCACAGAGAGCGATACTACGAAGAGAGACGAAGCAGACCCGAACCAGAGAGACCACAGTATCGAAGCAGACCCGAACCAGAGAGACCACAGTATATCCAACGAGAACCACGACGAGGAAGTCTATATCATGAAGACGAACGACGAAGACATCGACATCATGAGGAAGTCATCATCGTACCAGCAGAACGCGTCCGATACAGATAGCGATCTTGTCCGCCATCACGGCCGACATTGCTACACCATGTACGACGGCGACTTGTTCTCATAATGTATATCACGATGTCTTCAGCGTTTCCTTTCAATACCCTGTATGTTTCTATCCAACGAGTGACACGATTTTGTTGTTACTGGCGCTGCTCGAAAAGAAAGGGCGAACGGTCCGACACGAAGACCGACAAGGTCGTCCGACTTGCAACAATTCGCCTGAGCACCCAGATTGCTTTTTATTCTTGGGAGGAGGAGGAAAGGGACATTCTAGAGCTGTTTCATTATTTCATTTCTGGGATGAGGGAAAGGATATCTCAGAGCTATTCAATACCTTCTCTACCGCTAGCCTGTCTACGAGCAGCGTGGCGACGAATCTATTTTATTCTTTTTGCATGTTTGGCAGAGGACAGACATGATTGAGCCGGAGGCTACACTATCGAACAGGTTATGTTCTCGATTGCTCTGACAAGGAGGGATAGCAGTGCGAGCTGATAGTTAGGTAGTTCTTTAACTAGCAATTACAACGACACAATCAATTGAGCTCCAAGCACCACGTACCAATTTTGATCGTTTTGCTCCAACCTCTTCCTCCCACGCTCTCAGTGCATTCACCCCCAAAAATGCACATGACTCACAAACCTCTCTCTGCAACCGGGGTGGATCTCAGCACTCCGTGGCCTTTCGTCGTCACACATACACAAGCGGCAATCCATACCTGCATCGTAAGACGTTGATGATAGTTTAGTGCGCAAGGCAAAATGCCCGGCTGTATGACGAACCACGTCCAGAACCACTGCACAGGATGCATGTGGCTGACTCTCATTGTCCGAATATCTGGTTCCGTCTAGATCCTAACCAAGTTACGTAGGCAGGTACCTTACTTCCATCCATCCATCCATCGTGAACTTGAGTCCGGTAGCCCCCATCAATAGATAGGTAGTAGGTAAGAACAAACACATACAGTACGTGCGTCTCTACATGTACACAGATGCACGAATTCATGGGATCCAGGCCGGACTGCTACGAATACACTGCGTGGGCTCCAAATAATGACAGCAATATTCCATCATTCTCATTCTCGTGCTATCTTTCTCTTGGCTCTCGATTGGGAAAGGGAGGAACCGCTAGGCTGCAACACGTACATACACACATACATGTGAATCTGTAAATACATACCGCACCGTACTGAAGTGGTACCTAGTCACGACGGTGGGTAGATTGCCAGATTGGGAAATGTTACTTCTTCTCCGGAGCTGCCTGCCCAGCACATTTCACCAGCCTTGCTGCGTGCTTACGTAGTATCTTTACGCTTTGGGGGCGGAAATGGAAGAGGGGTGGGGGAAACGAGATACGCTCGAACCACGTGTTGTCACCCTGCGATGTGGGTGTGGATGTAGATGTGGTGTGAGTGTGGTTGTGGAACTTACTATACCACAATTTTGGTCGGAGCCTACAACTACAGGGGAGGAACGAGGATACGACTAGATCATACACGGTGCTGTGTCGTGTCGTGCTGGATATTGCACCGTAGTAAGGAAGGGCATGATTCATGGGGGTGTGAACACTGACGTAGGTGTGGCTTTGGATACGGATTTGGATGTGACACTATGGGACTGGCGGACGCCTGGAAACGAGATACGACGGGAAGGGAAGGGATGAGTTGAGGTGTTTAGAACGTTTGAATGTCGGGGCCAAGATGTGGATCGGGATTGGAAGGGTGGGTGGGTGTATACTGTATAAGGGAGAGAGAGAAGAGAGAGAAGGTTGGGGAGGGTGTATGGATGTGAGGTTGGAAGCGTGAGAGAATGGGGCAGGCGAGGGACGGATAGACGTAAGCTTGATGCGGATTTTGGATAATCTTCGGATCTTGAATGGTAGAGGTACTGATACTGCTGGCGTTCACTTTGCATTGTGTTGTGTTGTGTCGTGGTATGAAAGCCAGAATTAGGGTGGGTATGAGTACGGTCAGACGGTGGAGATGAATAAAAGGCTGCGAGGTAATCAAGATTCAGCAGTTCTACGTAAAGTGCTGTGTGTTTGTGTGCAGAAGTTCGATTGCCAACTGTAGGGGCAGATTCCAGTGTGGTTCTGACTATGAGGAAGCTCTAGAAGTGTTATGACGTGCATGTCATGGGTATTGTACTGTACAGCAGCTGATTGCTGTATGTGGAAGCTTGAGCTGCAACCTGGCCTGGCTTGGTTGCGATTAGCCGCGGAAGAAAGATCTGCCCGTGTCGAAGTACTTTCAGCTTCGACGTTGCTTGTGATTGTACTGTATTTCATGCACCTGGCTGTGCATGTTTAGTGTCTAAGACATACAACGCGTTAGATCATGGAGTGTGTGTGGGCAACTCAGATTGTGGTTCCCAACAGCGGCTGTGCATCTGAGTTGTGGAGTTTTGAGTTGGCCGCAGGACGCGGCACGAGTTGGTGGAGTTGATCAGGCGTTTTTGTGGTGACGCGAACAAAGAAGGTGGCGCGAGGAACTGATGTGAAACGCGCTAGTGTTATAAACCCTAACTCAGTGTTTATCCGCGACGATGTGGTGCTTTGACGTTCACGGTTGAGCTTCGAGTTTTGCTTGAGGTCCTTTCTTCGTCTTGCCGTACATCCCTCCTTCTTGTCGCTTGCGTTCAATTGCTTCTTTGTATGGAGGAGCTGTTGGGGGTTGAACAGGATCTAGACTGACATGACCCTCGGGTAGCGTGTATGTTGCATCGGCATCCCACGAGTCAAGGTCACCGCAAGCCAGAAATGGCGCTACCCATCTCTTGTCCTGTCGGAGAGTCCTGGCTTCTCTTTGCGGGAAGCTGAGCTCGACAGTACCATCTTCACGGACGATCCTTGTCTGCTCAGGCAGTTGCTCGATCTCTTCATCCGTCATTGCTGGACGTTGTGCAGGCACGTCAATCGGTCTTCCCAGAGCCGGGTTCCAACCAGGTATCGGCGTATAGTCTTCGCATACGACGAACGCTTCAATACTGCTCGCACGACTTGATCTTGGCTTTGCTATGTGCACTTGCTTGAAGAGAAGTTTCAGCTGAGCGTAAATGAGGTCAACATCCTTACCACGGAATATTTTAGCCACAAATTTGCCGCCGGGACGTAACACACGGATTGCAAGAGTCAATGCGCTGTACAAGAGTTGTGATTGAATGTGTATGTCAAGATCATGTAGTCCAGTAACATCAGGAGCTCCATCAGAGATCACTAGATCGACGAGCTGAAATTCTTCCTCCGACTTGTCAGGATTTAAAGCTGCCAGCATTCTACCCACCGTCGATGGATGTGTAATATCTGCTTGTAGCTGTATGATGCCTTCGAGCGATGCCATCGGCTGTAGATCAATTGCCACAATCTTCACGTTTGGCCGTGGCTGTAGTTTCGGCGTTTCGTCTTCGATAAGATCAAGCTCATCCATATCTTGCGGAAGCGTGGTTATCGAGTCTTCTGACTCTGCGGAGCTTGCCTTGACAGCTGCTACCAGCCTTTCCATTTTCTCCATCCACGCTCTTCGACCAAAGCTCTCACCTTTGATTAGAACTCTTGACAATACCTGGCTCCACGAACCTGGCGCCGCGCATAGATCTACTACTCTCGTGCATTTCGTCGGCTCTTGGTAAGAGAATAAATCAAATTGTTCATCCAATTGAATCAATTTGAACGCAGAACGAGCTCTCCAGTTTTGTTCTTTGGCAAGACGATAGTACGCATCTCGTTTATCCTTCGATGATTTGCCCATCGTCACACCACTTTGTAAGTACTGTCGTGTTGGGTAGTAAACAAAGTCGATCCGTGATCTTCTTGCTATGCCGTAATGAGACACGTGTCAAACGCGTCCTCCAGCATGTCTCGGGAATTGGAGAGTTTTCTTTATTACTCCAGCGAATGCTGCACTTTCACTCGCTTTGCATGGCGTTGCATTCTTAGGAACAGGATATTCGTTTTCGAGAATGAAATTTATGATTGGTCGGAGAATAAACAAGTAGCGCGACATTAAAATCTTGGCGCTACGACCCGCTAAAAACTTTTTGACCTTGTTGTGGCTTCTTCTGACATCGGACGCTATATCAAAGCAATGTCGCAAGCTATCAAGCGCAAGCGTTCAGGTAACATCCCCAATGCGCGCAAGAAGGTGAAAACAAATCTGCGAACAGTTACCAGGCGGGAGCGAGGCCCAGCTATTCGGGGCGATGGTCTGAAATGGAAGGAAGTTGCTATCTCGAATCATTTCGATGACGCCGAAGGCTTCTACGGCTTAGAGGAAATCGATGACGTCGAAGTCGTGGTGGACAAGGAAGGAAAAGGTGTTCTGTTCAAGCCAGTGTTAGATGGTAGTGAAACCACGAAGAATGCTGAAAACGATTCCGATGATGGCGATTGGGCAGGGTTTGAGGATGGTGTTGAAGATACCAACGGGTACATTGCTGGGGAGGAACAGGAGTCGTCAGATGAAATCAATGGCAACTCGAGTCACGCGGCTGGAGCTAGTGAAGTGACTGACGATGATCTTCATGAAGACGTGGACTTCAATCTTCTGAATGACAATGAGGTCAAGCAGGAGATTGATACATCTGCATGGAATGAGCTTGACCTCTCTTCCCAAATGCTCGAAGCTCTTTCCAACCTACGCTTCGCCACTCCAACGCAAATTCAGCAGGCTGCAATACCTTCAATCGTTGCTGGAAAGGATGTCATTGGCAAAGCCGTTACTGGTTCTGGCAAGACACTTGCTTTTGGAATTCCAATTATTGAAAGCTGGCTTGATTCACAATCTACGGTACAGAAGCAGCGAGAAAGTAAGGGCATATTAGCATTGATACTTGCACCGACCAGGGAACTAGCACATCAGATCGCAAAGCACATAACAGCGCTGTGTGAGGGTCTTGATCAACGACCAAGACTGGCCACAGTAACCGGTGGTCTCTCGGTGCTGAAGCAACAGCGACAACTCGAAACTGCAAATATAGTGGTTGCAACGCCAGGCCGACTTTGGGAAGTCATTCGGGAGTCTGGCACTTTACTCGGGAAGTTGAAGGCTATTCGCTTTCTTGTGGTGGATGAGGCCGACAGGCTGTTGACTGAGGGCCATTTCCAAGAAGTTGAAGAAATTCTCGATGCTTTGACTCGTGAGGTGGTTGATGAAGATGCAGCAGATGAAGAGCAGAGCTCGATCCGACAAACACTAGTATTCTCGGCAACATTCCATAAAGGCCTACAGCAGAAGCTTGCATCAAAGCAAAAGAAGCGGGTCAACAAGGACAGCAACCTGCTGTCAGACAAGCAATCCATGGAGTACTTAATGCACAAGCTGCCTTTCCAAGCTGAGCAGAAGCCGGTATTTGTCGATGCCAATCCTGAATCACAGCTAGCAGAGAACTTGTCCGAGACTATCTTGGAATGTGGAGCTATGCAGAAAGATCTGTATCTGTATACTTATTTGTTACAGGACCAATATCGGAGGAAGAAGGTGGCGCAGCCCAGCAAGAGTCCCAGTCCTGAAAATAGTACTTCCCGAATACTGGTGTTCACGAACTCAGTATCGGCCGTCAAGCGACTTGTACCACTACTGCAAAGCTTGAACTTGCCGTTGACGACGATATCTCCACTTCACAGCAATATGCCACAGAAGTCACGCCTTCGATCGCTTGAACGATTTTCAGGCACATCCACACCTAATGGTGCAGTATCTACCACATCAATCCTCATAGCAACTGACGTTGCTGCACGAGGTCTTGATATTAAGGGGATCACCACTATCCTGCACTATCATGTTCCTCGCACAGCTGACACATATGTACACCGAGCAGGCCGAACTGCTCGTGTCAACAATTCCGGCAGTTCAATTCTGTTCTGCTCGCCAGACGAAACTGCTAGTGTTACGAAGCTGATTGCTAAGATTCACGGTTCTCCCGACAAGTCGACAAAGAAGATCACCAACATCATAGAGAAGATGTACCTGCCAGGTAATCTGATTCGCCAAGTTGAAAGTCGTATTGAACTTGCACAAAAGCTGGTCGAGTCATCACAGAGCACGGAGAAGGTGAAGAGTGAAGACAACTGGCTTCGCACTGCCGCTGATGAATTAGGTGTCGACTATGATAGTGAAGAGTTCGAAGCAGCAGGCAGACAAGGCAAGCGCGGTCGAGGAGGTGGCAAGGAACGAAAACAAAAGAAAGCTGCAGAGCAAGAGAACCGGAAAAGCAAAGTTGGCGAGTGGAAAGCACGCTTGAGGGATGAATTGCAGAAACGTATCGATTTCGGTGATGGTTCCAGCAGCAGTATGAAGTATCTTGCAGGAGGAGCATTTGATGTGGACCAGTTGCTCGCAGAACGAGCTCAGGCTTGAATGCGTAACGCCGCCCAGTCGAACTACCGGAGTTCGCCCGACGCTCACCCGAGGTCAAGCAGCACATACAGACCTGCGATGTCGGACATTAGCGGTGGTTTACCGAACCTATTCATGAATAGCACTTTAGCAAGCAGAAGTAGAACAATAGTCTGAACGGTCGGCATAACATCAACAATCATGACACGAGCGTTGATCTTCGGGTACGGCGCTGTCGGCAGCGTGTATGGGTGGTTTCTAGAAAAGGCTGGCGTTACAGTAACAGCAGTCTGTCGGTCAAACTACAATCAAGTCAAGCAAAACGGACTTCTAATCCGGTCTAAGAAATGGGGTAAACACATAACGAAGCCAACCGCTGTCTCGACAGTGGCGGATTCCAAGTCCCATGGCCCTTTCGACTACGTTCTTGTATGCAGCAAGGCCTTCCCAGAAACACATTCTCTCATCAAAGAGGCAGTCACACGAGACACCGCCATTGTTCTAGCTCAGAACGGCATTGGCATCGAAAACGCTTACGCAGAAGCATATCCAAATAATACCATCATCTCTGGCGCTGTTTATCTCCCGGTTGAACAGGTCGAACTCGGGGTGGTACAGCACGGCACCCCATTGGAGCGTTTCGAAATCGGAACATATCCGGCCAGCGCATCGCAAGCATCAAAAGCACAAGCCGAACATTTAGCAGAACTGTGGAAGGCTGGTGGCGCGACCTGCGAAGTACACGATGACATTCAAGGACTCCGGTGGTATAAGCTCGCGTTGAATGCGGCTTGGAATCCCATCTGCGCTCTGACACGGTGTGATGATGGTAACTTCTTGTGGTCTTCTGACGAGGCTTCAAGCATGGCAGCCGACGTTATGAGGGAGGTAGGTCGAGTCGCTACGGCATGTGGATACGACACGATCACAGAGGAATCTGTCAAGGAGCATATGAAACGGCATCATGAACGCATGCACACTGGTGGAAAACCGCCCAGCATGCTACAGGATGTCCAGCATGGGCGACCGATCGAGGTAGAAGCGATACTTGGAAATGCCGTGAGAATTGCACGGGACGTAAAGGTGGAGGTGCCATATCTGAGGTTACTCTATGCATTGGCTAAAGGCTTGAATTTTTCTCTGGTGAAGGATGAAGCTTGGCGGCCCATTGCGGTTGTCGATTGAGATGTGCCTGGCCTTAAATCACTGCACAGCTTTTTCCAAGCTGAGCAAAACATGTGTATGTGAGCGAACAACTACCAGCGTGAGTACTTAGTACTAGCAGAAACCAAAGCTATAGTCACGTGGCAAGGCTGCAAATAATGACGCCTAGAAGATCAGGCAGGAATTACCCCGGAAAATGACCCGCGACGATACATTACCGGGGTCCTTCCAACCATCGAATCAACATCGTCCTTTTGCAAGTGATTTCGACTCTCGATTGCAATGCTCCATGCACTACCGCGTCATGCCCCACGTTAAATGAAAACTATTCGCCACATTCCTATCCCAGTATAGGTCAAGGACTACGAGTTTCGTAGTATTCTTCTGGTCTGTCATTCCACGCTGCTGGTCCAATGCTACGAACGATCTTGTACAACGATCATGCGCGTACAATCCGAGCTGAACGTTGTTATCGCAATATATCTGAATGGGACTTACCGAGCGATATGAAGGTTTGGTTTGAATATCCCGGGTCGACACGTTTCGCCAGATATCCATACGATGTCCTCTACACGCCCATCTTCTTCGCGAATGAAGGAATATCTGCTCATCTTTGTATCGAAGCAAACGAGTCCATCTCTGGCGAAATCTATCATCTGACCGGAGAGATAGGATTGGTTGGTACCGCAAGTCTTGGACTATTGAACATGGGCGGTCGAGCAGCGAATGTGTATGATGCACGCTATGCATTCTCTGCTGTAGGCTTTAGGTCTATTGTCACCGTACCGGTCCTGGACCTTTACGATACTGTCTCACTTGATGCCGGGCCTTACGAACAAGCGGGCGTGGTTGGAAGACGTGTCCCAATCTCCTTCCCACTTCCGGCTCAGACACTTGCTGAACTTCGAGAAATGACACCGTCTTTGAAGTTAATCTCGTCTGACACCGAATCAACTCTGGATATTCTCAAAGGTCAATCACCGGTCATGCAGCTTAATGTGCGCTACCTCCTTACTGCTGTCCTCTTCAGCGGGAATGTTCAGAAACAGAAAATAGAACAGGAGATTCGAATCTTCGTGGCTCTTGATGAACAGCAAGTCCCTTCGCCTCTGCCAGATACCAGCGATCGACTCACACAACATCGCCGGTCTAGTCTGGTTAGTCTGAAAGGAAGTCGCTCTCTCGCTTTCATGCCAAGCAGGAGGAAAAGCTTCTACGAAGGTGGTAACCACATCATCATTGAAGCAGACGACCCAAAACCATTCTGCTTCCAGACTCACTCCGACGCAGCAGCCACAAAAGTGCGCTTAACATTGACATACGGCACAAATGACCCTACAGCCGAACCACCAGGCCCAATCCAAGGCAACATAGAAGAAGTAACATTTCCCAATCTGGCAATCTACCCACCGTCGTGACTAGGTACCACTTCAGTACGGTGCGGTATGTATTTACAGATTCACATGTATGTGTGTATGTACGTGTTGCAGCCTAGCGGTTCCTCCCTTTCCCAATCGAGAGCCAAGAGAAAGATAGCACGAGAATGAGAATGATGGAATATTGCTGTCATTATTTGGAGCCCACGCAGTGTATTCGTAGCAGTCCGGCCTGGATCCCATGAATTCGTGCATCTGTGTACATGTAGAGACGCACGTACTGTATGTGTTTGTTCTTACCTACTACCTATCTATTGATGGGGGCTACCGGACTCAAGTTCACGATGGATGGATGGATGGAAGTAAGGTACCTGCCTACGTAACTTGGTTAGGATCTAGACGGAACCAGATATTCGGACAATGAGAGTCAGCCACATGCATCCTGTGCAGTGGTTCTGGACGTGGTTCGTCATACAGCCGGGCATTTTGCCTTGCGCACTAAACTATCATCAACGTCTTACGATGCAGGTATGGATTGCCGCTTGTGTATGTGTGACGACGAAAGGCCACGGAGTGCTGAGATCCACCCCGGTTGCAGAGAGAGGTTTGTGAGTCATGTGCATTTTTGGGGGTGAATGCACTGAGAGCGTGGGAGGAAGAGGTTGGAGCAAAACGATCAAAATTGGTACGTGGTGCTTGGAGCTCAATTGATTGTGTCGTTGTAATTGCTAGTTAAAGAACTACCTAACTATCAGCTCGCACTGCTATCCCTCCTTGTCAGAGCAATCGAGAACATAACCTGTTCGATAGTGTAGCCTCCGGCTCAATCATGTCTGTCCTCTGCCAAACATGCAAAAAGAATAAAATAGATTCGTCGCCACGCTGCTCGTAGACAGGCTAGCGGTAGAGAAGGTATTGAATAGCTCTGAGATATCCTTTCCCTCATCCCAGAAATGAAATAATGAAACAGCTCTAGAATGTCCCTTTCCTCCTCCTCCCAAGAATAAAAAGCAATCTGGGTGCTCAGGCGAATTGTTGCAAGTCGGACGACCTTGTCGGTCTTCGTGTCGGACCGTTCGCCCTTTCTTTTCGAGCAGCGCCAGTAACAACAAAATCGTGTCACTCGTTGGATAGAAACATACAGGGTATTGAAAGGAAACGCTGAAGACATCGTGATATACATTATGAGAACAAGTCGCCGTCGTACATGGTGTAGCAATGTCGGCCGTGATGGCGGACAAGATCGCTATCTGTATCGGACGCGTTCTGCTGGTACGATGATGACTTCCTCATGATGTCGATGTCTTCGTCGTTCGTCTTCATGATATAGACTTCCTCGTCGTGGTTCTCGTTGGATATACTGTGGTCTCTCTGGTTCGGGTCTGCTTCGATACTGTGGTCTCTCTGGTTCGGGTCTGCTTCGTCTCTCTTCGTAGTATCGCTCTCTGTGAGCTTGTCGTCGGCTATCAGCTGGAACAACAATCACTTCACGTTCTGGATGACGAGAGTGATATTGTGGTGTAGACCGAGATTGAGATTGAGGTTGAGGGTAAACATGAACAACCACTGGTCTGGGTTGTGTTCTGCGTCTGCTTGCACCAGGAGCGTAACCATGGTTGACAGCTTCGAAGAGAGTGTTGACATGTTGCATCTCAGGAGGAACAAGTATTCTGTTCCTCTCTCTGCGTTTCTCTTTGTCGATGACGCTATATAGCTTTCCGTTAATGTTGGTGAAATATGGATTCATATCAACGAAGTAAGCATGACCTCGAGAGCATAGAGGCTCGCCCCGGTGCCATGAGCTGAGGCTGTTATAACAATCGTTGCAGCGTTTGACGTGGAAATTGAACTTCTGCATAACGCTCTGTTCGTCCCAAAATGGTTCTCGAGCACCTTCGACGGGACCAAAGTTTACTGTTCGTGTTCTTGTCATTGTGGCGGGTGTTGGTTCTGGTGATGGGGTAGGAGTGGTGGTAGGGGTTGAGCAATAGCTAAGTGTTGGTGTTGATGGAGAGTCAAGTGAAGGCGTTGCAGCAATGGTCAGACAGTCGAATGGTTCCTTCAGCACCAATCCGTTCGTCTTGGGGTTGTAGTAATAGGTGGTTGTCCTTGTGGGAGACACGGTGACGATGTGAGCCGAGTATTTAATGGGTAAGGTCCTTGCCAGCAGTGGATGGGCTGCTGGAAGGTGGTTATGGATTGAGTTGAGTGTGCTGTGGTTGAGTAGTGGTATGTCGTTTAACGAACGAGAAGTCTGGATGTCAAGGACTGGATACAAGATCAGCTTTATACAAAGGATACGAACACCCTCAGGACGAAGAGGTATGGATGACCAAAAGTGGTCCTAGGCAGCTAAGGCTATGGGTGGATCTGAGATTCGCCATTGCCTGGGCCGAGATCCACTTTCCGAGTACGGCATTGTACTGTACTGTATGATGGTGAGTTGTGGGCCCAAAGAACCAGTGTGTGCAATACTCGCCCTTGCACTGCTTGACGCGAGTTACCCATGGTCTGGTGTATGTGCTAAAGAAGTGGCAGTGGTACAGGGAAGTAGGCGAGCGACGAATAAGCATTGCAAGGCATTCCAGTGTATGGAGATGCAGTGAGTCACGATTGGTAAAGCGGGAAGGAAATCACAAACTGGCCAGTGACGGGCTGGCGACTGATGCGACAAAGATGGCGCGCATAACGGAACCGGCCAGCGGATGAACGACCAAACCTCTGAGGGACAAATTCACCAAAAAAACATATGTGTCATGCAGCGTCTGCTTGACGAACACCTTGCACGAATCCATTGACCATTTGTGTATTGGTGGATGCCCGAGTGAAACTGGTGGGGATCGAAATCGAGGCGAAGCAAAAGTTGCATGAGGAGAACGAAAGGTGCCGGTGACAAAAAGCAGAAGTTTGTAGCCAAGCCTCACTCGGCCGACTTTCCTCTCAACAGAACACAATTTCCAGGCAACAACCTGCCACTGCCACTGCCACCTGGCTACACACAAATTCTACCGTCTTACCTCATTCTCATCCGTTTCTTCTTTGTCTGTGCTACGACGGTACTCTCCTAACCTTCGATGGCAACTGCTTCACGATACTTGCAAATGACTGCACTATCTGCACACACAACCATGGGCATAGAAATGTCATGGGCAGCTGCAATACTCGTAACAGACCTCTCGGCACTCATCATCTCCAACTTAAACTAACCGGTCAACCACTCATGATTCTCCAGATCGTCATGTCTCCCCGCTCCATGGGTACATCCGACAATTCGAGTCAGCCTTGTTCTTGGGTGAGTCTTTCGAATGATACCTTGTACTTTCGACCGCCATGACAACCGTCGTAAGCCGCGGTCGAAGTCGAAGGTTTCTGACTAATTCTTAGTCTTGTCTGACCAGTGATTGGCTATACCATCCTGGCCCGGTGAGCTCACTGTCGTAGTTTCTACCATTCGCTTATTACCACCTAAGCCAAGCAGGTGTAACGAGCGTTTCGCATGCACTTGACACTCCTGCACGGAAATACGAGAAGGACGGGTGACATTTGACGTCTTGCCAAGCTTGATCTTCCATCCTTTTCCAAACTCCCCGCAAAGATTATCAGCCAATTTGACATCTCAAGCTTCTTACAATACCTGTTCTGGAAAGCGTCAACAGAAACTGCCTGGCCACATGATCTGATAACATGGCAGGCCGCGCAAGACAACTCGTTCAGGGATAACACACGATAGGTGCGACTATGTGAGCAAGTGACATTTGTTCATGCTCCTTACAACACCATGAGATGGGCGCCCGTCCATGATAACGTTCCACCAAGGTTGCCACGAAATCTGGACTGTAACGATTCCGATGCCGCACCATCCTCTATTCCAGCTGGGCGTCTTCGAACATCCTCCTAATTCCAGGCAGATTGCATGCTGATGGCGTCGTCAGCGATGTTACATGTACTACAGCCACGCTAAAGCCTCACTCCAGTCGGCTCGCGGATACACCTTTCCTGCGGGATACCAATCTTCCAAAACAAGTCCTTTCATCCTTGGTCGACTTGAGCAATCCCATATTTCTACCTTGTGACCGAACCGTCATCAATTATCAGCTCGGCATGGTTCGTCCACCTTGGCAACCATAGAATATTCCTGTGGCCTTAGTTTAGTGTACCTACACCGCCTCTTCGGCTCACTACAGACTGTCGCTTCACTAGGACTATGGTCTGGAGACCAGAAACACTGCCGACCCGCTGCCACAACACCCTAGCAATTTTGAAAACTGGAAATCTTCACATCGATAAGATAGGACAGAAGAAGTACGTCCTACCATCGCAGACAGCATGGAACTCTGTTACTAGAAATCTGTTACTTCTCTTGCTTACATCACTTTTTGTCTGCCACTACTGATAATATATATCTCTCTCGCGATTCTCAATCGACAATCCCTGATTGCTCCTGGTTTGCTGGACAATAACATGACCACATGTTCCTGCGCTTCTCGGGGCGTACAGTGTCACGAGACTCGATCCGCCGTCCCCAGATACAACAGACGAGTGTAGATCATCATCCCCACCGAGACACGGATCTCTGGTGTAGCACAATACCGTGGACGCTACGGTACAAAGGAGATTTCCATCGCAACCAAGCCAATCAGCATAAGACATCAGACCGCCAGTTTTACTTCAGTGTTCGAGTCCATTCGAGTTCGAAAAGCCTTGCATAGGCGTGTGCCCACGGTCTGTAACGCCCGGTACTTTCGTCATAGTCGGCATCAAGCAGGTGCTTGTCTTCAACAAGCACCTGTCGGATTAACGTGCCCGGACATGAGTTTCTCCGCCACGTGATTTTATTCAACAGAAGCAAATTGGGGTGCAGAGCTAACAACACTGATCACAGATGTGAACAGATGTCATTGTGGCAATACTATCCTACGTAAGAAAATCCACCTAGCACAGAATGCATTTTTTCGGTGATTGTTTGCTATAAAATGTTGGATGCAAAACCTGTGCCTCTTTGCCTGCACTTGAAAGATTTCCTTGTCGGTGATTCTGCGACATTCTCCTTATGACGGTGCACAGTTTTGGCGTCCTTCGTGTAACGCAGATTGTCACTTATATCCTTATCACCACCCAGTTGAGCCGGTCTTGATGACGATGCAGATTCCTCAGAATATGTGATACAGGTCGGCCCGCTGCATCGGACAATGTTGGCTATGCCCAGATTTCAGAGTGGTGAGTCCAATGGCGGCTCACCATTTCGATGGAGCGGGCGCAAAGGGGCAGTGTTGGAAGCAGTATTGAGTTCACGTTTGTGTATTCGATTGACTCAACTCTTTGGTACAAACAGGTGTTCGTTTTACCACATTGGCATGATCAATTGGGCGGAACTGAGTTTCCATCAGCCGTGGATGTAGGCCTCCAGCTCATTACATAGACCATAGTCGTACATCGTTGTTACGATCTCTTGAACAATGTGCTCAGAAATCTTTAACTAGACGAAATGGAGACATCTCGAGCATTGATAACGCATAGCCTGTGTACCATCAGTACACGAGTCTCCGCGGCAGTGATGATAAGTCCCGTCCTCGACCGGTGTCGTGATGAGTCAGCCTGGGTAAAGGTCGGCACTCAGATCTGGAGCAAACAATTTTGTTCTCGACTGATCATGAAACACTTGAAGGTAGCCAAGTCAACCATCCTGAGCCAAGTGATGTTGTCTCTCTCCTGACCGGGATAACTGAGTCGTTTAAATCAATGGGACTGGAGAGAAATGAAAGGGGTGTTTTGCTACACTGAGTCATGTTCATTGAGCTTCTATTGATGATTCAGCTTTCATGTTTCTACTGCAATCAGGTGCAATGAGAGCTAAGGTATCGCCTGGCGTCAATCACATAATCTCTTTTCTCACACTTCCCCTTCTGTCCCGGAGTTAATGCTTCCCACTCCGACTTATGAAGCAGCGGACGTTCGAAACAATAGCTATAGAAGACATGTATGTAATCACCACGCTTGCTGACATTAGATGGATGCTGTCACGTCACTTCGGAGTAATGCTGAAGCACTTACTGTAGTTGGCGAGGGTTGGAAGGTTCAAGGAACGGTGCGTTAGTCATGTCGGTCACTACTGATTTCGGGTTTCCGAACACGCGACGACCGAACGCTGTGGATAGGCTTAACAATCATACTCCACTACCGGCAGTTTTGAGCTGACATTCCTATCCAATTGATAGCCATGACCAAGGGGTGAGTTTGAAATCAAAATGGCTTCCCATTTGATGAATAACGACATGAACCTCTAGCATCGACACGGAGGGGCAGCAACCCCACTTTGCTATCGTCAAGACTACATTTACCACAACATCGCCTTCCATAATTCATGAACCACATCCAGAGCATAGATCTACCGAAACACGCAACAAGAGGTGCAACTACAATCAATATAGCACCATACAAAAATCACAAGTGGAAAGACTCGAAGATAATCAAGCCAATCGCAGATTACAAAAACAAGCATACCACCCACAGCTGATCATTTTGGCATGCGAGTGGTGTGATTACTAGCGCTTACAAATATACTTCCACGTTCCGTTAGGGTCCTCAGCCAGCCAAGAGCTCAGCAACAAGAAGTCCAACAAATTATCTATACACAATACTTCGGACTGTGGACATCTTTTCCGATTTCTCCCTCAACCATTCGGTCAACAACAATAAGACCGCCCGTACTTATAAGCACGCGATCGGATAGAATAGACCTCGCAAACTCAATCTCACACTCTCATCAAGCTTAATCGCTTCCACAATTGATACAGCTTGCCATCCACACGATCTGAGCTACAGCACTCGACATCATCGAAGCAACTCCACAAACAATCACTACCACCAACCTACCGACAACCATTTCAAATCTCCAAATCAACCGCTACACAACAACAATGTCGACCTCAAACCTCCTCCCAACCACCCAACGCGCTCTCCAATTCAGTGCACCCCATCCCCTCAACACAATTCGTCTAAACCCATCCGCTCCTGTCCCACACTTCCACCACGGCAGCATAAACACCCTAATCCGCATCCACGCCACCTCCCTGAACCCAATCGACTTCAAACTCCCAAGACGA
>Ga0139314_100019_pt1 | contig 21781 bp, 17 predicted proteins | sample In2P11_FD_99376 | JGI IMG/M metagenome (GOLD analysis project Ga0139314, IMG submission 99376)
AGGGTGCCTTGCCATCCTACTTCCACATAACTGTTTGTAAACAGCAAGTTGTGTTAAGTGTCTTCGTGTTGGGGAATTGGCATGGAACAGTGTTAATGCGGGGATTTCTGTTTCCGTTGTAGGAGATGGACTTGTGGTGAAGATGGTCGTGTTCGTCGACAGGGTGCAGGAGACCACAAGAGTAGAGGAAGTTGCATTGAAGGAGACTGAAGTCGAGACGCTTTGAGATGTCTTGACAATGTGTGTTGTGTTCGTTGCAAGAGTTACTGAGTATCTCATTGCCGACGTTCCTGTCGAATGTGATATGATGGCTGTTATTGTTACAGTCTCCATACCATCGTTGCTTGCGGTGATAGTATAGTCTGCGGGCGGCTCTGCTGAGCGGAGTGCAAGAGTAGGTTTGCTGCTTGCACCTACTGACTCGTCCAACCATCCAACACTGGCACTCGAACACCAAGCCTGACATAGAACTGCAGTCATCCAGAGTGTGCGCATTATGCTTCACAGATGCAGCAGAGGTACAAAAGAGCGACGAAGGTGGTAGTGACAACCGGAAAGAGGTGAGAAGTCACCAGAATAAATCGTCGAGAGCAAGAGAGAGGGATGGGCTCAGGTAGACAGAACGTGGGCAGCAAACAAAACTCGGCTCGACGCATGTAGTTTGTACGACCGCCTCCTCAATGAATCAAGATCCTACTAAGAACCTTCCGGGAGTAGGTGGTACTTGACAATAACCATTTAGAGTCATCATGCAGCCCTGCGCGTTATCAGCAAGTTCCAATTTGCCTTCCAGATATTGGTCTTCCTTTTTGCGACCGCGGCGTATGCACGAACTTCTGTCCCACATCCGAACAACGATCGAGACTTGCTGAGCTTCACGACAGCCTTGTACTAGCTTGAGAGGGCGAGCACTCAGTGGCTATTATGCCCATACATGTTGATACATCTGGCAGGCAAATGTGCAGCGGCTGTCGGCGTCAGTAGCATAGTAGCATGACGCCAAATGCGGCACAGCAGCTAATGAGATTCGGATTGGTTGAGAAAACGTCTGAGTCTGCCCTTGTAAAACCAGTACCATATCAAAAGAGAGAAAACTGCTATTCCATGTCGTCTTGCTTTCAGTAGTGTTCATTAATTGCAGTACCCCGAGATCGGGTGGAAACAGAAATCCCCGCATTAACACTGTTCCATGCCAATTCCCCAACACGAAGACACTTAACACAACTTGCTGTTTACAAACAGTTATGTGGAAGTAGGATGGCAAGGCACCCTGAATTGAGCGAATATGGATACGAGACAGAGGTTTCAGGTCGTCTTGAGATCGAACTCGTGTTCGGGAGCAGTCACAGATGCTACCCGTACACCAACTTTATTGGTCTTCAAGGCTGAACAGGGGTGCACGGTAAGCGGGCCGAATCCGGTGATATGGGGTACATCTAGATCAAGAACAGGAGGTCAAGCTGAAATCTACCGCCCAAGTGGGTATAGCTCGACAAGCTTTCATCGTCAGCAACTCATTCTAGAACGTGTGGCTGTACTTTCGCTCAGCTGAACAGGTCTGACCAGTTGAACAATCGACTTCTACACAAACATTACAAACTGTACAAATTGCCAGATTAGTATTCCCCATCCTTTCCTCCCTTCTTCAGGAAACAACCGTAAGTCAATCATGCATCTCCTCGCATACCTTTCCCTCCTCCCCCTAGCAGCCTGCTGGGGCGAACTAGGCCACCGCACAATCGCCTACCTAGCCCACCACCACTTAACCCCCCAAACCCAAACCTGGCTCAACCAGACCCTCAACGGCGAAGACATATCCACCGCCGCAGTCTGGCCCGACGAGATCAAAAACAAAACCAAATACGGCAGCAGATACGCCTACGCCAGCCCCTGGCACTTCTACAACGTCCCCGGCTCTTTCGCTCAAAACTGCACGCTCAACGCCACTGACGTTCCGGCCGCATGTTCACGAGCTGGCTGCGCTATCGAAGCGATAGCCAACCACACCCGACGCGTTCAGAACCATTCTTTAACGCCCACTGATCGCGCCGAAGCAATGAAGTTCGTCCTACACTTGATAGGCGACATCCACCAACCGCTGCACACCGAAGCGATCGAACAAGGCGGAAACAACATCTGCGTCCGCTGGGGTCGGTCCAAACAAACGCCCTACCCCGGGTATTGCGCAAATCTGGGTTTCGACAACCTCCATTCCGTCTGGGACGACCTCATGCTCCAGAAACTCGTGCAAGAGAAATACAACATCTCGCTCTCCCTCACGGAAAACAACACAATCGCAGCAGCAGCACTGAAGTGGTCCGAACACCTCTACTCCGCCAAAGATTCTCCAAATATCTGTCCATACACCGACTCGCGAAAATGCGCTTTCACATGGGCTCAGGAATCGAATAAGTTGGTCTGTAGCAACGTGTTAGCTGATGGCATACCGGGGAATGATACGGATTTGAGCAAGGGGTATTATGAGGAGAACAAGGGTGTTGTGGAGGAGCGGGTTAAGATTGCGGGTCTTAGGTTGGCGGCTTGGATTGATAGGATGGCTACTGCTTCTGCGGCGGCGGTGCTGGAGGAGAAGGAGGAGGTGGAGGATGGGAGCAGTGCGTTGTATGTGCAGCCCGAATTGAGGCTTTGAGTGTATGATGTGATGTGATGTAGACGTAGACGGATCGAGAATTAAGGTTTGTGTAAGATCTGCTCGATCGATGATCTCAGGCGGGCCAGATTTGACGTGTCTGGATTAGATTAGAAATTCAGGGATGTCAGACGCTTCAATAGCACGAAGTATTGCCTTACGAACCGATAGCAGACTGTGCAGTTTCACAAACAAAATCTGGGTATCGAATTGAGCAAACAAACACAGCGAAAAGGTATCAATGACGAGGAGAAAAACAGATTCATTCACGAAGCTCACACGACTTCCTTCCCTTCCACGCTTTCCTCTCTTCTACTCACACTCTGCAAGCCAACATTCTCTCCTTCCACCGCCGTCGCCGCCTTCTGTCGATGACCCTGTTTCCCAATCGTCAAGAACGGCGTCAAGCACAGTCCCAACACGGCTCCAACCAAAGCAGCCCAGGAAGTAGCTTGGTAAGGCCTCCACGGCACATCCGTCGACACCCTAGTGTTCCCACCAGCCGCCGCAAAGACAGTGGTCGTGACGCCCAATCCCACAGCTCCGGCCAGTCGAGTTGTTGTTTGGAACATACCGCCTGCGACCGATTGTTGCTCCGGCGATAACGTGGACATGACGTATAGATTTGTGACGCAGAAAGCGATGTCTGCGCCCATGACGGCGAGAATTTGTGCTGGGAAGAAGAGGGCCCAGTAGGAGATATTTTTGGATGCGGCGGAGAATAGGGCGCTTGATGCCATGGCGGCGATGGCGGCGATGATCGATAGGAGTTTGTTGGAGACGCGGTGCATTAGGAGGGCTGCTGCGATGTTGACGAGGATACCGCCTATGGCGGCTGGTAGGAGTTTGATTGCTACTTCTAGAGGTGAATTGAGATAGGAGCGTTGCCACCCTAGGGCGGCCCAGAAGAAGTTGGAATTGAAGCCGTAGAATGCGAGACATAGTGAGGCCACGAGTAGGCTGAAGTTTCGGTCTTTCCAGACCCGAAGTGGCATCAGGGGGTATTTGAAGACTGACTGCCACCAGAGGAATGCTGATATTAGGACAACGCCCACGACGAGCAGTGCAATGACGTAAGACGATGCCCAGCCGTGGCCAGCGTCTGGAGCGAGAGTGAACGCAGCAGTGAACATGGCTAAACCTGCGACAGCAAGGAACGCGCCGAGCCAGTCCATCTTTTTCAAGGTCTCGAGATTGAAGCCACCAAGGCTTTGTTCCGCATCATGGGGAGTAGTGAACCACGCTGCAATGGTGATGAAGAAGTATATGACCGTTATCACGAAAAAAGGTGCTCTCCAAGAAGCGATATCTGTCGCGATACCACCAATAAGAGCACCAACCACAAATCCGACGGGATTCCCGGCAGAAAAGCAAGCGAATGCTCGATTCTTGCGTGGTGAAGGTTTTTCATAAATTGCTCCGAGCTTTCCAATTGCTGGTGGCACGACTGCGGCACACGATATTCCAGCTAGGGCAAGGAAGACCTCAGCCATGATTGCGTTCTGGGAAAAGCCTACGATAAGCATGAAGGCGGTAAAGGTAATCATGCTGTAAAGAAGCTGCATCCTTCTTCCGAAGAGATCAGCAACACGGCCGAAAAATAACAAGAACGAGCCTGATGTCAGCGAAAGGCCAGCAGCGAGCCAGGTCACTTCAGAATCGTTCATGCTCAGGCCTTTTTGTATGCTGGCAGACATGACGATTAGAGCACCGGTGAGCATGGAAGACTGTCCAATGGCAAACGTTGTGGTGAGGACGAAAAGACATTCGGAAATGAGGTTTTTGAAACATGTTGGACGGGACCCGAACGAGCTTGACGCTGTTGATATGGTTTTGTGAATCGGTCCAGCAAGTGAGGAGTCAGCAACCACATCCTCGAATACCAATGTTGGCTGGGTAGGATTTGCCTCTGAAACTATATCGGTCTGCATGGCGGCCCTTTTCTCAACTTTCGGTTTACTCTGATTTGAACTTTGACCGCCCGTCTTGGCTCGAACCGTATAGTAGTTGTGTTTGGCCGAGGAGGTCTCGAGTTTTGTAAGCACGTCAAGGAAAGTAAAAGACGAAAGGATGACGTGACCAAGAGCTGTTCACAACAGCAATACCACTTGAACCTAGGTGGCCATCCCGGTGAACAGGACAATCGACCGGATTGAACGGTAGGTACTTTTGAGTAGATTCAATAAGAACCAGGCCTACAAGTCGTGAATCTGACTAAACCCAGCGATGCTGTGAGGATTGAAACACCATTCTGCTTACAAAACACAAAACTGTGAAGATGAGACTTTGATCAGTCAGCTCGGGATGATCCGGAAAATCCGGAAGCGCTGGTTTTCCGCAAGGATAACAACAACATTTGTACGAAAGACTTGTACGAGTAGATATGCCGACCTGTTATTTAGTCAGTCAACTGGCCAGTCAGCCATCCGACGATACTCGTAGAACGCGTCGACAACATGTTATGGAGCAGTGCAGAGAAACCTCGTCGATGCTAGCCAGTCAATATCACTAATGTTTATGCTCATAAGTTCGTCGACACCGACGAATACGAGGTTACAAATCGACCTGCCAGTGGGAGCGAGTTGAGACGCTCTGCTTCGTGTTCGACACGCTTCTGCCGGAACGAAAGCCACTTGTGAAAGACAAGTGACATTCACCTGAATACAGTGTTTAGTACCAGGTGATACCACGCTGAAAGAGCAGGACCACTAGCGTTAGAACAACACCACCATGAGTGCAAACTAGACAAACTCTCCAATAGTCGGAGCAATGCTTCCCCTCCACAGCATGCTGATATTGCAGTATGTAAAGCATCACCACCGGAGACGTTGTTGCAGTGTGTCATTATAATAACAGCTCACCGAGCAGCCGCTAGCCCTGTGAAACCATCTATCGTGTTCTGCAGTATCAGACCAAATATCAACTGCGCACAACACAATTGCAGCCAGTACCTCTAAACATTGATACTGCAATATCCTTCCATCAATCCACCCACATTCTACAACCGACGATCATACTCACTTCACTCGAACCACCATGTCGACTGTATCTTCTGTGTCCTCTGCCGTCTCCTCGCTTTCCTCTACTGCCTCTTCCCTCTCATCTGCGGTCACCTCTACCGCGTACCACCTTAAAGACGACCCTCTAGCCCGCCATATCGATCCTGCCTTCTGGGACTTCCACCGTGAAGTTAGACAATCGATAACCTCAACTCTCACACCTCTCAATATTGCTCTAGTCATCGCTCTAATAACACTGGTATACTACCGCCTCTTTAAACCCTACAACTCAACTGCCGCAACCCTTTCATCTTCTGCCCCAGGCTCCGACGCTATCGTCTTTCAAACCTTCACACCTAGAACTCTCCTCCGCTTCAACGGCCTCCCAACTCAACCCCTCAACCCCGAAGGCAAAGTCTACATAGCAGTCAAAGGCAAAGTCCACGACGTGACGGGTGGAAGAAACTTTTATGGGCCCGGTGGACCATACGAGAACTTCGCTGGCAGAGATGCAACGCGTGGTTTAGCATGTCAATCGTTCGATGAAGACATGCTCACAAAAGATCTGGATGGGCCGCTTGACGATTGCGCAGATCTTGGTCCAGAACAGCTAGAAAATCTTCAAGGTTGGGTAGAAAGATTTGATCAAAAGGTGAGTCGCATACATGCGTGCTTAGGCGCTGAAGTAATACGCTAACAATTGATACAGTATCTAGTTGTTGGCAAGCTCGTTGCGTATAACCAGAAGCAGAACTTCGGCGAAACATAAAAGACATTTGGCTACCAGAGTTATCTCTAGCAGTCTCCTTGGTTTGGGATTTTTTCAACGCAACATCAGGGTCATTCTCATAGATCTCCTTCAAAGAGTGAAATTGACGGTCATCGAGTAGAGCGTGCTGCAGGAGGGATGGCAGTGACCCGCTTACGAGTAGCAGTCTTGACATTACTAGCGCCCTTCGAGTCAAGTGTTATCATGAATACTATAGAAGTGAATGATTGACGATACCACAAATCTGTCCTGGATCCAAGCCCGCAACGAGCCACCAGCTCAACAGCCTCCACAACCTCTACGACCATTATCTTAGCAATCTAAGCCCTGTGCTTTCAACGTCAGAACCAGGTTCCCAGTAGTTACCTAGGATAAACCGTGTTATACAGACAGACGAGGATGTCAGCAAAGTAGTACAAACTACTCCAAACAGCCCTCCTGATGGAACCGTAGACCTGTCTCTAGCTTATCTAGGTACTTAATAAGCAGCATCGTCACTAACAAAAATATAAGCACCCTCTACAGATAAGGTGTATACGTACTGCTTTATGAGAAGCGACTGTTTTACCCATAGCGGCAACGTTTCTATCCGTATACGGAAAGTAAACTGCCATATCCAACACTCGTGAACCATGTTTTTCGAAAATATCTGACTAGATATATTACCCTCACCACCACAGCTGCTCTTCGAGTAGGTACCTAGTATCTACACGATTTCATTCGGGAATCTACGCACGAAGTGGGTCACCAAAAAGCTACGATCGACACTTCAATGTCATTCACTTGCAAGATGTAGCACGGGGGTATATACAGTAATCGCTATGCAACAAAATACACCATAAGATTTGATCTGGTAGTAATCCTGCCGGTGTATGCATCCCTTCATCAGCCAGCTATGTAGCCAGCTGAACATAAAACCAACCAATTTCTGTTCTCCCTACTCAACGCCCAATGTCCGGACTTGAACTCTGCTTCTAATCTCATGTTCCTGCCGCTCCAGGTTATTAATTTTCTTCTTGACCAACTCCATCTCGAACTTGACTTCTCGCATGTCCGAGCCCTGCCATTTCTTGCCGTTGGGGTTATGTTTGTTGCATTTGTTCTTGATACATACGCCGCCTTTCTTCATCGTTGAAATCTTTTCGTCATCGCTGTGCTCAACGCCATTAACTAAAGAGGTTTCTTCGGGTGGACCGATTTTCCCAGATTCAAGGCGCTGCTTCCCGTGACCATCGTAGTACCACTGTTTGAATTCAGCCTCACTCAATGCAGTTCTCAGATCGTAGCCGCAGATGTCTTTTTGCTTTGGGTTGGATTTCTTGACATCGTCGACGATGGTCTTGGATCTGGTATTGATGAGCTCGAGCATTTTCTCACGTGCTTGTAGCAAAGACAATCTCTCGGATAAGTCGGCGTGCTCTCTCTTGATAGTGACCATCCTTTCTTGCTCGTAGTCGTCAAATACCAAGTTGACTGTTTCTTTCTCGTCAGGCTCGCGTGGCGGTGTCGCAGGCTTCTTGCCTAAGGCTCTCCAAGCATCTATAGTGCGACATTGCTGCAAGATGGCCTTGACTTCACCAGCACGCAAGGGCCCACCTCGATTAGGAAGATCCTCTTCGTCAGCGGATGAATCGGTTTCATATTCACTCTTTTCATCTTCACTGTATGCTGGTGTCTGAGGTCGACTGCCACCAATTGCTGCTGCATTCAAGCCGTCGTGAGTGCGAACCATCTTTTCCTTCCTTACCTTCTTTCTCAACTTCTTCTCAGCTGGACGATTGACAACAAATTGACCATCCTTACTAGTATTTGCGTCCTCGTCGCCTCTTCGAATTAATTCCACAAAGAACAATCTTCCACAGCCAACACTGCAGTATTTACTCGGCGGATTATCTTTCACTCTGGCGGGTTTCCTGCACCCTTTGCGCCTGCACATTCTCTTCCAGGTTGTGATAAATCCATCTTTTTCACACCTGGGACAGATGTACTTGTCGATCAACTCTCCATCCCGCTCTCTAATACCAACACATTTGCCATGAAACCATTCTTCACAAGGACCATCACAGGCAATCATCCATGTATGATTATCGCCCTTGCGGCATATGCAGAAGATCTCACCATCATCGTTGCTACTAGCTTGCGTTGCGGCGGAAGGAGTTGGCGATGGGGAAGGTTGACGGGAGCTTGTACGTGAGGAGGGTGACCCTAGGTGAACAGAATTCTTCAGCTTCGAACCTAGCCGTTGGAGGGGTGTGACACTTGGTGATCGGGCTGGTGTACTGCGCTCGGAATCAACAAGTTTGGGTCGTTTATTGCCAACAGAGGTTTTGATCTTAGCAGTTCCTTTCTTCATCGCAGACAGCGGGCGTTTCTTGCCAATCACTTGTGCAGGTTGCGATGGTTCTGTGGATGCGGTGCGCGATTGTGATTGCGAGCCCTCGGTCTTCAATTTTGGCGGCTCAGGCTCCGGTTCAGGGTCATCTTCACGCTCCAGTTCGGGTCCTGGATCAAACGACGGTTCTGACATTAGTTCGGGAAGAGGTGGTAGATCGGTGGTCGCGTTCGGATCAAGTGCTGGATCTATAGCGAACTCGGGCTTCGTAGGTTCTGCTTCCTCCTCTTGGATCTGTTCTAAAACATGTTGATAAACTTCATCTTCATCGTCCTCTTGGCTCTTTTTCGACACTTTGGGAGGTTTCGCAGGTTTTTTCTCGGCGTCTGGATATTGAGCACCTCTTGCAACAATCTCCTCGATTGGCTCCAAAGGCTCACCAGAATGCGGCTCGACAACTATTTCCAGAGACTTTGTTGGCTCCCATGTCTTCTCACCATGGATTTTGTTTATGTGGTCGCGGACAGAGCGTCTACGTGTGAAGAGCTTATAGCAGATATAACAAAGATATCTGCGATCAGTATGCTGACCTTCGTTTTTGGATGAATGTTTGGTGTCCTTCAGCTTTTCCGGATCGCGTTGTTTTGTGGATCTCTCTTTTTTCTTTGCTGAACCTCCTGCAGTCTCGTCCTCGTTCTCTTCCATCATTCCATCCATACCGTTCAACATATCTGTCGTGACCGAATCTTTGCGCATGAACTCGGGGGAAGGGCTCTGTTCCATAGGTAATAGACCTTGCTGTTCAAAGATATTCGGACTGTCATCCATTGAATCGGTTTGGAAAAGTTCGGCTGCAAACATGTCCGGAGCCATGGTTGTCTGTGGACTACAAAAGTCGTCAGTCAGCGTGTTTCTTCGACCTTCGCTCATGGAACCTTACATGTCCTCCATCGTCTCGTCTACTGGTCCGGGCGAGACTGGACGTGACAAAGGTGCTGGGTTTAGGAGGTCTGACACCGAGAACGCTGACATGGTGTCCGCAGGGAGAAGATCGGTCTGTGTCCGAGGTGGGCTACTAATATCTCGATAGGTCGATCGGTATATGGCGCATGATGCAGCTCTTACTTTATGGATATCGGCTGGTCAATCCATGAAGTGATATGGATGCCACTGCCACAAGTACATAGGGTGTTCGAGTAAGGCAGGCATTTGACTTGGATTTCACTTTCCCGACAGGGCGCGTCATCACGTGCGACAAGGACATCTCAAACGCGGTCGCTGATCTCCACAGCGTTCACAGACTTGGAAAGCGTAATTCCTCCTCTATTGACATCCACTTAGTTTTGCCTCAAGCCAGGGAAAGTCTATATATACAGAGATGTATATTATGAGTTGACCATACCAATTCCAAGGCTTACGGCCATGCCGTCGCATCCGCGTATACAACATTTCGAACGCGTCCACCTGGATCTGTAATCAACCCAACACTATTACACACTCCGATGCGCAGAGTTCACATTTCCTCAACCGGTTCAACTAAACAAGACCTGTCAGTGCGTTTGCTGAACAAGGAAGGTCTAAACCTTCTCTACTTGTTTCTCGCTATCCTTTGCATCACCCATTGACCCCCTTTTCCTGCGCTGAATGCGTGCCTGTCTCTTCTGTTCGAGCTCTTGAGCGAATGGACTCTTCAATCTCAGGTCTTTTCCTTTCCAATAGAAGACATAGATTGGGATGATGATCGGTATTGCGAGGCAAGCTAATATCACACTAGGATAGATCAAGTGCCATTTCTTGTTTCCAACGTTTTCATAGACTGGATGCAAATCAGTTTCTAGCAGGGCCGAAAAAGCAATGAACTTACATGGTGTCGAGTAAAGTGCTGCTACACCTGCCAAGAAGTCCCTTGCTAGGTCGTTGCCTCCTGTTGCGGATGCTGCATAGGGACCATAAGCTGCGATCATGTAATCAATCGAGCTCTTGTACACAGAGTAATTGGTGATTCCAAGGATCTGTAATAGAAATCAGTCAATATGAATGCTCAGCAAAGCTAGCACAGAATTTGCCTCACAGCTGTAAAAATCAGTGGTGCAATCCATGGCGTGGTTGGTGGCCCGAAAGATGTGAAGGCAAAGCCGAAAAGTCCGATAACAAGACCAGGTGCAACTTTGATGAAATTAGCATCGAGAGTTTCCATCACAGTCGAGCAATACTCACGAAATAAAAGCCACCACAACCTACTCTCTGGCGCCAACTTATCGGGATCCTTCCTTCGAATCTGGTTATGGTGCCAGATCACAGGAAGGTACGAGAAGTAAGCTAGGAGGTAACCGATGAGTGAGCTATGAACATTAACATTTATCCCAGATCGGTGCGGCTTACATACGAGAGGAATGCCAACCCAAGTTGCCAGGTGTTGAAGTTCCATTGTTTGAAGATGGGTTGGAACGCTTCCATGAATGTAAAGATCAAAGAGTCGCTGAAACCACTAAGTAGAGATAGCCAGAGGACGATGGGCTCGGTGAAGAACATTTGGAATGGCCTCCACCAGATGAGCCCAATCTCTTTGGTGCTGAATCGCTTTTCTTTGAGCTCATCAGGGCCCCAAACGTTGTCACCGTTCTTGCGACGCCTTTTCGCTTCCTAAAAAACAATAAGAACAATCTCCGCCATCGTAGTAGTGCAACTTACTCGATCAAGCAAGATTGTTGTTCGCGTCTCTGGTACGAGGACAAGATGCACGATCTGTACTATCCCTCCCATGATGAGCAGCACCCAGAAAATCCAAGCTGGATCTTTATGGAGGTAAGCCACAAGCCCCCCTATGACGGTGCCGATAGGCGCTTGAGGCTGTCAGTGGTGTTCACATCTGGAAGCAAGAGAACAACCTACCTCCACCGACAGATGACAAAACGCAAAAAGCAACAGCATACTGGAATCCAGTATCTTCTGGATGATACAGGTCTGCAATGACACCTAAATGAAAGATCAGGCTCAAGACTTCGGCAGGAGAGCATTGCATCAGGTGGAACCAGTGTTTACCTAGTGTGACCGAACCACCTGCAGTGGAGAGACCACCAAGAATTCGAGCTGTTAGAAGGCCGCCAAAATTTGGTGCCAATGCACTCAATATATGCCAGATATTGACGAGGAGTAGCGAAGCTTGTTGGGTTGGCCACCTACCGAGTTCTTCGGACCTGGCCAACAGTCAGGAGGAAGGAAAGATATCAAGAAGCCGGACTTGCCATGGTGCCCAGAGCTCACAGCCAAAAGCATAGGCAATCAGGAACAGTGCTTGTCCCAGGCGTGCTTTTGCAGCAGATACATGGTATTTCTCAACAATACCATCAAGCGCGTTCCCATACATGCCTGCACTGGAGTTCATCGAAACTTGAATTAATAAGATGACAGTCTTGTGGTGTCAGCGTTGACTCCCGGGGTCGATAGCGCTTGACGAACTAGGATCATCCACTTCTTCCAGCCTGGATATGCATAACCCAACTTTTCCTCGGCATCGTCCTCGGTCAGCTCGACTTTGCCATCTGAGCGTTGTTCCTTCTCATGGCTTCCGCCGCCAGCTGCCATTTCTGGTCCCTTCACGCCCATTGCGTTCTGTTCTTCCTGGTCGGCCCTGTTGGTACGCGTTGAGCGATCGCCATTAATCGTGGACGACCTGTCTGAGGAAGCCGACATGCTGTATAATGGACTAGCAACAACATCCAAAGAAAATCATGCAAGGAAGGACGCGTCAAGGAAACACAAGATCATGAAAACCGCAGGCAAGGAGTTAGGCAGATATGCTCAAGACATAGGTGTAGATCACATGGCGAATACAAGACATTTCGCGTCTCGAGGACGGCTTCAGCCCCCAAACAGCCTAACGGGGTGTCAAAGGGACACGGGATGGATGCCATCAAGATCCTGTCCAATCCAAGCAGCTGAACAAGTGAATCGGCATGCGACAGCAAGGTGAGGACAGCCAAGCCTCACTATGTAGCCCGCTGTGAGCTTGGCAAAGGATTATATGGCGTGCCAAATGCGCCTGAAAACAATCTGAGTGTGCTGGTCGTGTCTGGTATTGGTGTCAGTAAGTCTTGGAAAAATGCTTGGAAGGTGAGGGCACGAGTCGATTGATATGTAGCCAGCAGGGATGAGAAAGCCACATTTTTATGTCCTTGAACTATGACGTGTGGTTTGTGGTCTGTTCCGTGCCGAGAGTCTGGGGATGGACTCCAAGGCATTCTTTGCAGCATCATTCGGTCCCAGTACGACTACTGATACTTCACCACGAAATTCCTTGACCTGGACTCCTGGAGGAGGCTGGCATCACGTGTCGTCGTCCACGCCAATGCCCATTCCTGTCGACGTGGATCTATAATGCCCCCTTTTCAAGCCATCGTGCTTTGCTTACCCCTATGCGCTGAATGAGTGGGTTTGCTTCCAGAGAGAACACATCAGTAGTATGGCGCTCTTTCTTCACCAGACGTATCCGGCTTTGCTCACGGTGGGGACATCCATGACACGCAACAAGATGGTGAAGACTTCTAGTTGAAGCTTGTGCCAGTGTGGTTGATTCGAGCACCTGGTGCACCACCTGAGAGGCTCCAAATATCTGCAGCCTCTTGGGGGCACGTCCGCAGCGCAATGACCATCGCACCTGGCTCGTGAGGAATGCCATCGATCCTGACCGTGTAGCACCATGGCCATGCCGCGAGCCAAAATCATGCTTATAAGCACTTCGCCATTTCCTGTATGACAGGCAAGACAGCTATCATTCCGAGCTTGTCAATTCGACATCCTATACTCGTTCAGCATGTTACAGAGCATCAGCAAAATATTGTTAGCAGTCGTAAGTACGATAGTATCTCTGGACACCAGGCTCTAACATGGACAGTACTGCCTTCTATCATTATGCTCAACCACGACCGCTTCATCCTTCCCGAGAGGAAGGCATAGCCTTCTCCACGGCGGCAACATCGCAAGCAGCCTTCCCAATACAGTCAACCTAGCAGCTTTCGTGAAAAGAAAGGCCTTTCGTGCGACATTCGGATATCATCACAAGTGTGGACGCACATGGACTATCCAAGCCGGAGATACTGGCAATGGGATTGCCGCTCGCTTGAGCATTCAGTTTGTCCAACTCGCCTACCTCAACCAGGGTGTGGATTGGTACAACCTGCGCATCGGCCAAGTCCTCAACATTCCATGCAATGGCGATGCTCCCGTACCTGTTGGCAGCACCGGCACAGAAACCTCATTTTATACTGTAGTCGCTGGCGATACAGGCAACGACATTGCAGCCCGTGCAGGTATATCGTTCGAAGAGCTTGACTCTGCCAACCCTGGTGTCAACTGGTATAACCTGCAGATCGGGCAGATTCTAAAACTGCCGAGTCCGCAGACGGCAGAGACCATGACAAGTTCAATTACCACGACAAGTTCAACTACTAGCATCTCAACCGAGCAATCAGACGCATCGACCCCTACAATACAGTTTACTAGCACTTCAATACTTTCAACAACCACACCAGACGCATCGACTCCTACTATAAAATCTACTAACACTTCAACACTTTCAACAACCAGTATCTCAACCGAGCAACGAGATGCATTGACTCCTACTACACAGTTTACTAATACTTCAACATTTTCAACAACCAGTACGGAGGTCAGTCCGACGGGCACGACGAACCAGACGGATACGACGAACCAGACGCCTCAAAACAATACGCTTTATCACTCACCAGTAGTCCGTGCGTACCAGACTCAAGCTGGGCGTTCTCGGGATCTGTTTTCAAAGCGCGCACATAAGGCTGGGTCTGTCAGCTCAACTCATTCCAAACGGGTTTCGTCTGTCACTACCAGACGTCGATCGACCTCACCTACTCGAACCGTATCTTCAGTGCACTCATCCACCTCAAGCCCTCGTACATACTCCGTCAAAGCCGGTGATACAGGCTATCAAATTGCCGCTGCCTACGACATCTCCTTCAGTGCCTTAGATCAAGCCAATCCAGGCATCACATGGACGAACCTTCAAATCAACCAAGTCCTCAGCCTGCCATCAAGCTCCACACTCCCCTCCTCACTCAGCACGTCCAAGTCTGTACTAGTACCTCAACTGGCAGCAGTCCACTCGACCCGCTTATCCAACGCCCAATCCCTCAAATCTGCCACGGATACCTACTCCCTGTACACCGGTCCCGCCATCACACCTCCCTACCCTGAAATGCAAACCTGGCTCTCCTTCTCAACCATGTGGCTCACCAATCTCCCTGACATGGGCCAAAACTGCGTGGGTTCCGTCCCCACAAACACCGCTTCCGAAAACCGCGCGATAAAATCCGCCATCCTCTCTGTCTCGTCCCAAACAGGCGTGCACCCCTCCTTCATCCTAGCCATCATCAAACAGGAATCAAACGGCTGCGTACGCGTCCCAACAACATGGAGTTACGAGGGTCTCAAGAACCCAGGAATCATGCAATCATTCGACGGAACCGCAAGCTGTAATTCTGGCGGCGTTCTTCAGCAGCCGTGCCCAAACTCGGTGATCGAAAAGATGGTTATGGACGGTGTACTTGGAAATCAAGGGGTTGGCATCGTGCCTGCGTTGGAGCAGGCCGCTAGGGCCAATGGAGTGACATGGAGCGCCGCCAGCATAAGGACCAATAAGAACGTCAAGGAGGCAACAAAAACAAAGGTTATAGATGAAGCAGTGCTATACTACCAGGCCGCCAGAATCTACAATTCTGGGTCTTTACCGGCAGACGGAGATCTCAGTGGTGCAACGGGGAGTACGAGGTGTTATGTTTCCGATATTGTTAATCGGTTATTAGGCTGGGTGGACGCGGCGAGCACATGTTATCTATAGTAGAGGTTAAGTTGAGTTTGGGAGCTAGAAAGGTCGCTCGCTAACAGTGGTTGGGGAGGATATTGGAATGGCAGGTTACGTGTTGGAATCGCATACTGAGATGAAAAGCTTTAGAGGAGGATTGTGGCGTTGGACGGAGTGTTTGATGAGGTTAACCTATGCAAAACATAACACGGATAATAAAGCGATCCTGCTGGCACGATTAGCGGGTAGATATTAATTAAATGGGTTCATTCATGGTGCATCATAATTTCACTTCACAGTAAAGTAAGCACCACATCATCTTCCTTGAAACAGTACCCGGTATTCTGGTGTGGCATGAGCGAAAGCTGAAAACAGTAGCGACTGCAGTCACACTTTCATGGTTAGCACATCATTGCAGCCAACCAAGTCCTGTTACAGCAATTCACTGTTGCGACTTGGCTTGCACTGGCAATTGGTGAGCGACGCGAATACGTTGAGAATAGTGAGAAACATTGCAACGGCCCAGTGAGAGAGGTCGAACACTGCAGCTTCCGAGCAGCCGACTTGGCGTCAACGGTCTTGCAAGTTGCTTTCCTACACATTGGTCTTCATCGCCCGCAGTGTCCTCTATAGCTTAGTATGGACTGCAATATTAGTAGATGGAGGTCAACGACAAGTCAAGTGTCAAAGGACGAGGCTAGAGACAAAAATCGAGGATGTGAAAATTTCTTTATCAGCATATCGGGTGTTATTCATTCATCATATGCTCGTCTTAGCACTACCTTATTCATGGAATCTCCTTCGTACTTCGAAGAACAACCATGTGCCAGCTACCTTGGGCCAGCGAAGTGTCATCATGTTATCATAATCCATAAAGCCGATCGCCAATATATCTGCTTTCTACTCTCTCATCTTGCTTGCGTTGGCGCAATCTTCGGTATTCCAGATACACCATGAGAGAACCCGACCATCGAATGGGTTTGTTGCTTTGCCATGGCTTGCTTACAACTCGTTCTTGAGGGATGAGCTGCTTGAAGAAGCTTCTTTAGAGGCAGAAGAAGCAGCGGAGGAAGCGGACTTCGAGGCCACCGAGTATGCCGAAGAGGCGGACGCAGAGCCAGTTGCTGAGACGGAGGAGGCACTTGCGGAGACGGAAGAGGCAGCAGGTGCGATCAAGTTCAGAACCCATTGAATACCATTCTGAATTTGAGCAAAGATGGTACCACTTGGGGTGGAGCTGCCGTGCTTGAAGTAGTTGTACTGCTTCCTTGCCTCAGCTCGTAGTTCGTTGGTGTTGGAACCTTGATAGTTTGTTACACCGTATGAGTCAAGGTAATCCTTTAGATCACTGTCAGACCATGTGTCGAAGACCTCGGCTTTGGCAGCATCGGTCTGTTTGGCAAGATAGTTGGTGACAGAGGCGAATCCAGAGCCACCTTTCTTGGAAGCAGAGGCGTATTGATCTTGAGCCTGCTTGACGAGCTCATTTCGGCTTTGCTTGACACCCTTCTTGGTCTTTTTACCTTGGCTCTCTAGATATTTCTGTAGGTTCTCCACAGTCCAGGTGTCAAAAGTCCAGGCAGAGTAACCAGTGCTAGCCTTGTGTTGGTTGAGTCTAGCCGAAGCAAGGAGCTCATCACGCTTGCCGCCTTGAGGAACGGGAATACCACGAGAGTCAAGGAATGCCTTGAGGCGAGACTCAGACCATGTCCCCAGTGCCAAGTCGAAAGCCTTATCAGCAGCTGCCGATGCGGTGTCGGTAGCTTGAGCATATGCATTACCAGCGCTGTCGGTAGCTTGAGAATATACGTTACCAGCTTGTGAGGTAGCTGCACCATAAGCGGATGCTGCTGAGCCAGAAACAGTAGAAGCAATATTGCCAGACAGCGAAGCACGTTGCTTACGAGCCAAGGCAATCATTTCATTCTTCTTGCTGCCTTGTGGGACTGGAACACCATGTTCATCAAGGAACTCCTTGAGCTTGCTGTCAGACCAACTGTCAAAGAGGGCATCACTCAAGCTGGCCTGGGCACTCGAGGCAGACTTGGCGAGGTTGGATGTGGCACTGGCAGCAGACTTCGAAGCAGAAGAGATAGAGGAGGACAAGTTGAGACTAGAGAGTCTAGCGTTACGTCGAACAGATGCGATGAGCTTGTCTCGAGTGGTGGGCTGTGGAGCTGGTATGCCGCGTTCATCCAAGAATTCTTTCAAATCAGACTCGGACCAGGAATGATACAACCAGTCACCAGGGTATGAAGCGTATTCGTTTGTCTTCTTTGCAATTGCATCGTAGTTTTGTCGGGCAGCAGTAAGAAGGCTATCTCGAGATCGTGGTTGAGGAGATGGAATCTTGTGGTAATCAAGGAATGACTTCAAGCTCGATTCAGTCCAGCTAAAAACATGTTAGTTGTGTCTCCTAAAAAGGTAGGGGGTTATCTTACGAGTCAAAAATCCAATCCTTAACACTGCCATAGTGGTCGTCGACTTTCTTGCCTGAAGCAGAGATGGGATCGACAACGTTTGCTTGCCAGTTATCTTTGACCAGATTTTCCAGATCCTTACGATCTGCCGCAGCAGGGTAAGGGATATCGTTGTCTGCGAGCCATCTTTCCAGCTCAGTCTCGTGCCACTTGTTGTAAGCTATAGAGCTGTCAGCCAAATTCGAGACAAATGGAGGGGAATGTGGGCATACCAGCTTTGCTGCCTGGAAACCAACTGCTGGCAGCAGCGACCTCTGTAGTAGCGAGTGCTACAAGTAACACCTTTGCGAATGAGAACCTCATCTTGATAGATCACTGATAAGGTCGAAACAAAATCAGTTGTAGGAATGTGGTGAAGAGGTGAGGAGAAGAATTGTGATGTATGTAGTTGTGGAATGTGGTGCAGTGCAAATCTGTCAATAATACAACAGGGCAATTGCGAATGTGCTACATGCTGTGACGTCAGCTACGGTAATTTCACACCACATGTGCAAGAAAACACCACACACAAACACTTGGTACAAAGCGGAAGAAAAGAGGATACACAGTGACTGCTATTGGAGGCAGACATGCCAAACTCCTGCTTTACTCTCCCATTACCTGCATCATCCGCTACATCAGTACCTGTCAAGACTTTAAACCGTTGGTCTTTGTGTTGAGAGCTCTCCTTGGATGTGGACTAAGAAACATGCTCGTGCCTGGGATTTTTTGTCTGCGGTTCGATGGTCCACCAATCTCAAATCCTGGGGTTATTGACGTCATTTCTTTCTTGAAACGCAGTGTACATATCTGATTACTACAAACACACCAACCGTACATCGGGATGTGAAGTGACAGTGAATTTAATCTCAGGTCTTACTGCTTCAAACAAAGATACTTGGCACGCACTTTGACTCCCTGCAAATAACGACCTGAAGCACGATCTGAAGAGTGACAGGCCACATGTAGGCGACCAATTAGACCTTCCTTGGCGCCGCTAGCGGAGGTGTTGACGTAGAGCGGAGAACATGGTAGCTCAGCTAAGCTAAGCTACGTGCGGTTGTGAACGCCAGTCCCAAGTCTGGTGTAGGAGTTCTGATCCAAAAATGCGAAGCTCGTTTATTACAACCTCTTAGGTACACCTAGAAGTTTGATTGTTGCCAGAGCCTTGTATCTTCCGAAAATGGCATTTCTACTACGAGCCTCGTTCAGAGCACCCCGAGCTTATCTTTTCTCCCCTGCTATCTATACTGCTCCAAGGAGATTCGCATCAACCGACTATGGCAGTGTGCAGTCTGGACAGGAACAAGGTATCAACCAAGACAACCCAAAGAAGCATCTAGAACACCCTGGCCCAGAGCCACCCAGCGTTGCAAAGAAAGGCCAGACACAGTCCTCATCCTCATCGCCAACCTCCTCCACCTCGTCATCCTCCTCGAGTGGCTCAGAAGGCGGTGCTCAGCCAAAGATCCACCAACCGTCATCTCCTGCTGAAAATGATAACCCCGACGTGAAGAAACACAACGAAGAGATGAAGAACAGACACGAGGTGTCTGCGAACCAACTTAGCGAGGACGACAACAAAGTGGACAAGCAGTTTTGGAAGGGTAGGTTGTGAGCATTCGATGTCCATTACACAAACTAATCGTTGTCAGGGGATGTTGGTGATATCAACAGCAAGGACAAGAGCTCATAAGTGAGACATTCGGCCGGATGAGCATCAGATTTGTACAACAGTGAAGTACCATGGCGTCAGCATTCAAACATTTCGATGGGCTTGTTGGTGATGCTGAGTACTACCGTTAGATGGAGTTGAACAGTCACGGACGTTCATAGGGTCGCGTTTGCATGATCTAAAGCTTCAAAATATAAAACTGTGAACTTGAATGAACAGATCTACTCAAAGTCCCAAAAAGGCTGGTCTTCATCTTCACTTTCTTTGTGTTAACATATTTAATCTGTCCTCTCAGAATGTCCGCAGTCATCTGCACTGTTTGGCTCTCCTGTTGTGCATCAGCAGTACAGCACGTGCTTATAATAGCAGGGCGATCTTCGTGTTCCAGCTCAATTCAAGCAAATTACAAACCTGACCACGTCTCCCAACCAGTAGCAAACATCAACATCTACGCGCCTGAATAAACCGACGGAAGATACCGACAAGTGGCGACTCGAACAAGGTATATTAGCGTCAATGGCTATGTTCACTGCTGGTAAAACAACCACCGACACTCAGGAAGCTTTGGCAAGGTCAAAGATGGCTTGTAAGGAAACTCGACCACGCTGACCCCATCCAGCTTGTCCATACTCCACGTCAGGTCGAACTTTGGCATACCAAGCTCCTGCCCTGTAATCCAAGTCCTCGCTTGACAGGGTTGCCGACCAAGACTGACAGACATGGTCGATGGCTTTGAGCAGCATTGCAGTGGCAGCCTCTCTTCTCGAGGTTCTCTGTGCAGGTGTCAGCTTCTTGAACTTCTTTGGCGAATCTTTTCCTTCTGATTTAATGTACGGCTCAGTGTGCTCGTCCTCGCTTATATCAACTAGATCAATCGATTTCAGGAGGTAAGTCCGAGCAGCCTGTGGCTTGTGAATAGGTGGGCCTGCACTACCCGTCAGTTTGCCTGCGACCAACGGACCATTTGACTTCTTGAGGGCCTCCAGGTCAATGCCCCAAAATGCTTCATGACTTGTCCCACCATCGTCTTGCAATGTAGTTTGGCTATCCAATTCCTCAGGTTTGGCTGGCCCCATAGTATGCCTCCTCATCACCGCAATCTCTCTACCCATCAATTTGATTTTGGGTTGTCCTTGCGCCCATCCTTCATCCTCCGCAGTACTGTTTGTAAGGCCAATGTATTTCGCTTTGCTTTGCGCTCCTGCACTTGTTACTGCTTGGGCAAGACTCAACCGACTGGAAAGTGGTTGATCAGGCAATATATATTTTGCTACCGTCACAGCGAATGCCAGGAAGAGTGGCGCACGGTTCGTCTCAACGACCTTCGCACATAGCTCATCCAGAGATAGCTCGGAAAGCGGCAAAGCTAGTTCTGCTTCTTCGTCGACTTCTGCAGTCTTGAGATGCTTTACTGGTCCACTGGAATCGTCAGGGGCGCCCCGTTTCTTAGAATTGGATACTTTCTTCTTGGCTGCAGTCAAAACTTGTCTTGCGATCTTGTCGTCTTCAAAGACAGTTTTGAGCGTGTTCAGATCAGCACGTGCGATTTCATCTGGAGTGTTCAAGCCTTTCTGTCGCAATACGTTACATTTGGGAAGCGCTTGGGCTAGCACGAGTTTGCTATCCTGCGTTAAGAAGCGCAGCAATTGGATTGTATCTGCTTCCGTTGCCATTCTCGGGAGTCTTTGCAACACGAGTCGCATCAAAATGGAAAGTCGAAATCCACTAACGAACTGTCAAGACGTTCCATGACGGTCCGAAAGTCCCGTTATCGCGTTGATGCTCAGAAATTGTGGAGATTCAGACAGACAGACACTCATCATGTGAACGCATTAAGCTCAACACTCGTTTGGTGCCAAGAGGGCGCGACATCATGCGTGAAGCCAAGTAAAGTTTTTTGATAGGGATACCGGCTCTGGTGGGTCGTTGTCCGAGACCGAAACCACTAGCAGTAACCCAAGCCACTAAAACGTAATCATATTCCAACCTCAATACCGCAGCCAACTTTACGTCTGGGGCAACGATTCCATATAGAACCACACTTCAAATCGACAGGTGGAGC